>JAEIGA010000945.1_pt1 | contig 43542 bp, 46 predicted proteins | sample 9270691 | NCBI WGS metagenome assembly JAEIGA01 (sample SAMN17057246, study PRJNA624740) | gut metagenome | biome: biome; isolation source: fecal sample | host: Bos grunniens | place: China: Xizang | collected 2019
AAGAAGTCGCAAAAGAAGAAGTGGTTGCTGCAGAGGAAGCTGTGGAAGCTCCTGTTGCAGAGGAAGCAGCGGAAGAAGTTGCAGAAGCAGTGGAAGAAGCTGCAGAAGCAGTGGAAGAAGCTGCAGAAGCAGTGGAAGAACCCGCAGCAGTAGTTGCGGAAGAGACCGCCGGCGAGAAGGAGCTCTCCTTCGACGAAATGCTGGAAGAGTCCTTCAAGACCATTCGCAACGGCGACTTGGTATCTGGCGTAGTTGCTGCCATTACTCCTATGGATGTTAATGTTGATCTTGGTATCAAATATTCCGGATTTATTCCCACATCTGAATTTACCGACAACGGCGACAACATCGATGATGTCATCAAAGTTGGCGATACCATTGAAGCAATCGTTACACGTGTTAATGATGTTGAAGGAACCGTAACGCTGTCCAAGCGTCGTCTGGACGCTGCTAAGAGCTGGACTGTTATCGAGGCAGCTCAGGAATCCGGCGAAGTCGTGGAAGGCAATGTCACCGAAGTCAACAAGGGCGGTATCGTTGTCAATGTTAAGGGAGCACGGGTGTTCGTTCCCGCATCCCAGTCCGGACAGCCCAGAGAAGCTGATCTGAGCGGAATGGTCGGTTCTACCGTACGTCTTATCGTTACGGAAGTGAACAAGGGCCGCAAACGTGTCGTTGGTTCTATCCGCAGAGTACTGCAGAGCGAACGCAAGGCTGCTGCTGAAGCAATCTGGAACGACATCGAGGAAGGCAAGAAATATCACGGCAGAGTCAAGAGCATGACTTCTTATGGCGCATTCGTAGATATCGGCGGCATTGACGGCATGGTTCATGTTTCCGAACTCAGCTGGCAGCGCGTAAAGCAGCCTTCCGAAGTTCTGAACATCGGCGATGAAGTGGATGTTTATGTTCTCGGATTCGACAAGGAGAAGAGAAGAATCTCTCTCGGATACAAAGATCCGGAAGCCAATCCCTGGAAAGTATTCACCAATGCTTATCAGGTGGGCGATGTTGCTTCCGTAAAGATCGTAAAACTGATGCCCTTCGGAGCATTTGCAGAAGTCGTTGACGGTGTTGACGGTCTGATTCATATTTCTCAGATTGCAAACCGCAGAATCGGCAAACCGGAAGATGTTCTTGAAGTAGGTCAGGTCGTGGAAGCCAAGATCACTGCAATCGATGACGAGAAACAGAAGATCTCCCTTTCCATCCGTGCTCTTTCCGAGCCGGAACCGGCTGAAGCTCCCGAAGAGGATGAAGTGATCTTTGATACTTCTGCTGCAGAAGCTGAGGCAGTGGAGGAATCCGTCGAGGAAGCAGCGGAAGAGGCAGTGGAGGAAGCTGTCGCTGAAGCTCCTGTAGAAGAAGCTTCTGAGGCAGTGGAAGAACCCGTAGCTGAAGCAGTGGAAGAACCCGCAGCTGAAACTGTGGAAGAGGTCGTGGAAGAAGCCGCTGAAGAAGTTGCTGCTGAAACCGCTGAGCCTGTTGAAGCTGCAGAGGAAGCACCTCAGGAATAATTGATTCGATCTTAAGAATCCCTCATATTGGTTTTTCCAGTATGAGGGAGTTTTTTTAAATTAATGATAGAGGGTCTTAAAATGTCTTTTGTAAATAATCTTATTCCTAAAAAACTGAAAATACCGGTCTGTTCCATGGTCGTTCTCGCTGCGGGAAGTTCTCAGCGAATGGGATATGATAAGATCACCGCAGATCTGAAAGGCAAGCCTGTGATACTTCGCACTCTGCAGGCATTTGAAGATTCCGAGTGCGTCAACGAGATCATTGTCGTCACTCGAAGTGAATCTGTTGCCGAGCTGTCTGATATCATCGCTCAGAGCGGGCTGAAGAAAGTAAAGAAAGTCGTGGAAGGCGGGAAGACGAGAGCGGAATCCTCCAACATCGGTGTCTTTCAGTGCAGCAAAAACGCAAAGCTCATAGGAATCCACGACGGAGCGCGTCCGCTCGTTTCCGGTGATGTAATCCTTCGCTGTGTCAAGGGAGCCCGCGCCAGCCGCGCCTGCGTTCCCGGAATTCCTCCTACTGATACGATCAAGCAGATCAATGTAAAACACGAAGTGGAAAGTACGATACCGAGAGATAAGACCCGTCTCATTCAAACTCCTCAGATCTTTGATTCCACTCTGATCAAAGGAGCATTGACGAAAGCACTCAGTGAAAATTGGACAATTACTGATGATGCTTCTGCGGTGGAAAAGATGGGTATCAAGATCCATGTGGTCGACGGAAGTTCGGAAAACATCAAACTTACCAGTCCCATTGATTTTTATATTGCGGAAAAGATCCTGGATAACAGAGGTGGGGAATAATGCGTATAGGACACGGGTATGATGTTCACCGTCTTGTTGAGGGGCGAAAGCTGATCCTGGGCGGTGTGGAGATCCCTTGGGAAAAGGGGCTGGACGGCCATTCGGATGCGGATGTTCTGGTGCATGCGATCATGGATGCGATTCTGGGTGCTGCAGCCCTTGGTGATATCGGTCATTTGTTTCCCGATACCGACGATCGTTACAAGGGAGCAGACAGCACGAAACTGTTGCTCGAAGTATGTCGTGTTGCTTATGAAAACGGCTTTCGTATCGGAAATATTGATTCCACCATTCTGGCACAGAAACCGAAGCTGGCACCGCACATCATGTCCATGCGTGAGAACATCGCTAGAACGCTGGATATCGATGTTTCAAAAGTAAGCGTAAAAGCTACTACAGAGGAAAAACTTGGCTTTACCGGTGAAGAAAAAGGGATTGCTGCTCACGCAGTTTGTCTGCTGGAAGAAATTTGATTTATAACTGTTATTATCATATAATAAAGTATTGATATAATGTGTTTTTACATGTGTTTGGACAGATAGGAGTATGATTTGGCTGCTTTACATTCCATACTGATAAATAGCTGGAATTATTTCCTGACCATTCGATTTACTGATGTTCTGGATATCCTGATCGTGGCTTTCCTCATCTATAAGTTGATTGGTCTGATCCGCAAAACGAACTCCATGCGTCTTGCCAAGGGAATAATCGTCCTGCTGATCGTATTATGGCTTTCCGGTATCTTTAACCTGACCATGATCAATTACATGCTGCGCAAGGGCGTCGAGCTTGGTCTTATTGCCATCGTCATTATTTTCCAGCCGGAACTTCGAAAGCTTCTGGCAAGGATGGGAAGCGGCTCCTCCATCGCGAGACTGTTTTCTTCCAAGGACAGCAATGCTACAGTCATGGATAATGCCATCGCACAGACAGTGATTGCATGTCAGCAGATGAGCAACTCCAGAACCGGTGCACTTATTGTCTTTGAGCGTTCCAATAATCTTGATGAATACATGAGGACGGGAACCATTGTAGATGCCGCCGTTACCGCAGAGCTCATTAAAAACATCTTCTTTGTAAAAGCTCCTCTGCATGATGGCGCCGTCTTTGTTCGTGAGGGGCGTATTGCAGCTGCCGGATGCGTACTTCCTTTGTCGCAGAGCCACAATCTCAGCAAGGATCTTGGTATGCGTCACCGCGCCGGCATCGGTATGAGCGAGTCTTCTGATGCAATCATCGTTATCGTTTCCGAAGAGACCGGATCCATTTCCATTGCGGAAAACGGTATGCTCAAACGTCATCTGAATGCAACTACAGCAGAGAAACTTCTGCGCAGCAAACTGATCCCTGATGAAAACGAGAACAGCAAATCCAGTGATGGGTTCATGGCTCGGATCCAGAACATGATGAAAGGACGCGGCAATGAATCAAAATAGCAAACCGAAAATAACGGACAGCAAACTGTTTTGGATGGTCGTTTCTCTTTTCATTTCTCTTGTCCTTTGGACCTATGTGACACAGCAGGACAATTCGACCATCACCCGGACATTTTCCGATGTGAAAGTTGAATTTACCGGGGAAGACGAACTGGAAAACGCCGGTCTGGCCATCGCCAATGTGGATACCGATGAAGTTTCCGTCACACTTCGCGGTAGCCGTAGAGTCATGGGACGTCTGGATTCGTCGAAAATCTCTGCGGTAATCGATGTGGGAAGTATTACCCGCACCGGCGAAATGAAATGGGCATATTATCTGAAATATACAGGAATCGGAACGGAGAACAACAACATTTCCGTTGTCAGCAGAAATCCGGAAACCATCAGCTTCAGTATTTCTGAACTGAAGTCCAAGACTGTTGATGTCAAAGCGGAGTTTGCCGGTACAACAGCTTACGGTTATTACGCAAAAGATCCTGTTGTGGAACCTGCTTCCATCAATATCTCCGGATCATCCTATGTACTGCAGAATATCGCCAGCGTCAAGGCGTATATTTACGGAACAGATGAATCTTCCGACCTGAAAGAGACTATCTCCGTTGACAGTGAGGAGTTTGTCGTTCTGGATGTGAACGGCGATGAGATCGACAAGAGCAGTCTGATGTTCTCTGTCGATCATGTGGATGTATCGGTTCCTATCGGCACGACAAAGATGGTTCCGTTGACTCTGACCATTGAGGATACTGCCGGTTTGACCAAAGAGGACTGCACGGTCAGTATCGATCCTTCTCAGGTCGAGGTGACCGGAGATCCTGAAGTTCTCAATTCGCTGGATTCCATCAGTCTCGGTTCCTTCAGTTTGGAGGGTCTTGGCGAATCCTACGAGCAGAATTATGACATTACTTATCCGGAAGGCGTTACTTCCGTGAATAATGTCACTCAGGCAAAAGTCAAGATCAAAGTTCAGGGACTGGAAGCCAGAGAGTTCACCGTCACAAATGTTGTTTGTGATAATGTCCCGGATAATATGATCGCGGAACCCGTCGGGGATCTCACCATCCTTCTGCGCGGTTCTCCGGATGATCTGGAAAACGTATCGGAGGCCAATCTGCACGCAGTTGCCGATCTGGCAAACGCTTCCCATGAGACGGGAAGTGTCACTGTGCCGGTCACCATTACATGTGATATAGAAGATATCGGAATCGTCGGATCGTATCAGATGACGGTTTCGTTAAAGAACAAATAGTAAGGACAGGAACACGACATGATATACAGCATGACCGGATACGGTACCGCAAAAGGAAAGATTGAAGATCTGGATATTACCATAGAACTGAAATCCGTCAACAATCGTTATCTGGACACTTCCGTCCGAGTTCCGCGCGGTTTCGTATTTCTGGAAGATAAGATCAAAAGCACTATTCAGAGCAAATTATCCCGCGGTAAGATCGATGTCTTTGTCACGATCGATTCCTCTTCCTCCGAAGATCTTATCGTTCGAATCAACGAACCGCTGGCCCGCGGTTACATTGAGGCTCTCAAAACACTTTCCGAAGAATTCGAACTGTCCAACAATGTCGATGCAGTGACCATCAGCCGTTTTCCAGACGTGCTTTCTCTGGAAAAAAAGGAGCTGGATATGGACGCCGTGTCCGCAGGAGTCCAGGAACTGACTCTGGAAGCTGTTGCTGACTTCGATCGCATGCGCGCGATTGAAGGAGAAAAGCTGCAGCAGGATCTGTATGAGAAGATTTCCTGCATCGAATCTCTTCTCAGCAAGATTGAGGAGGAAGCACCGAAGACAGTGGAAGAATACCAGGACCGCCTACTTCAGAAGATGAAAGATGTTCTGGAAGACTCTTCCGTGGATGAGAACCGGATCATACAGGAAGCAGCGATCTATGCGGATCATATCGCGATCAATGAAGAGACCGTACGTCTTCACAGTCATATTGCTCAGCTGAAAATGATGATCGAACAGGGCTCTCCCATCGGAAGAAAGATGGACTTTCTGATCCAGGAATTCAACCGTGAGGCAAATACCATCGGTTCGAAGTGTCAGAATTCGGAAGTCGCCCACTATGTCGTCGATATGAAATCCGAGATTGAAAAAATGCGTGAACAGGTTCAGAATATCGAATAAGGACTGTAAAATAATGACTTTATTGAATATCGGTTTTGGCAATATGGTTTCCGCGGAACGTATCATCGCGGTCGTCAGTCCGGATTCCGCTCCCATTAAAAGAATCATTCAGGAAGTGAAGGAAGAGGGAATGCTTATTGATGCCTCCTTTGGCAGAAGCACCCGATCGGTTCTGATGATGGACAACGGAAATGTCGTGCTTTCATCCCTGGAAACAGAAACTATCTCAGAAAGGATTGCTGCGTTGAATGATGAATCCGAAGAACAATAAAACCGGCTGTCTTATTGTGGTATCCGGTCCTTCCGGAACCGGAAAAAGCACCATCGTAAACAGCGTACTGGACACATGCAAGGAGCTGTCATTCTCCGTTTCTGCTACGACAAGGCCCCAGAGAGAAGGAGAGACGGAAGGAGTCGATTACTATTTTGTGACAAAAGAACAGTTTCAGCAGATGATCGACAACAATGAACTGCTGGAACATGCCGAGTATGTAGGGAATTTCTACGGAACCCCGCGCAAGGCAGTACTGGATAAGATCGACAATGGTTTGAATATTCTTCTGGATATCGAAGTACAGGGTGCGGAACAGATCAAGCGTCAGTATCCCGAGGCAGTCACCATGTTTGTGGTTCCTCCGTCCTGGGAGGAGCTGGAAAGAAGACTGATCAATCGCGGGACCGATTCCATGGAGAAGATACAGGCTCGTCTGAAACAGGCAAAATCCGAGATTGAAAAGATCGAGAATTACGATTATATTATTGTGAATGATGTTCTTGAGACCGCGATCAGTGAAGTGATCTCCATTATTGCAACTCAGGACTATAAATATGATAAAAGAATAAATGATTTAACGGAGGCGTATTCATTATGATGTTATATCCACCCATGGCCGATCTGGTCGATAAAGTCGGCAGTCGTTACATGCTGGTCAATGTGGTCGCACACCGGGCCCGCCAGCTTGCCATCAAAGAGGAAGATCCTGAATTAGCAACAGGAAAAAAACCGGTCTCAGAAGCCATAGATGAGGTTTTCACCGGTAAACTTACGATAGAAAAATGAAATGAGGCGAGGATTTTCCTCGCCTGTTTCTCGTGTTATTAACAAGTTTTTTGGAAGGAGGGCGGATCAATGATTGCTAAGGTTGCAGTTTCCAACGCAACATACTGGATTGATCAGCCCTATGATTATATCATTCCTGATCATCTGTTGAATCAGGTCCAGATCGGCTGCCGTGTTATGGTACCGTTTTCCAGAGGCAACCGGGCAACGGAAGCGCTGGTAATCGGCATCACGGAGCAATCCGATTATGAAAAGCTGAAGGAGATCTCTCTTATTCTGGATCCGGAACCGGTTCTGTCAACGGAGATGGTGCAGCTGGCACTATGGATGCATGATCGTTTCTTCTGCACTGTTTATGATGCCGTAAAATCCATGCTTCCTACCGGATTATGGTTCAATAAAAGCGGGAAGAAGAAAGCTTCCGATAAATATATTGAATATATCAGTTTATCCGTCCCCGGCGAGGAAGCGGTCCGGATCGCGGAAACAAAACAGCGCAGAGCACCCCGTCAGGCAGAGGTTCTGAAAACTCTGGCACCACTCGGACAGGTTCAGTTGCGTGATCTGATGGAATTCATTCAGGTCTCCAGAGCAACCGTCGACAGCTTGGTGAAAGAAGAACTGGTGGAGATCACTAAAGAGGAGACTTTCCGCCGTCCGGAACTGTTCCACGGAGATACGAAACCGCTTCCCATATTAAACGATGGTCAGCAGAAAGTATACGAAGAGATGCTGCCTCTGCTGTCGGAAAACAGCGGACAGGCGGCTCTGTTATACGGGGTTACTGGAAGCGGTAAGACCACAGTCTACATGCATCTTATCAGTCAGATGCTGAAACAGGACAAAGGTGCCATCCTTCTTGTTCCTGAGATCGCACTGACCCCGCAGATGATCCGTACGTTCTCGATGTATTTCGGAGATCAGGTTGCTGTTCTTCACAGCAGTCTCTCCGTGGGAGAACGATATGATGAATGGAAACGGATCCGATACGGACAGGCTACGGTCGTCATCGGGACCCGCAGCGCAATCTTCGCACCGGTTCTTAATCTTGGCCTTATCGTAATCGACGAAGAGCAGGAGGATACCTACCGGTCGGAAAACACGCCTCGCTATGATGCCAAGGAGATCGCAAAATACCGCTGCGTCAAATGCGGCGGACTCCTTTTACTGGGCAGCGCAACACCGGCGATTGAGAGCTGGTACGCGGCTCAGAACGGAAGCTATCATCTATATGAGCTTCATGGACGTTTTAACAATCAGAAACTTCCCACTGTAAGGATCGTCGATATGAAGCAGGAGCTTCGGCACGGTAACGGAAGGAATATCAGCCGAGTGCTGGAAGAAGAGATCCGCGAAAATCTCAACTCAGGAGAACAGACGATTCTCTTTCTAAACCGGCGCGGCAGAAACCGCCTGATTCAGTGCGGTGAATGCGGTTATGTTTATCAGTGTCCCAACTGCAGTGTTTCCATGACGTATCATTCCGACCGAAAGCGGCTGATCTGTCACTACTGCGGATACAGCACCCGGGTGGATGAACATTGCCCGGACTGCGGAGGTATACTGAATTATGTCGGCGCTGGCACAGAACTCATTGAAGAGGAGCTGGACTCACTGTTCCCGGGCGTGGAAACGCTCCGAATGGATGCCGACAGCGTTTCAAAGGCCGGCGGGCATAAGATGCTGTTCGAACAGTTTCGTGCCAAGAAGATCCCGATCATGATTGGAACTCAGATGGTCACCAAAGGACTGGATTTCGAGAACGTTACACTGGTTGGCGTCCTGTCCGCGGATCAAAGCCTTTATGTGAATGATTATCGTGCCAACGAAAAAACTTTTTCGCTGCTTACTCAGGTCGTTGGCCGCAGCGGTCGGGGAGAGCGTGAAGGCCGCGCGATCATACAGACATATACGCCGGATAATGATACCATTAAACTATCCGCAAAACAGGATTACAAAGGCTTCTATGAGTCAGAAATCCGGCTTCGTGAACTTCAGCAGTCACCGCCTTTTCAGGAACTGTATTCCATTACTGTTTCCGGAACAGACGAATCGGAAGTCATCCGGTGCTGCCGCTATATCGATCAGGTCCTGACCAAATGGGAAAAGGAGCGTCCGGATCTTCATGTTCTCGGCATTGCTCCATATCATATCGTCATGGTAAACCGTCATTTCCGATACCGGGTTTCCATTCGGTGCAACGGAGACCGTGATATCCGGCAGCGGCTGGCTTCCATTGTTATTTACTGTAGCAAAAACAAAAAGTTTAAAGGTGTTTCTGTTTTTGCAGAAAGCAATCCCTTAGAATAGCAGAAAGAAGGAACAAACATGGCATTACGCAATATTCTTACAAACGGTGATGAGACTTTAAATAAACCATGCCGTCCCGTGACTGATTTCAACACCAGACTCCATATGCTTCTGGATGACATGGCGGAAACCCTGAAGCAGGCAGGCGGTGTCGGTCTGGCCGCACCGCAGGTCGGGGTTCTTCGCCAGGCGGTCATTGTCATGGAGACCAACGTACCAGAAGGTGAAGAGGAAAAGCTGATTGAACTCATCAATCCCGAGATCATTGCACAGGACGGTGAACAGACCGGTCCAGAAGGATGTCTCAGCGTTCCCGGAGAATACGGGATCGTCACTAGGCCCATGAATGTTACTGTCAGGGCACAGAATCGCTTTGGACAGACTTTTGAAGTCAGCGGGACCGGTTTGACGGCACGCTGTTTCTGCCATGAGATTGATCATCTCAGCGGCCATCTGTTCCTTGAAAAATGTGAGCGAATGCTGACAGATGAAGAATTAGCAACAAATGAGGTCGAAGAATAATGCGAATCGTATTTATGGGCACACCGGATTTTGCAAGTGCATCTCTGGAAGCCCTGCTGAAAAACAGATTTGATATTGCCGCTGTATTCACTCAGCCGGATAAACCACGCGGAAGAGGTATGGAAGTATCTTTCTGCGATGTGAAAAAGGTTGCTCTGGCACATGATCTTCCGGTTTATCAGCCCACCACGCTGCGGACTGAAGAAGCGGTTGATCTGATACGTGAGCTGAATCCGGACATTCTAGTTGTTGTCGCTTACGGAAAACTGATCCCGGACGACATTCTTGCCATTCCCAGATATGGTGCTGTTAACGTACATGGTTCTCTTTTGCCGAAGTACCGCGGAGCCGCGCCCATCCAGTGGGCTGTTCTCAATGGCGATGAGATTACCGGAATTACCACCATGTATCTTGCCAGCAAAATGGATTGCGGTGATATCATTTATCAGGAAGAGACAAAAATAGGGGAGTATGAAACTTCCGGAGAGCTGTTCGACCGTTTGAAAATCATGGGTGCTGATCTTTTGATCAAGACACTCAATGACATCGAATCCGGAACTGCTCCCAGAATTCCTCAGAACGATGAGGATGCTTCTGTTGTTCATATGCTGGATAAATCCATCTGTCCCATTGATTTCAATACTACTTCCAGACAGGTCATCAAAAAGATATATGGTCTTCAACCCTGGCCGGTCGCGGTAGCCGAAATCGGCGGAAATGAACTCAAGATTTTCAAAGCGGAGTATACCGGACGTAAGTTCGATAAAGCCGCAGGTACTGTTGTTGCGGCAGATAACAACGGAATAGAAATCGTCTGCGGGGACGGAATGTCGATCCTGATTACCGAGGTTCAGGCTTCCGGCAAAAAACGCATGCCAGCTTCGGACTATCTTCGCGGACATCCGCTGGAGGTATTATGAGTTCTCTGGATTCGCGTCTTGCAGCAGTTTATATTCTGAAACGCTTTCGAAAGCAGCGGTCCTGGGCTTCTGAGACGATCACGTCCGCTCAAAACAGATATGATCTGGATCCCAGAGACACCGCCCTTGCTGCCGTACTCTCTAAAAGTGTTCTGGAAAATCAGTCCATGATTGATTTCTATCTGAATCACTTCAGCAGCATTCCGCTGAATGATCTGGATGATGATGTTTTGGAACTGCTTCGGATCGGAATTGTACAGATCCTTTATATGGAACGTATTCCGGATTCCGCCGCAGTGGATACCGCCGTCTCCGGGTGCAGAGCTCTTGGCAGAAAAAAGGCATGCGGTTTTGTCAATGCAGTTCTGAGAAGTATTATCCGCAGCAAAAATGATCTTCCGGAACCGGAATCCAATGATCCGGCGGAAATCCTTTCCATCCGTTACAGCCACCCGAAATGGCTGGTTCAGCGTCTTATTCGTGAATACGGGAAAGAGCATGCGGAAGCATTTTTAAATGCGAACAACCAGATTGACAGCAGAACGTTGTTCGTCAATACGCTGATCTCAAACCTGGATCAGTTTAAATCCCTGCTTCAGCAGAATGAGATTTCATTCATTGAAGATCTGCCATGGCCGGATGCCGTACAGATCCCGCAGATGCGGCGTGTTGATCAGCTGCCTGGTTACGCGGAAGGAATGTTTTATATTCAGGATCCAGCTGCTCATGAAGTATCTGCTATTGCCGGGATTGCTCCGAACATGTCCGTATTGGACTGCTGCGCCGCCCCCGGTGGGAAGACCATAAGTGCTTCCATTACGATGGAAAACACCGGCAATGTAACGGCATGCGATATTCATGAGAAGAAGCTGAATCGCATCTTGGACAACTGCACACGTCTGCATATCTCTAATGTGGAATGTCATACTCACGATGCCCGTGAACCTCTCAGCGGCTTTTATGACGTTGTTTTAGCGGATGTTCCTTGTTCCGGTATGGGTGTTATCCGAAAACGCCCTGAGATCCGTTATAAGAGGGAAGAAGAAATCCAGGGTCTTCCTCAGATTCAGTACGACATTCTTTCCAACGTTTCAAAAAATGTGAAACCGGGCGGCACCCTCTTATATTCCACCTGCACAATTCTGAAAGAGGAAAATAATGACGTGATACAAAGATTTCTTTCCTCTCATTCAGAATTTGAGCTTGTTCCGTTTACCACTTTGGGCCAGAACTGTGACGGATTATATACTTTCTGGCCGCAAACACATCATACGGATGGTTTCTTTGTATGCAAAATGAAGAAAACAAGTTAATAGATATCCGTTCACTGTCTCTTGATGAACTGAAATCCGAGATGGATCAAATGGGCCAGCCTTCATTTCGTGCCAAGCAGATCTTTCAGTGGCTCTCACGGGAAATCGGAAGTTTTGATGAAATGACGAATATTTCAAAGGATCTTCGTACTCAGCTTGCGCAGCGCTTTTATGTATATCGACCCACGGTTCTGAGCAAACAGGTTTCATCGGAAGACGGTACGATCAAATATCTCTGGGAACTGGAGGATGGTAACGCAGTTGAAACGGTTGTAATGAGCTACCACTACGGAAATACCATCTGTATTTCCACTCAGGTAGGCTGCCGTCAGGGCTGTGCATTTTGTGCCTCCACCATCGGGGGACTTGTTCGCAACCTGACTCCTTCCGAGATGCTCAGTGAAATCATTTTTTCACAGGCGGATTCCGGAAAACGAATCAATAACATTGTTCTGATGGGAATCGGAGAGCCTCTGGATAATCTGGATAATGTCATTAAATTCCTTCAACTGGTCAATTCTTCGGACGGCCTCAATATCGGTATGCGGCATATCACTCTGTCCACTTGCGGACTGGTTGAAAAGTTTGACAAATTGGCTTCATATAATTTACAATTAACTTTAACGGTTTCACTGCATGCACCCGACGATGAGACCCGTTCCAGAATCATGCCGGCGAACCACGGTCGCGGCATTGATGCGCTTCTGGATGCCTGTATCCGGTATTACGAAAAGACCGGACGCAGGATCTCTTTCGAGTACGCAATGATCGACGGTGTGAACGACTCGGATCATCACGCGGTCCTTCTGGCAAAATGTGCAAAAAAAGTCGGGGCACATGTGAATCTCATTACACTGAATTATGTCGCAGAACGTCCGTTTAAACCGACTACAGATGCTCAGATGGACTCCTTTATCAAAATCCTTACCGACAGGGGAGTCAATGTTACTGTAAGACGGAAATTAGGCAGCGACGTAGATGCCTCTTGCGGACAGCTTCGTCGTAAGAGAATGACGACATAGGAGTTGCTATGGAGTATTTCGGAAAAACCGATATAGGGAAAGTACGAAAAGAGAATCAGGATGATTTCGCCATCCGGGAAGATACGGAACGCCGTCTAGTTGCCGCAGTAGTTTGTGATGGTATGGGAGGTGCGAAAGCCGGCGGACTTGCCAGCAATCTAGGCACCAAGACCTTTATGGATTATCTGGACAGCCACCTGTTCAATTCCACTCTGAAACGACCTTCCTTCAGCAAGATCATATCCTCTGCTTGTGCTGAGGCCAACGGCATCGTTTATCAGTATTCCTGTTTCGATTCCGACTATAACGGCATGGGCACGACATTGGTGGGTGCGCTGATCCGAAAAGATCAGACCTTTATTGTCAATGTCGGTGACAGCAGAGCATATCTGATCGGCAAGAAAGCTATACAGCAGATCACATTGGATCATTCCCTCGTTGCAGAAATGGTCCGCAGAGGAGAGCTTACGGAGGAACAGGCAAAGAATCATCCTCGTAAGAATATCATTACCAACGCACTGGGAATTGAAGGCGAGATCCAGTCGGATATTTTTCATACCAAGTTGCATAAAGGAGACCGGTTGCTCTTGTGCAGTGATGGTATCACGAATATTATTTCCGACGAAGAGCTGCTGAGTTGCTCCCAGTTCTATGAATCAGCAGAAGAGTTCGTTAACCGTCTGATGCAGCTCGCACTGGATCGCGGTGCCCCGGACAATATCACGGCAGTAGCCGTTACTATTTAAGCAGGAGGTGATCATAAATGGAAAATGAAGAAAAATACATTGGAAAACTTCTTGATGACCGTTATGAACAGCTCGAGCTTATTGGTTCCGGCGGAATGAGTGTGGTATATAAATCACTGGACCGCAAACTGAATCGATATGATGCTATCAAGATCCTGAAAGACGATCTGATCGCCGATGATGAATCCAGAGAGCGTTTTCTGGCAGAATCCAGAGCCATCGCCATGCTCTCTCATCCGAACATCGTTTCAATCTATGATGTGGGACACAGCGACGATGTGGGAGATGCCATTGAGTATATCGTTATGGAACTCATCGACGGCATCACACTCAAACAGTACATCAAAAAACGCGGCCAGCTGAACTGGAAGGAATCTCTCCATTTTTCGGCACAGATTGCGAAAGCTCTTGCACATGCACACGAAAAGGGCATCATTCACAGAGATATCAAACCTCAGAATATCATGCTGCTGAAAGACGGCACTATAAAAGTCGCTGATTTTGGTATTGCCGCACTTCAGAACAGCATGGGTGACTCCGACGAGGCACTGGGCTCTGTTCATTATATGGCACCGGAACAATCGAAAGGTGCCGCTGCCGATGCACGCAGTGATATATATTCTCTCGGCGTCGTCATGTATGAAATGCTCACCGGCCAGTACCCTTACACCGGCGAGACACCGGAAGAGATCGCCATCAAGCATATTAACGGCAATCCTGTCCGTCCGCGCAAACTGAATAAATCCATCCCTGTCCGTCTGGAAAAGATCATTCTCAAAGCGATGTCCAGCGATCTGCAGACCAGATATCAGACTGCAGAGGAATTGGTTCAGGATCTTGAAAACTTCCGTCAGGAACAGGTGACAGAGGAGATGAAATCCTCCATCGGTCCAATCGATTTGGACGGGAAGGACCCGGTTCCGGAACCCAAACCGTCCAGAAAAACCGCGGTAAAAAAGGAAGACAAACCGGTTCCGGAAGTTGCACCCATCCGGAATAAAGGAGAGCTGTCCAAGGAAAACTACAAGAAACGGCGCAGACGTTCCCGCAAAGTCACGATGCTTACCGGTGTTTTCTGTGTTCTGCTCCTGATTCTTGCATTGGTCGCATTCCTCTGGAATTTCTGGCTGAAAGATCTTTTCTCCGCAAGTGAAAAAGTGGAGATTCCTGATTTCTCCGGTCAGAAGTATGAAGATGTGATCAACAACAAGGAATACAAGGGTCTGTTTAATTTCTCCGAGAAAGTCGCGATCGATACGCAGCATGACTATGGTACGATCATCGGTCAGACTCCTGCAGCGCACAAAAACATGTCCAGACTTTCCAATGGCATTGACGTGGAATTTACCATCAGTTCCGGATATACCCAGGTGGAAGTTCCGGATGTCGGCGACGGGAAATATACCGGAGCGGAAGCAAAGAAGATCCTGGAAGACGCAGGTTTCGTCGTTCAGACCAACACAGCTCCTTCCGGCTCCATTAAAGAAGGATATGTGATCAGCTGCACTCCCGAGAAGGGGACCACTCAGGATATTGGTTCTACGGTCACGATTCTTATAAGCTCCGGTCCTGAAAAAACAACGGTTGAGATGCCGGAACTGGAAGGAAAGAACATTACGGAAGCCCGTGCAATTATCGAAGAGAATAGGCTGAAATTGTCGGATGAAATTACATATACTCCCAACAGCGGAAAGTCCTCCGGAACCGTAATTGGACAGGTTCCCAAGCCGGGAGTAAATGTCAGCAACGGAACTACGGTATATGTTGAAGTCGCCAATTAATACAAAGAGGTATGTATGCCGAAGGGAACGATAATCAAAGCATTAAGCGGTTTCTACTATGTGAAGACCGCAGATAAAATCGTACAGTGCCGCGCCAGAGGAAAGTTCCGCCTGGATGGAATGACTCCTCTGGTCGGCGATCACGTCATCATTATCGAAGATCAGAATGGGGAAGGAAGGCTAGAAGAAATCCTTCCCCGTAAAAATTCCTTTATCCGTCCGGCAGTGGCCAATATCGATGTCATGGTATTTATTGCCGCTAACACGAATCCCGTCACGGATCCGTTTCTCATCGATCGCGTCTCTGTGATTTCCGAGTATGCCGGTTGTGAAACTGTGATCTGTATCAATAAGACCGATATTGATTCCGGGGAAGAGTTGTATTCCATTTATGAAAAATGCGGATTTAAGGTGATCCCGACCAGTGCTCTTACCGGTTCCGGCATTAATGAACTGAAAGATATCCTGAAAGGGAAGATCTCCGCCTTTACCGGAAACTCCGGTGTCGGGAAATCCAGTATTCTCAATTCCATTTCACCGGATCTGAATCTGAAAGTGGATGATGTAAGCGACAAGCTCGGAAGAGGGAAGCACACCACCCGTCATGTGGAACTTCATAACATTGGAGAGGATACTTATATCGCAGATACGCCGGGATTTGCCTCTTTTGATGTGGATATGATCGCCGGAATTGAAAAGGAAGATCTTCCTTCCTGTTTTCCGGAGTTTCGCCCCCATCTTGGAAAATGCCGATTTGATGACTGTTATCATATCAACGAACCGGACTGTTCTGTCCTCCGTGCATTAGCCAGCGGAGAGATTCCGGAATCCCGTCATCAAAGCTATGTCCGTCTGTTTGAAGTGGCCAAAAACAGGAAGGACTGGGAGAATAAAAACAGAACAAAAAGCGGACGAAAATAGTGTTGCCTAAGGCAATACTGTGTGATAATATTCATATTTAGTGAAATTCTAGTATTTGAAGGAGTTGTTTTTATGTCCGGACATTCGAAATGGCATAATATTCAGAAGACCAAGGGTGCTGCTGACGCAAAACGCGCCCAGACTTTTACCAAGATCGCCCGTGAAATGATCGTTGCGGTCAAGGAAGGCGGAGGAGGAAACCCGGACAGCAATTCCAAACTTGCCGCTGTTATTGCAAAAGCAAAAGCTGCCAACATGCCCAACGACAATATCAAAAGAACGATTGAAAAGGCTCTTGGCGCAGGCAACACAGACAACTACGAGCGCATCACTTATGAAGGATACGGTCCCAACGGAGTCGCTGTTATCGTTGATGCAATGACGGACAACCGCAATCGTACCGCCAGTGAAGTACGTCACTATTTTGATAAATACGGTGGAAATCTCGGTGCAACAGGTTGTGTGTCCTGGTCATTTGACCGCAAGGGTGTAATCGTCATTGACAATGAAGATCAGGAACTGGATGAAGATACCGTGATGATGGATGCTCTCGACTGCGGAGCAGATGATTTTGAGCCGGATGAGAACATCTACACAGTGTACACCGCTCCTGATGATGTTGCAGCCGTTTCCACCGCCCTTACGGATAAAGGCTATACCCTTCTTTCCGCTCAGGTTGAAATGATCCCTCAGAACGGTTACATCAAACTGGACAACGAAGACGACGCAAAGAACATGGAAAAAATGCTTGAAATGTTCGAAGACAATGACGATGTCCAGAACGTCTGGCACAACTGGGAAAACTGATTAAGAAATAATTAAAAGGCCATTGCATGAAATATCATGCAATGGCTTTTCTAGTCCGCCTGTAAGCCGGGTTCTGTTAAAAGCAGTCATCTATCTGTGGCAGGGGATTGCTCCCGTGCTCAAGCCACCTCCTCAGGACGGCGGGGCGTGCCTATATGTCCTTCCACGGTGTTGCTCCGAATAGAGTTTACAGCGTCAGCATGTCTCCATGTGACGGGTGAGCTCTTACCTCGCCTTTCCACCCTTACCGGAAAGATCCGGCGGTATATTTCTGTTGCACTTGTCCGAGGGTCACCCCTGGCGGATGTTATCCGTTATTCTTGCCCCTGGAGCCCGGACTTTCCTCACATACATATTTTCATATTGTACCCGCGACTGCTCAGCGAACTACTTTAGTTATTGTAGCACCGAGTTTATTGAAGTCAACTATATTTTCCTCTGCTTAATTCTTGTAAACTGCAGAAAGCAGGGTTATAATTTCACGTGATAATATCCCCATGAAAACTGAGGTAATCCCTATGACAATGAATGAATACATCAACAGCTTAAAAGGCAAGTCCATAGGAGTTCTTGGAATTGGTGTCAGCAATTCACCTCTGATCCGAACCCTGCTGGACCATGGTCTGACGGATATCACGGCATGTGATATCCATTCCGAAGAGGAGCTGGGGGAAACAGCACAGGAATTCAAGGACAGAGGAGTTAAACTCCAGCTTGGACCGGATTATCTGGAAAATCTTGATTTTGATATTATTTTCCGCACTCCCGGCCTGATGCCCTTTGATCCCCATCTTGTACGTGCCAAAGAACAGGGAAGTGTCCTTACATCAGAGATGGAAGCATTCCTGAAGATCTGTCCCTGTCCTGTAATCGCTGTAACCGGCTCTGACGGCAAGACCACCACGACCACCATCATATCAGAGCTTTTGAAAAAACAGGGATTCTGCGTTCATTTAGGGGGCAATATCGGCCATCCGCTGTTTTCGGAAGCGGAAACGATCCATCCGGAGGATTTTGCCGTTCTGGAACTCAGTTCATTTCAGCTTCACAGTATGGATGCTCATCCTGACGTTGCGGTGATCACCAACATTTCTCCCAACCATCTGGATAAGCATCTTGATTATAAGGACTACTATGATTCCAAGGCCAATATCTTTATCAAACAGACAGCAGAAGACCATCTGATCCTGAATGCAAAGGATGAGATGACCCCGTATTACAAAAGTATGAGTTCCGGCAGTATATCATATTTTGCCAGAGAACAGGCGGTATCGAACGGTGTATACAGTGAAGGAGACAGCATCTATTCAATTTATCCCGGCGATAAGCCGCACCTGATCATGTCAGCGTCGGATATTATCCTTCCGGGAGTTCATAATCTGGAAAACTACCTGGCAGCGATCTGTGCCACACGGGGCCTTGTCACGGTTGAGACCTGCAGGGAAGTGGCGCGTTCTTTTTCCGGAGTGGAACACCGGCTGGAACGTGTACGTGTGTGGAATGGCATTACATATATCAATGATTCCATCGGAACGAGCCCGACCCGGACCATTGCAGGACTTCACGCCATGCCGAAAAAGCCGATCCTGATTGCGGGCGGATATGACAAGGAAATTCCATTTGACGACCTGGGTACTGAAATTAATCGTTACTGCAAGAAAGTTTTTCTTACCGGTGATACCGCTGAAAAGATCTGTGATTCCATCCTGAACGCAGAAAACCGCAAAGAATACAGTCCACCGGTGGAGATCGTAGAGGATTTCAGAGAATGCTTTCTCGCCGCTTCATATGCCGCAGAGGAAGGAGATATCATTCTGCTCTCTCCGGCATGTGCCGCATTCGATCATTTCAAAAACTTCATGGAACGGGGCATATACTTTAAAGAACTGGTTTCCAAACTTTAATCAATCAAATAAAAGAGGCGGTCTGATTATTCAGACCGCCTCTTATTCACTATTCCGGTATCTTGCAGACATCTACCCACCGCATTGCGTGAGAGATTTCAAACAGTTCTTCCGGTGTCAGTTCTATGGCACTGTTGGCACTGCCGACGGCAGGATAGACGGAAGGAAACCGTTTCACGCTGGAGTCGATAAAGATCTCCACATCTTCGTTGACTGCGAAAGGACAAACACCTCCGACTCCATGCCCGATTAGTTCTTCCACGACATCATGTGTCAGCATGGAGGCTTTCATACCGAATTCCGATTTGAATTTTTTGTTATCGACCCGGGCATCTCCTGCGGCAACGACAAGCATGGGATGCTCTTTTCCTTTAAAGGACAGTGTTTTTGCGATCCTGGCGCCTTCCACGCCCACAGCCTGGGCTGCAAGATCCACTGTCGCGCTGGAAACATCAAAGACCTGAATCCGGTCTTCCACTCCAAACTGTTTCAGGTACTCAGTTGCGGATTCTAACGACATTTGAAAGGTTCCTTTCTATCAGGTTATCTGCGCCCAAAGCCGCCGCCGCCGAAACCGCCGCCGCCGTGGCCAATTCCACCGCCGAAGCCGCTTCCGCCAAAACCGCCGCTGTGACTTCCTCCGAAGGAGCCCCATGAGCTTCCTCCCGTAAAATTGGAATGATGGGAGGAGGGATTATAGAAATCATAATAGTTGTGCATTCCCGTATGGTATCCCCAGTAGGGGCGGCGAGGACCGAAAAACAGGAAGTAGGGGAGCCAGGTTCCTGTCCTGATATAGTGCGTGCGGCGTATGGACCGAACGATCGCCTGGAAGAATATATACAGGAAGATCAGGGTGAAAATCAGAGAGAACAGATCCACACTGCTGCCGTATTCACCGTACGAATCCGAGTTCGTAATATACTGATCCGCATGGGACACATTGGCTGTATACTGTGTGTCAAACCACTCAAGAATACCATCAAAGACCGTATTGACTGCCTGATCGTATTTTCCGGCATCAAAATAGTTCTCAAACTTGTTAAGGTCATCTCCCAGACTGTCAGCCAGAGAGTCCACGTCGATACCGAGACCGCACTGGATATAATACTTGTTTTCCTCTGTGACCAGAAGGATCAGAATGCCGTTGTTGTAATCACTGGAACCGATCCCCCAGCTGTTGAACAGTTTCATGGCGTATTCATCGCTGCTGAATCCTCCGGTATATTTTACCGTGGCAACAACGACCTGGGCACCGCTGCACTGCTGTTCCAGAGCTCCGTTGAAGTTTTTGATTTTCTCAACGGTGGACTGGGACAAGACATTCGCATTGTCGGTAACGTAATAAACATCACTGGCATTGAGAGTCTCAGCATGGATAGGAATCGCAAGAAAACTTGCGACCATGACCAGGACGATTAATACATGAATAAACCTTGCTCTCATTTCATCACCTTACGCAAAATAAGCAGGAGCTTTTACTCCGGACAGTTTCGCCAGGATATTTGCCGGGAACGAATGGTACGGTCCGTTGATAAACGAGCTGACGGACTCGTTGTAGCCGGAACTTTCAATCGTGGCTATTGCGCCGTCATAGTTGGTCTGGTACTGGGAGAAACCGGCCTGATCACGATCATTGAGTGTTTTCGTCTTCAGCTCATTGATTACCTGTGTTGCGACCGTTCTCAGTTCGGTATAGTTGGCATACAGTTCCTTGATATTGCCTACCTTGCCGTCCAGATTGGTCTCCAGATGGCTTCTTGCGCTGTTCAGCGCCGTAGTATCAATCCCGTATTCCATGGCGATCGTACTGATTCCGAGGCAGGAGCTGGAAATGTTTTTCAGTTGTGTGAAAACCGACGGATGCAGATAACCATCATAATTGATCCCATTGTAAAAACCTTCTGTGATCTCATTGACCTTATTGCCCAGTTTTACATGGGTGGCCAGAAGGGTAGAGGCAATTACCAGGATCACTGCAATTATGATTGCCACTGTTTTATTCTTCAAAATTCCCATTATAAACACCTGTAATATCATCTGATATAAGCATCAGACTTGATTTCTTTCATCTCTGCCTGAATGATCATCCGCGCATTTCAAGCAGTTTCTGTTTCAGTTCGCCTTCGATATGACCCAGTTCGATCTCAGCCTGTTCGCGGCGGGCACGACCTTCATTCTGGATCTGTTTCACTTCTTCCAGCGTGTCAATCAGTTCCTGATTGGTCTTTTTCAGGGTTTCAAGATCAATGATTCCACGCTCGGATTCCTTGGCAACTGCAACGCTGCCCTGGTGAAGTTTCTCGGCATTTTCTTCCAGAAGCTTGTTGGTAACTTCCGTTACTTCGTTCTGTGCTTTGGCAGCCTGTTCCGAATGATAAATGGAAAGTGCCATGACCATCTGATTCTTCCACAGGGGAATGGTGTTGACGATGGAAGACTGGATCTTCTCGCTCATCAGATTATCATTGTTCTGGATCATGCGGATCTGAGGAGCCATCTGAATGGATACGACACGTGTCAGCTCAAGATCGTGGATCTTCTTCTCGAATCTGCCGATCATATTGGCAAAGTCATTTGCTTTCTGAGCATCTTCCGCATTTCCGCTCTTTTCCGCAGCCGCCTTCAGTTTGGGAAGTTCTTCGTTGCGGAGCTGTTCGGCTTTGATCTTACCGGCAATAATATACATGGTAAGTTCTTTCTGATACTCTTCATTGCGTTCATACATCTTATCCAGCATCGCAGTATCTTTCATCAGGACGATCTGATGCTGCTGCAGCTGCTCAACGATCTTGTCCACGTTGACTTCTGCCTTGTCGTACTGAGCCTTCAGGCTGGCAAGACTCTGCTCTGTTTTCTTAAACAGTCCTTTGAGTCCTTTTTTGTCCTTTTCATCAAAATTGAATCCTTCCAGTTCCACAACAAGATCGGAGAGGATGCCGCCGACCTCGCCAAGGTCCTTGGTTTTAACGGACTGAAGAGCCGTCTCGGAGAATTCTGCGATATTTTTCTGTGCTGCTGCACCATAATTGAGGACCTGCTCGGTATTCAGTACATCGATCTTATCAGCAAACTCGCGAACTGCAGCCTGTTCCTCGGGAGTCAGGGATTCGATATCAAGCCGTTCACCGGAAACTTCATCGGTATACACAGCCTCCGTTGCTTCCACAGCGTCATCGACTGCTTCCTGGACTGCGGTGGCAAATGCAGTACCTGTTTCATTGGGATCCAGCGTCAGATGGATCGAGGAGGTTGCACCTTCGTTTTTTACTTCAAATTCATTGTTGTCTGCCATGATAGTTTTTCCTTTCGTTAAGCAATAATATGACTAAACTCTGTTATTTGACTTTAAAATCGGATTTACCGGAAAGACCTTCCCGTTCCAGCATCTGGTTCATTACCTGAATATCGGTTTCGATATCAAGAGCCTGGTTGGCAAACAGTGCATCCAGCTGTTTCTTATACGCCGCAATAGCGGTATCCAGCATCGATTCGATGTTCTCCATGGTTTTATCCAGGTTGGATCCCGAGATTCCCTGACTGCTCATACGGTCATAGGAGTTCAGAAGCTTCAGCGTAGTAGGGAGGTAGTAGTTCATAAACTGTTTGATCTGAGGAACATCCGAAGGATCTTCAATGGCATCCTGAATGATCTTGTCCGTGATCTGCATCAGTTCATTGATTCTGGACCGGATCTCCGGTTTTTCAATGGATTTATACAGGCGTCCCATTTCCGCCAAAGCCATCCGGCCTTCCTTGACAATGGGATCTACTTTTGGCCCGTAGCTGACATTTTCCTGTTCCTGTTTGATTTCCTCCGCCGATGGTTTCTGGGATGAAAGGACCATATAGGTCAGATAAGAAGCTATCCCGGAGAGTACCGCCGTCAATATCAGTGCCCACAGCTTATACACTGGGAAAATGATGCTGCAAAGTACCCAGCAGAGTGCAAAGGCGTAGATCGGGAAAACAGTTTTTTTGTTTTTTAAGGTCAATCAACTCACCTCGCTCAGATATATATAAATATTATATAATAATAAATATAATATTATCAATGCGAAATACCGTCAAGGTATTGGAAAAATCCCACAATTATTGTATAATATATCAGTTAGTTTTGACGATTATTTTCCTGTTTTTTCCGGAGGTATTCTCATGATAAAAATCGCTCCTTCAATTCTTTCTGCCGACTTCGCAAAGCTCGGTCAGGAAGTGGATGAATGCCTGCAGGGCGGGGCAGATTATATTCATTTTGATGTGATGGACGGAGAATTCGTCCCCAATATTTCCATCGGTATTCCGGTGCTGAAATCCCTGCGTAAGCACACTGACGGTTTTATCGATGTTCATCTGATGATCGATCGACCGGTCCGATATGTGGAGACGTTTGTAAATGCCGGCGCAGACCTTCTCACATTTCATGTGGAATCCGACTCCGAAGAGAATATCCTGGCTGCCGTGAAGAAGACCAAAGAGCTTGGTAAAAAAGTGGGACTTTCCGTAAAACCGAAGACCCAGGCGGACGCTCTTTACACGTATATGGAACTTCTTGACCTGGTACTGGTAATGACCGTGGAGCCCGGCTTCGGAGGACAGTCCTTCATGGCAGATATGCTGCCGAAAATCGAAACATTTGCCAAATACATCGACGAACACCATCTGAACTGCGAGCTGGAAGTGGATGGCGGTGTGGACATTAAAACCGCTCCGCTGGTCAAACAGGCGGGGGCAAATGTGCTTGTTGCCGGCAGTGCAGTCTTCCGGGAAAAAGACCGCGGACAGATCATTCAGGCATTACGCGAAGTCTGAAAGAACTAAAAGGAGAACACTATGGATTTTTATCCTGCTTCAATGGAAAACCTGATCGATAAATTTGCTTCTCTGCCTGGAGTAGGCCGAAAAAGTGCGCAGCGCCTGGCATTTCACATGCTTTCTCTTCCTGACGGACAGGCGGAACTGTTTGCCGATGCGATTATCCAGGCCAGAAAAAACGTCCATTGCTGCAAGGTATGCCAGAATCTGACCGAAGGAGATATCTGCGGCATCTGCGACAATGACAACCGGGATCATTCTACGATCTGCGTCGTCACGGAGCCGAAGGATGTCCTAACCATCGAACAGAGCCATGAATACCACGGCGTTTATCATGTTCTGCACGGAGCGCTGTCACCCATCAGCCATATCGGTCCGGATGATATCCGGATCCGTGAACTGCTTCAGCGCATTGCAGACAACGATATCCGTGAAATCATCATGGCAACAAACCCCGACACCGAAGGGGAAGCCACTGCCATGTATATCTCCCGGCTTCTTCAGCCTTTCGGAGTAAAAGTAACACGACTTGCTTACGGCATCCCGGTAGGATCCAACATCGAGTTTGCGGATTCCGCAACGATCATCCGGGCTATAGAGGGAAGAACGGAAATGTAATCAACGAGGATAAGAATACTGAATCAATTTTGGAGGTTTTATGGCGAATACAAAAAACAATAATAAGAAGCCAAAAGAACGAACGAACAAAGAAAACAAGAAGAATGCGAGCAAAGCTTTAAATAGATCCAAATCCGGAATCGTTTCTGCGAAAAAGAGAGCGGCTTCCGCAAGAAATAACACCCCGAAAAAGAAGTCCAAGCTCAAGATCATTCCCCTTGGCGGTCTCGGCGAGATCGGCAAGAACATGACGGTCTTCGAATATGAGAATGATATCATTCTTGTGGACTGCGGAATGGGATTTCCCGATGTGGATATGTACGGCATCGATGTCGTCATTCCGGACATCACTTATCTGAAGGAAAACATCAGCAAGGTCCGCGGCATCGTTATCACGCACGGTCATGAGGATCATATCGGAGCTATCCCGTATATCATCGGCGAGATCGATGTCCCGATCTACGGAACTGCTCTTACCAACGCTATCATTGAACTGAAACTGGAAGAGCGCGATCTTCTGAAGAATACGCAGATCTTCACAAAAAAAGCAGGGGATCATATCCGTCTCGGCTGTTTTGACATCGAACTGATCCACGTCAATCACAGTATTTCCGATGCGGTTGCCCTGGCGATCTCCACACCCATCGGTGTCGTGGTCCATACCGGAGATTTCAAGATCGATGTATCTCCCATAAACAGCGAGATGATCGATCTTACCCGCTTTGGCGAACTGGGTAAGCAGGGCGTGCTTGCTCTTCTCTCGGATTCCACCAATGTGGAGAAGGCAGGACATACCGATTCCGAAAGAAAAGTCGGAGACGGTTTCGAAAAACTCTTCTACGGCTGCACGAAACGGATCATCGTAACTACTTTTGCATCTAATGTTGACCGCATTCAGCAGATCATCAATGCGGCGGTGAAGTACAAGCGCAAAGTCGCCGTAACCGGCCGCAGCATGGAAAACATCATCAAAGCGGCTACGGAACTGGGCTATATGTCCGTTCCCGCGGGTACACTGGTCGAACTGAACCAGATCAGCAACATCCCCAGCCACCGGCTTTGCATCATTTCCACCGGAAGCCAGGGCGAGAGCATGTCCGCCCTTTACCGGATGGCATTCTCCAATCATCGCCAGATCGACATTGACGCCGGAGACCGTGTCATCATTTCTGCTTCCGCCATCCCTGGAAACGAAAACATGATCAGCCGCGTCATCGACGAACTGTTTTCCAAGGGAGCCGAAGTGATCTACGACCGCAAGACGGATCTTCATGTTTCCGGCCACGCATCCCAGGAAGAACAGAAAATGATACTGGCTCTGACGAAACCGAAGTACTTTATTCCCGTTCATGGTGAATACCGCATGCAGGTCAAGCATGCTGCGCTTGCACAGGACATGGGAGTTCCTGCCAAGAATACCGTCATCGCGGAAAACGGCAGTGTTATCGAGCTTTCCGAGAAAAACATCAAACTTAACGGTACTGTACAGTCCGGTGCCGTTCTGGTGGACGGAATGGGCGTGGGAGAAGTTGGCTCCATCGTCATGCGTGATCGTCATAAGCTGGCGGAAGACGGCATGATCGCAGTCATCATCGCCATGTCCACCTATGACATGAGGCCGGTCAGCGAGCCTGAGATCATCACCAGAGGCTTTGTCTATGTAAAGGAGCATGAGGATCTCATCGATGAATTAAAACGCGTTACCATGGAATCCGTGGATTCCTGTGACGCAAGAAACATACGGGATATCTCATCCATCAAAAGCTGCATCAAGAGCAATCTTTCCGGATATCTTTACAAAAAGATGCGGTGCAGTCCCATGATCCTTCCCGTAATTGCGGAGGTCTGATCAGTGAATATTCAGATATTCGGGCGAAAAAAATGCTTTGATACTCAGAAGGCACAGCGATACTTCAAAGAACGACGTATCAAATTCCAGTACATAGACGTGGACCGTTACGGTATGAGTCGCGGTGAACTGCAGTCAGTGAAAAATGCTGTGGGACTGGATAATCTAATAAATACGAAAGACGAGGATTATCCGCTTATCCAGTATCTTGCCAGCAATGAGGCCAAGATGGATAAACTGTTTGAAGATCCTTATCTGATCAAGACTCCGGTGGTACGAAACGGCAAACAGGCTACTGTCGGCTACTGTCCGGATGTTTGGAAAAACTGGGAGTAATGGAGAAACAGCAATGATAGATTTGGAAACACAGGCCAAAGAGGCCATTGCAGAACTGTTTGCCACCGGCAAGGTGAAGCCCGGTTCTGTAGTTGTAATCGGATGCTCAACCAGTGAGATTGCCGGCAAGCATATCGGAAAAGGATCCGTTCCCGAGATCGCTGCCAGCATCGTCAGTGTTTTGATGGAAGAGGTCGCCGCGAACGGATGCTATCTGGCAGCACAGTGCTGTGAGCATCTGAACCGGGCGCTTGTGGTAGAAGAGAGCACGGCGGAAAAATTCGGTTTTGAAGAAGTATGTGTCAGACCGAGACCAAAAGCCGGCGGCTCCTTCGCCACTGCAGTCTATGAATCCATGGAACACCCGGTCGTGGTGGAGCATGTTAAAGCGAAAGCCGGCCTGGACATCGGCAACACGATGATCGGAATGCATATGTGTGATGTGGCAGTACCTCTGCGTTTGGAACACAACAAGATAGGGGAGGCCACTGTCAACGCTGCTTTCAGCAGACCTAAGCTGATCGGCGGCGTAAGAGCAGATTATCCGGACTGATAAAAAAAGCCGCTTCCTTACGGAAACGGCTTTCAGTTTAAACAATATGAATCAGATGATATGCAGAGCAAGTGTGAGAAGAACGAATACCAGAGCGATCCACTTGGTCGCCTTCGCAAGCTTCTGATCCAGCGTCTTGGATTTACCCTTGGAAAAGAAGGTATCTGCACCACCGGCGATTGCGCCGGACAGACCAGCACTCTTTCCGCTCTGGAGAAGAATGATGATGCTTACGATCAGGCCGGATACGACCTGCAGGATGGTAAGAACGAGCTCTAAAGTCATTTAAAATCTATCCTTTCAAGATATTCTTGATGTTTATTACAAAATCTTAATTATACTAACATATGAGCTTTTCCATTTCAAGTATAAAAAATCATCAATTGCGTTAAAATACATACATTTTTGAGAAACGGAGGACCACCTTCATGATATCACAGTTGGAAGAGAGATTATCACTTGGATTTCAATCCATCGATCTTAACCATAGAAAATGGTTCATGAAGACCAATGGGACTATTTTTGCTTTGAATCTTGATGAAGATGAAAACGCCATAACAGTTCTCTATGCGGAAACCGTTATGAATGCCGCCATCCATATATACAACACCTCTGATCCGGTCAGCCTCGATCAGACGCAGGAAGCAATCAACATGCAGTTATCCCAGATTATCATGTCCATTTAACTTCGGAGCGAAGGAATGCAGAATAACACGATCCCAATTAAGAAAAACTCCATATATGATGTCACGATTGACGGATGGTCTTCCGACGGCAGCGGAGTCGCTCATATCGACGGTTACGGTGTTTTTGTCCCCAGGACCATAAAAGGGGAGCGCTGGACGATCAAGATTGTGAAGGTAACCAGCTCTGCAATTTATGGGATTCCCGTTCAGCTGCTGGAATCCTCTCCGGATCGAATCATACCTGCATGCGGCAGTTATGGAAAATGCGGAGGCTGTCATACAGCTCACATGACATATAAAAAAGAGCTGTCACTGAAACTGGAAAACGTAAACAGTACTCTTCATCATGTAGGAAATTTGGATATCACGATTCACGACATCATTCCCTCAGAGAAAGAGTTCTCTTATCGCAACAAATCCATATGTGCTGTGGGCAGTGATCCTAAATCCGGTCTTGTTATTTGCGGTTTTTACCAGAAACACAGTCACCGTATCATCTCAGTGGAAAACTGTCTTCTCCAGTCGGAAGAAGCCAACCAGGTCAATCGTGTCATAGTTGACTGGATGAACAGAGAACAGATCGTCCCTTATGACGAAGAAACACATAGGGGAACAGTTCGCCATATCTTCTGCCGGAAATCGGAGCACTCGCGAGATTTTGTCGTGTGTATCGTTTCTGCCCGTGGTTTTGGCAACAAAACAAGCAAACTGATCGACGAGTTGTGTAAAAAATGTCCGTTTATTACCGGCATTGTACTAAATGTCAACAAGACGAAAGGGAACACGATACTGACTGGAGATTATCATACTCTGTGGGGTGAACCCTGCATCGATGATGACCTGAACGGGATTCATTTCAGCATTTCTCCCCAGGCATTTTTCCAGGTAAATCCGCTGCAGGCGGAACGACTGTACAGTAAAGTTGCCGAATATGCGGATCTGAAAGGAACCGAAACTGTGTTGGATCTGTATTGCGGCACCGGAACGATCGGACTGTTTTTGGCTTCTCATTCAAAATCAGTTATCGGAATCGAAATCATCGAAGAAGCGATTGAAAACGCAAAAGAAAATGCAAGACTGAACCACATTTCCAATACAGATTTTTACTGTATGGACGCATCGGAATTCGCCAATAATATTGAGCAGTATTCCCTGAATCCAGATGTTATAGTAGTGGATCCTCCGAGAAAAGGATTAAGCGATTCTGTCATTGAAACCATCGTAAAAATGAACCCATCCAGACTGATATACGTGTCGTGTAATCCGGCAACCTTAGCCCGTGATCTTCACATTTTACTGGATAATGGATTCTGTTATTCTGCTGGTACGGCTGTCGATATGTTTCCCAGAACAAATCATGTTGAGTGCGTCTGTCTTCTGTCAAAAGAGAGATAAAACAAAGAAACAGCAATGGCAATGATGCCACATTAGAAATTAGTATAAAAGATATGAATGTTTATGATTTTGATGGAACAATCTTTTACTCCGATTGTTCCATAGGATTTGCTCTTTGGTGTATGAAACGAAAACCAAAGCTATGGTTCACTTGGTTCCCGCGCATTATAAGGTCACTGATCCTATACAAACTAGGAAGAGTACAAAACTATCGCTTACAGCGTGAAATGTTCAGTTATCTTACAATGATAGATGATTTTGATAAGCAGATAGAAAAGTATTGGGATAAATATGAATGGAAAATATCCGCATGGTACCTTGCGCAAAAAAGAGAGGATGATCTCATCATAAGCGCATCTCCTTCCTGTATTATTGAACCAATTGCAAACAGACTCGGAGTCAAATGTATGGCAACGGAATTTGACCGTGAGTTTGGTGTCTTTACTAACAATCTTATGTATGCCAAGGAAAAGGCTGCATATATGATTGATCGAGGATTCCCTGTGATTGAAAACTTTTATTCCGATTCTCTGGCCGATACGCCGCTTGCCTTGTGTTCTGAAAAAGCACATCTGGTTACAAACAAAGCAACTACGGTTGTTGATTGGCCAGACCTTGATTCTGAAACTACAAAAAAGTTAAAAAAGAAGATTGATACAGGGTGGAAAATACACCTTAAATAGGCATGATTGAAAAAAGAAACCTATTGCAGCGACAATTTTGACACTCAAGACTCCCACTCTTGCCATTGATAGATCGAGTATGTGGAGATGATTCATATGAACTATAAAATCATAGACAAAGATACCTATTATCGAAAAGGTGTGTTCCGACACTTTTCGAAGGATTGCAAATGTTCAACATCCATGACGGCGAGAATTGATGTCACTGATCTTGTTCAGTATTCGAAAAAATCAGGGACAAAGTTCTATATCAACTTCCTGTATGTTTTGTCAAAGGTTCTAAACTCCCGTGAGGATTACAGGATGGGTTATCTTTGGGAAACTGATGAGCTGATCTGCTATGATGTGATCAATCCGACACAGTACGTCTTTCATGAAGATACGGAAACCTGCACTCCCGTATATACAAAATATGATGAAGACTATAACCGTTTCTACGTCGATGCACTGAAAGATATCGAAGAGGCGAAAAAAACACGTGAATACATGCTGGATACGGCCAATCATCCCAACTGGTTCGATGCATCGTATATATCATGGCTATCGTATGATTCCATGAACATCGAACTGCCGGACGGCTATCTGTATTTTGCACCAATTATCAACTGGGGAAAATACAGGGAAGAAAACAGACGCCTTGTCATGCCAGTGAGCGTTCGTCTGAATCATGCGATTGCGGATGGATACCTGATTGCAAACGTATTTCGTTTACTGGAGCAGGAGATCAAATTATTTGTGAGCCGATAACATCCGGCCGGCCACTCCATTTATATGACTTAATTAATGATTATTAATACAGGACAAAGAACAGACATACCGGCATTTTATGCCGAGTGGTTTGCAAACAGATTAAAAGAGGGATTTGTCTGTGTACGAAACCCGTATAACCCCAGTCAGGTGAACCGATACTTGCTGGATCCGTCCGTTGTTGATGTAATAGGGTTCTGTACCAAAAATCCGGCTCCCATGTTTCCTTATATGGATTTATTGAGGAACTACGGACAGTACTGGTTCGTAACCCTGACTCCATACGGCCGGGATATCGAGCCGGGAGTTCCAGACAAACATCGTTTGATCGAAGATTTTAAAACACTGTCCGGCATGGTGGGAACAGATTCCATATGCTGGCGATATGACCCGATCTTTCTTTCCCAGAAGTATACCTGCGAGTACCACCTGCATGCATTCAGGCAGATTGCGGAACACTTGCGAGGCTATACAAAAACCGTTGTTATCAGTTTCATTGATCTGTATCCAAAAGTAAGGAAGAATTTTCCCGAAGCACGTGAGATTGGCAGAGCAGACCGATTGGAGATTGGGAAAGAGATCATAAAGATAGCATCGGAATGTGACATGATCGTAAAGCCGTGTGCTGAAGGCGATGAGCTTGCAAAATACGGAGCCGACTGCAGCGGCTGCATGAAGATCAGTGATTATGAAAAGGCGATCGGCAACCATCTGATTGCTCCCCAAAAGAAAGGAGCAAGATCGGAATGCTCCTGCTATCTGTCCTGTGATATCGGCACCTATAATACCTGTATGCACTTTTGCAGATACTGTTACGCCAATGCCGCACAGGCAAAAGTTATGGAACAGAACAGGATGCATGACCCGACGTCTCCTTTTCTGATAGGAAACTATATGGACGGGGATAATGTTCACGAAGTTCCTCAGAAATCATGGATAGACTATCAGGAGACACTATTCGGATTATAAATCGTACTATCTGAGAGAGAAGAATCCAGAAACCATCATACTTAGGAGTTTTCTTAGTGATGAGATTAAAATCAATAGGTTCATTTTTCGGGAAATACATGGCGGTAATAGTGTTGGTTATAGCAGCTCTGGCACTTTTTCTGCCAAAAACATGTCTTTGGATTCAGACATCCTGGATTAATTATCTTCTGATGATCGTTATGTTCGGAATGGGACTGACGTTGAGACCGGAAGACTTCAAAATAGTGTTTCAGCATCCGAAAAACATCATTCTGGGATGTATTGCGCAATTCACGATCATGCCACTGCTGGCTTTTTCACTTGGTAAGATGTTTGCGCTGGAAACAGGTCTGCTCGCCGGCGTGATCCTGGTCGGAATCTGCCCGGGAGGTACTTCCAGTAATGTAATCACATATCTCAGCAAAGGCGATGTGGCATTGTCTGTGGGAATGACTACGATCAATACGCTGCTGGCGCCGATTTTGACTCCGGCCATCACCTGGTTTGCCCTCAGAACATCCGTGTCGGTGGATATCCTGAGCATGTTTCTGTCCATTATCAAGGTCGTCATCATACCTATCGCAGCGGGCTTCATCATCAACAGATACTGGGGAGCGTATACAGATAAGATAAGTGAGATTCTTCCTGCAATATCTGTGGTCGCCATCGCTTTGATTGTCGGGGCCGTGATATCTCACAATGCAGAGAGAATAATGGCAACAGGCATAATCGTATTTGCCATCGTAATACTTCTTAACCTTCTTGGATACATTTTAGGGTATCTGCTTGGTGCGATATTTGGCCTGACTTTGCCGCAGAAGAAGGCGTTATCAATTGAAATCGGAATGCAGAATTCCGGACTTGCTACGTCCCTTGCGGGTACAGCATTCCCGAACCTGTCCATGGCTACCGTTCCTGGCGCGATCTTCTCAGTCTGGCATAATATCTCCGGCGCGATACTGGCTAATATCTATCTGCGGTTTACTCCAACAGAGGATGTTTGATATTGGGAAAGTAAAATACCATGAATAAGGAAACCCGAACATGTAAATATCGAAGAAAATGTGGTGCCTGCCAGACATTGAACCTATCATATGAGGAAGAACTGTCACTTAAGATGAAGCGGGAGATCGACCTTCTTGGAAGATTCGGGCATGTGCAGGAAATTATCCCATCTTCTCCTTCTGACCACTACAGAAACAAAGCTCAGTATCTTTTCCATTTCAACCACGGAAGGATGATCACCGGCCTGTACCGTTCCTCTGACGGGAAAATTGCGGAGATAGGCAGCTGTTTGATGGAAGATCGTGATCTGAGCCAGCTTTATCTTCAGATCAAAAAGCTGATAGCACAAAAAAAGGTACGAATATTCGATGGAAGAGATGGTGATCTGCGTCACATCATGCTCCGTAAAGGTATACGAACTGGGGAAATCTCTGTTTCCTTTGTTACGAAAAACGGGCTGTTTCCTCAGGTGGAAGACATTGCCGAAGAGCTTATGAAACACAATCCGAGTATCGTCTGCGTAACTGCTGTTAAAAACGACACACGAACCCCGTTGTGGATGAACGGAGAGGAGTATCTGATCCGGGGAAGAGGATATATCAACGATACCCTTTGCGGCTGCAGTTTCAGGATCCCTCCCAAAGCTTTTTATCAGATCAATCCATATTCTACTGAAATTCTTTACCAGACCGCTTCCGAATTTGCTCAGATCACAGCCACTGATCATGTATTGGATGCATATTGCGGAATCGGCACTATTGGAATCACTGCCACCAAAGGTTGCTGTGCTTCGTTGGATGGTTTTGATAATAATCGTGATTCCATCACGATTGCAGATCTCAATGCGAGACAGAACAACATCAGCAATTTCAGTTACGCTTGTATTACCGATTCCAAGTGCACCCTCAACAAAAACAAGCATTACGATGTAGTATTTGTCGACCCTCCCAGAGCCGGTGTTGACAAAAAGTTTATTTCAGTACTTCTAGAACTGCATGCCAATCGGCTGATCTATATTTCCTGCAATCCGCAGACACTGTCTCGGGATCTAAATATACTGAAAAAGAACTATAAAACCGTTTGCATTCAGCCTGTAGATATGTTTCCTGGTACGACTCACGTGGAGACCGCTGTTCTTTTGCGTGGAAAAAACGATAACAACTAAGTCAATCTCAATTTAACGCAGAATACTTTCGCTTCTAATAAACAGGAACGACAATTCAGTAATTGAATGAAAGGAGTATTGCAATGAAAAAAATATCAAACAATAAGAATCACAGAGTTTTCGTCATGCTAATGCTTACCGTTACTGCAATCTGTATGCTGCTTACCGGATGTAAGGCTCGGGAGTCTTCTGAAGCGTCCAAACTTGAGGAAATCGGGGAACGTGGTGTTCTGAAAGTAGGTACAACAGGGGATTATCAGCCTATGTCTTACCTTGATCCTGATACCGGCGAATATGTTGGCTTTGATTCTGAACTTACGGAAGATCTCGCCGAAGATCTGGGGGTAGAAATCGAGTATGTGGAAACATCGTGGCCGACATTGATGGACGACACACTCGCAGGAAAATTCGACCTTGCTATCTGTGGAATCACTGTCAACGATGCCCGGAAAGAACAGGCTCTGATGTCGGATGGATACATTGTAAACGGAAAGACAATTCTTTGCCGTGCAGAGGATGCTCAAAAATATACAAGTCTCGAAGCGATCAACCGTCCTGAAGTGCGGGTCATGGTGAATCCCGGGGGACTAAATGAACAGTTTGCTCGTGAAAACCTGCCGGATGTGACCTTGATTATCCACGATGTCAATCAGGAGATTCCCGGTCTGGTTGCCTCCGGCGAGGCAGATATCATGATTACGGAAGTCATGGAAGCTGGGTATTATGTGGGGCAGGATGAACGTCTTGCAGCTCCGCTGATACATGAACCATTTACACACGGTGAGATTGGAGTCCTCATGCCGAAAGGATCGGAGGATCTCCTGACCTATGTAAATGATTTTCTCAAGAAAGAGAAAGATTCCGGCAGGATTGATGAACTGGCGAATGATTATTTCTTCAAGTACATAGAATCTGATAGCGATCTTGCACCTGCCGCATAAACAGCGAAAATCCAGTTTTTAAGCATCAGTCCATAAATGACTAAGACTTATTTAGTAATAGAATCGAAGTTCCTTTTATCCGGAGGGTAATCTGTGGAGTACATTAAGATCACAAAAGACAATCTGGAAAACCAGCATATCTGCTGCGCAATTTCCAACAACAAGGATATACAGGTCTCATCAAAAAAAGCCTGGCTTGCAGAGCGACTGGATGAAGGACTAGTCTTTTTGAAAAGCACAGAGCGTGGAAAATGCTTTATTGAGTATATCCCGGCTGAAAATGCATGGAACCCCATCGCAGCAGAAGGATATATGTACATTGACTGTTTATGGGTTTCCGGCTCATTTAAAGGGCATGGTTATTCAAACGATTTGCTGAACGCTTGTATCGCGGACAGTACGGAAAAGGGCAGACAGGGTCTTTGTATCCTTTCTGCAGCGAAGAAAAAACCGTTTCTTGCAGATCCGAAGTTTTTAAAATACAAAGGGTTTACCGTTTGTGATGAGTCGGATAACGGCATTCAGCTCTGGTATTATCCATTTGCTGATGGTGCGAAAAAACCAGCATTCAAGGAATGTGCCAGACACCCGCATATTGATAAACAGGGATATGTACTTTACTACACGAGCCAGTGTCCCTTCAACGCAAAATACGTACCAATCGTTGAACAAACAGCCAAGGAACACGGCGTCCAGTTCAAAGCGATTCATATAGAGAGCAGGGAAGAGGCGCAGAATGCACCGACCCCGATCACCACGTATGCTTTGTTTTATAATGGTGACTATCTGACCAACGAGCAGATGAATGATAAGAGGTTTTTAAAGCTTATATCCCGATAATTAACGTATGTAATAATTCCTTCCTGATGAACGAAAAACAGTTCTGTTCAGATGGGTAGACTTCAGGTGAAACACACATGAACATCACACAAAACTTTTATGATGATTTGGCACCGCAGTATGACAAACTCTTTGAGGATTGGAATACTGTAATGCATGAACAGGCAGACATCCTTGAAAGGATCTTTACAGAGTATGGTTTTTCGCATGAAGCTCGCGTTCTTGACTGTGCCTGCGGTATCGGAACGCAGGCGGTGGGATTGGCAAAACATCATTATCCGGTTACCGCCTCGGATATCAGCGCCGGAGCTTTGTCCGAGGCAAAAGAACGGGCTATGGAAAACGGAGTTAAGATCCGATTCGAACAGGCAGATTTCTGTTCGCTGCAAAATACCTTCGAAGAGCAGTTCGAGATCGTCATCGCCATGGATAATGCACTGCCTCATATGTTGTCCACGGAATCATTAAGCATGGCAGTTAGAAGCATCTGCTCATCTGTCTGTCCGGGCGGTATCTTCGTAGCCAGTATCCGGGATTATGATCGTCTTCTTGAAGAGAAGCCACCATATTCTCCGCCTTACATCCATTCGACCGATAAGGGACAGCGGGTTTCCTTTCAAACCTGGGAATGGGATGACAACATTTATCAGTTGACACAGTATATCATTGAGGATGAAGATACCCTTCATACCAGTAAGTTTCAGTGCAAATACCGTGCTACACGAAGAGACGAACTGACAAGCATACTGCTTTCCGTCGGATTCAGTGAGGTAGCATGGAAATTCATGAACGAAACAGGTTTCTATCAGCCAATTGTAGTGGCAAAAAAGTAACTCTGCAGTTATTCGGAGGTTATCTGTATGGCATTTGATTTTAAAAAAGAATATAAAGAGTTTTATATGCCAAAAGACACGCCATGCATTATCACTGTTCCAAAAATGAGCTATATCGCGGTTCGCGGACAGGGCGACCCAAATGATGAAAACGGTGCGTATAAACAATCAATTGGCCTGTTATATGGAGTTGCTTATACGATCAAGATGAGCAAAAAAGGTGACCACAAGATCGATGGTTTTCATGATTTTGTAGTACCTCCTTTGGAAGGATTCTGGTGGCAGGATGGATGCAACAGCATGGATTATGCCCATAAAGAAAGCTTTCATTGGATCTCTGTGATCCGTCTGCCGGATTTCGTTTCAAAATCTGATTTTGAATGGGCAGTAGAAGAGGCGACCAGAAAGAAGAAAACCGATTTTTCCTCGGTCGAGTACATGGAGTATGATGAGGGCATTTGCGTTCAATGCATGCACATCGGTTCTTACGATGAGGAGCCTGCCACGGTTGCACGTATGCATGAGCACATGGAAAGTCTGGGGTACGCGGTCGATATTACAACAGATCGCATGCACCACGAAATCTATTTGAGTGATCCGAGAAAAGTCCCGCCGGAGAAGCGAAAGACTGTAATACGGCATCCAATAAAAAAACTGTAAACCAGACACAGCATATTCCAGAGTAACAGAAAAATATGGAAATCAGAACAATAATTGATTATAATGATTGGAACACGATAAGGAGATGACAGCCGTGAGCTATATTCCTACGCCGGAACAGGCAGAAGAACTCGTAAAGCAGTATAATAAGGAACCGTTTCATATCGAGCACGCAGAGATCGTATCCAAGATAATGGGAATCTTTGCCGAAGAATATGATCCTGACCGCGTCCAGTTCTGGGAAACGGTTGGGATGCTTCATGACATTGATTTCGAGCAATGGCCGGATGAGCACTGTTTGAAAGCAAATGAACTGCTGCATGATCTGGATATTGACGAAGAGGTCATTCACGGTGTCGTATCGCATGGTTACGGCATCTGCTCGGATGTCGAACCGGAACATTACATGGAAAAAGTTCTGTTTGCAGTGGATGAATTATCCGGGTTGATTGGTGCCGCTGCACGTATGCGGCCGAATGGAATCTCCGACATGCCGGTTAAATCTCTGGCCAAAAAGTTTAAGGACAAGAAGTTTGCCGCCGGATGTTCCAGAGACGTAATTACCCGCGGAGCCGAGATGATGGGCGTGGAACTGAACACGCTGTTTGAGATGACGCTGGAGGCCATGAAAAAAATCTGATTGGGAATCGAAACAATATGAAAAAACGATTTTCAAAACTTCATATCGTTTTCTTGTTTTTTATTGTTTTCTCACTGTTGCTGTCTGTTTGCAGCTCTGCTGAAAACACGGATCTGGACCGATCTTCCTACGTTGACGGAAGCCAGTACGACAACGAAGACATCAATATCAAGCACGTCAAAGTTGGTCTGTTATACGATAAACAGGCTACTGACCGCATCTATCTCGACGTTCTGGACGGCGCAGGTTTTCAGTTTCTGACCTATAACGCGCAGCGCGAGGGGAGAGAGCTCGGAAGAGTGGATTCCAATCATGTTGTCGTGATCAAGGATAATTTCTATTCCGACTCTGAGCTGAACACAAAATGCTATCACGTGCGCTTAAACCAGGATTTCTATTCCTATTCTGATGCACGTACCGAAGCAGATAAATACGATGATGGCTTTCCTGCGTATTATCATGGGAAATACAGTGTGCTTTTCGGCAGTTTCAGTTCGATTGCAGAAGCGAATGCATATGCTTCTGAAAACGGACTGGATGGTCACGGAAGCACTTCCGGTCAGAATGGTGTTCTTGTTCTGGATACTGCAACGAAAAAACCTCTGTTCGGTTTTGATATGACTTCGGCGAAAAATCTTACTGTAGCTCCAGTGGAATACGACAGTGCACCGGTTACCGGCTTTAACGGGAAGAAGTACTATGGCGGATTTGAGGTTCTCAGAAGGAACGGCATGAATCTGTCAGTCATAAACTGTATTGATCTGGAAAGCTATGTAAAAGGTGTTATTCCGTATGAGATGAGCCCGTCGTGGCCAATCGAGGCACTGAAGGCCCAGGCTTTATGCGCACGCACATATGTTGCAAAGCATATGAATCAGTATGGTGAATATGGTTTCGATGTCACGGATGATACGCATAGTCAGGTCTATGGCGGTATTGAAGGAGCTACCGAGGATACTAACGCTGCAGTAGATGATACCGCTGGAAAATTCATCCGTTACAAGGGTGAATTATGCAACACATATTATTTCTCGTGTGACGGGGGAAGTACGGAATCAGCAAGTCTGGTTTTCGGACAGGATTACGAGTATCTCATCGGAAAAGAAGATCCCTTTGAAGCTGCGATCAGTTTTCCGAATAAGACCTGGAACAAGACCATCACTTCATCACAGCTGACTTCCATACTCAATTCCAAGGGTTATACCATTGGAACTGTGACAGAAGTAAGCGAGGATTTCACTCCTTCCGGAAACTGCAATTCTCTCACTTTCACCGACGGAAACAAGAACTCTGTAACTCTGGATCATACTGCATACAATAAGCTGGGGCTGCCCAGCTGTCATTTCACGGCAGAAAAAACAAAGATCAAGGTTGTAAAAAAAGTGAAAAAACAGGTGCCACCGTCACCTTCGCCATCGCCCACACCAACACCGGCTCAGGATGGTGCCGCAGCTCCTACACCGACTCCCAAGCCTACTCCAACACCGGAACAGTATGAGTACATCACGGAATACTATGACGGATTCTCATTTAACGGAGGCGGATGGGGCCATAACTGCGGAATGAGTCAGTGGGGCGCATACTCCATGGCGTATGCCTATGGATACAATTACGAAGATATCATTCGTTTTTATTTCACTGGAGCATATATTGCATGAAGAAATCCGATTTTTATTTTGATCTTCCAAAAGAACTGATTGCACAGACACCTCTGGATCAGAGAGATCATTCAAAAATGATGCATATCAATAAAAATACCGGTGCGGTCGAACACCGGCATTTTTATGAACTTCCCGATATGCTTCACGAAGGAGACTGCCTGGTTCTGAATGATTCCCGCGTTTTACCTGCGCGCCTTATCGGAACTCGTCCCACGGGAGGTAATGTGGAAGTATTGCTGCTGCGTGATCTTGGTGATTCAAAGTGGGAATGTCTTACAAAGCCTGGAAAGAAAACCAGGACCGGAACTGAAATTACATTCGGAGACGGACAGCTGAAATGTGAAGTCATTGAAGTACTGGAAAACGGAAACCGTATTGTTAAGTTCCAGTATGACGGCATCTTTCTGGAGATACTGGAATCCTTGGGGAAGATGCCGCTTCCGCCATATATCAAAGAAGAGCTGGAGGATTCTGAACGGTATCAGACTGTTTATTCCAGAGAACTGGGCAGCGCTGCGGCCCCTACTGCAGGACTTCATTTCACCAATGAAATTCTTGACAGAATCAAGGAAAAAGGTGTTAGCATCGCTTATGTAACGCTCCATGTAGGACTAGGGACCTTTCGACCGGTAAAAGAAGAAAATATAGAACAGCATGATATGCACAGTGAGTTCTGTATGATCCCTCAGGAAGCAGCAAATATTATCAATGAAACGAAGAGTAGGGGAGGCCGGATCATTTCCGTAGGCACTACTTCTTGCCGCACACTGGAATCCTTTTCAGATGAGAACGGATTCGTCAAGGCTGTTTCCGATTGGACAAACATTTTTATTTATCCGGGATACCGCTTCAAATGTGTGGATGCTCTGATCACAAATTTTCATTTGCCGGAATCAACGCTGATCATGCTGGTAGCCGCCATGACAGGGCGGGAAAACATTCTGAACGCTTATAAGATCGCAGTAAATGAACGGTATCGGTTTTTCTCGTTCGGTGACTGCTGTTTTATTGAATAATCCATGGAGAAAGCATTATGTTTAAAGTTTTGAAAAAAGAAGGCAATGCGCGGCGCGGTGAATTTACCTGCCCTCATGGAACAGTACAAACTCCTGTATTTATGAATGTCGGTACTCAGGCCGCCATTAAAGGAGCGCTGTCTGCAGAAGACCTGGACAATATCGGCTGTCAGATTGAATTATCCAATACCTATCATCTGCATGTTCGTCCTGGTGATGAGCTTATCAAGAAGCAGGGCGGTCTTCACAAATTCATGACCTGGGAAGGACCGATTCTGACAGACAGCGGTGGTTTTCAGATTTTCTCTCTGGCATCATTACGAAAGATAACCGAAGAAGGCGTAGCATTTAATTCCCACGTGGATGGCCGTCATATATTCATGGGTCCGGAAGAGAGCATGAGGATCCAGTCAAATCTCGGTTCGGATATAGCAATGGCGTTTGATGAGTGTGTAAAAATCCCATCTCCGAGAGAGTATGTACAGGCATCTACGGAAAGAACATACCGCTGGCTTGTTCGGTGTAAGGATGCGCTGGATCAGTATAATCAGGAGTCTGATGCCGTCAATCCTGGGCAGGTGCTGTTTGGAATCAATCAGGGCGCTGTTTTTCCGGACATCCGTATTGAACACATGAAAAAGATTGCAGAACTTGAGCTTCCCGGTTATGCCATTGGCGGTCTTGCCGTTGGAGAGACCCATCAGGAGATGTATGACATCATTGAATGCGTTCAGGAATATATGCCGCAGGACAAGCCCAGATATCTCATGGGCGTAGGAACGCCGGGAAATATCATCGAATCCGTTTACCGGGGAGTAGACTTCTTTGACTGTGTGATGCCTGCCCGGAATGGTCGTCACGGTCATCTTTATACCTGGAACGGTGTCATCAATATCAAAAACGAAAAATATGCGAATGACAGCAATCCAATTGATATTAATTGCGATTGTCCTGTCTGCAGACGATACAGCCGTTCTTATCTTCGGCATCTGTTCAAATCGGAAGAATTACTGGCATTGCGTCTGTCTGTTATGCATAATCTGTATTTTTACAACAGCCTGATGTCAAAGATAAGAACTGCTTTGGATAATGATGATTTTGAAGCATTTCGTAATAATTATTCCAAGATCTTAGATCAACGCATCTAACAATTCTTGAATTTAATAGACAGAGCGATTATAATCATATCAAATGTAAATAAAAATAACTGGAGGATTGTTGTATGTTTTTAGCAGCAGCAGGCGGCGCAGCAGGTGGATCTTCCATGATCATCATGCTGATTCTGATTTTTGTTATCTTCTATTTCTTCATGATTCGTCCTGAGAATAAGAGAAAGAAAAAACTCGAAGAAATGCGCAGTGAGCTGACGGTAGGGGACGAGATCGTTACTATCGGAGGAATCATTGGTAAAGTCGTTCAGGCAACTGAAGACACCATCACTTTTGAGACCGGAGAAGACCGAGTACGTATCCAGGTTAAGAAATGGGCCATTTCCACTAATGTCAAACAGGAAGAAGCCGAAGCAAAAGCAAAAGCTGCCAAACGCGCAGGTAAACCGGTCGTAGAAAAGAAATCCGAGAAAAAAGAAGACTCTGATATCTGGGAAACGAAATCGGAAGAGGAAAAATAACTAACATGATGCACATACCGAATTTGGTATGTGCATTTTATTTATGTAGCAATATAACAGATAGTAATAATCGTTCGTTTGTTTTAATATGTAGTATTTTCTACACGCTGTAACTATTTATCACTAGATATAGTGCTGCGACACCTTCCAAATACTATATATCGAAGTAAATAAAAGCCTTTATTTACAAGGCATTTTGGGTCGTTATGGTGTTTACATAATGCAGTTAACATAATATCCAGGCGTAAATTACAAATAGAAACATTTTTTTACAAAAACTCTTGATTATTGTTCTATTTTGTAATAATATTATGTCTACAAACTAATTATGTTGATTTACATATTTGTTATTATCGCTTGGAGGGGTAGTTGTGAGCAACCAAAACTGCATGGAATTATTTAATAAGTATCTTGTTGATGTAAAGCACGCATCGGAGAACACTCTTAGTTCTTATATGCGTGATATTCGTCAGTTATCTTCTTATTTGGATACTCATGGCGATTCCACACTGGATACTGCCACAAGCAAAGAAATCGGGGAGTATGTGAATTGGCTGAAAGCAGCCGGCAAATCTGTTGCGACCGTGTCTAGAAACATTGCTTCCATGAAATGTTTTTATTCCTATATGGTTGATAACAGCCTGATCGAAAAGAACCCTGCAATTTCCATCATTCCTGACAAGAATACGCAGAAGCTTCCTCAGATCCTCACAAGCGCTGAAGTTGAGCTTTTACTGGAGCAGCCGGCATGTGTAGACGCCAAAGGTTATCGTGACAAGGCAATGCTGGAACTGCTGTACGCTACCGGTATTCGCGTCAGCGAACTGATCAACCTGAATGTTGACGATGTCAATCTTTCTGCCGGTGTTCTTCGCTGCAAAAGCAAGGACAAGGAGCGTTACATTCCCATGTATCCCGCCGCTATCAAAGCATTGTCGGAATATGCGGAATTCATTCGCCCCGAGATGATTGCTCTGCCGGATGAACCTTCATTCTTTGTGAATGTGAACGGAGAACGTATGAGTCGCCAGGGATTCTGGAAAATCATCAAATCTTATCAGCAGAAGGCCGGAATCGAAAAAGACATTACGCCTCACACCCTGCGCCACTCTTTTGCAGCTCATCTTTTGGAAAATGGCGCTGATATCCATTCCATTCAGGAAATGCTCGGGCATGCCGATATTTCTTCCACTCAGATTTATTCTCAGCTTGTTAAGAAGCAGCTGAAAGATGTATACAAAAAAGCACATCCAAGAGCATAATCAAAACGTATAATAAACCAGCAGATATC
>JAEIGA010000946.1_pt1 | contig 43533 bp, 43 predicted proteins | sample 9270691 | NCBI WGS metagenome assembly JAEIGA01 (sample SAMN17057246, study PRJNA624740) | gut metagenome | biome: biome; isolation source: fecal sample | host: Bos grunniens | place: China: Xizang | collected 2019
AAGTTGTATGGTTACACTATCCAATGGGTCTGTATCTGACATAACAATGACCCTATACTTCATGCCACCTCTAAGGTGTATAAGTTCCATACTATCCTCAGTACACTGAATGACCTTACCAACAGGTTTTGTCATTGCGATATTTGTGGCCTCATCTACTATACCTTCACCACCGGTACAATAGTTCCATTCGACCTTTGTCATGTTTCTACCAATATCAAGCGAATGACCCCAATTGTTACCCCTTACAGTTTCTTCGAACTCAAGATAAGCACCACCCTTACCGGCTACCTTTTCACCAACATGATGAGTACCCCAAGAAGCATATCCCCAATCGTCTTGGTTCAAGTCCTTCCATACCTGTATTTTAACCGTTGTATTTGGTATCTTACAACCAACGGGATAATATGTGTTTTCGTTTAATCCGGCAAGGCTTATAATAGCCTCCTTTTTGAATTTGCCAATTGCATCAACCCTGTCATTAAGTTCTGAAACCTCCGTTACTATGCCGGTTGTTGTTGCAGATATTGTGGCAATATTTGTCTTATTCGTTGCCACATCACCTGATACACTTCTTATATCAGCAGTTAATGAACTTGCAGTTTGATTTATCCGGCTGTTTAATGTGTTGTCGGCAGCAGTTCTTGCAGACACCTCCTGAGTAATTGCAGATGCAGTCTGAGTAATCCTACTATCAAGTTGTGTGTCAGCAGAAGTTCTCATACTTGCCTCTTGGGTAATGGCGTCTGCCGTTTGCTGTATTCTTGTTGCAGCACTTTCCTTCCATACCTCATTACCCTCTATGTAGTTTGTATGTCTTTCGACAGTAGAAGTAATGGATGATAAGGTTTGTTCGATTGTGGATATACTATTTGTATGTGAACTTACCACACCTGATACCGCATCGATTGAGCCTTGTACCCTTGTGTATATGGTATCAGTTATTTCCAATACAGCACCGGCATTATAACTTACATTTACCACCCTTCTGTCAATGATATTACCTGATGGGTCAATAAGTTGTACATCAAAGTATTGTATGGGGTTGTCCTGAGTAGAATAATCCGTTGTATATGCAGAGTTGGAATATACGGTTGGCGATTCATACGACATCCTCTTCCACTCCGTTTCTGTATCTCCCTTGAACCTCACATAATAGCCATCAGCAGAAGCAGTGATTGGTGGTTGAGACATATCATTCATATTATAAAGATAATATGAAAGGTTTACGTCCATCTTATCGTCAATCATCACCAATGCCTTTTCCGCATTTGGCATAAGTCTAATGGATGATTGTCCGGCACATGTACCACTCACATCAGGTATTTGCTTACCAAGTTTTGATTGCCCCGTATCCTGCCAATGAATACCGTCATCGAATGATTCCTGCTGATAAAGTAGTTGATAGAGCAACCCATCCACACATATATCATCTTCATCATAGTACCACCTTGTCATTCTTGATGAAGCCTCACAATCACCTGATGGGTCAGGAAGTTCATCACCCCTTTTTGTCTTACCGGTTTTAATATTTATGGTAGATGGGGTTTCACCTGTATACTGATACAACACCTCATATTTCTTACCACCATCACATACATACCCTTCTGCTACCCAATTCTCATAGTTAGCCGACTGAACAATAGTTACATCATCAGTTGAACCATCGCAGAAGGTGATATTTATGGTATAGTTTGTCTGAGCACCCGTTTCATTTGCCGGCACAAAAACCTTTACACCATCGTTTGTGATAACGATGTTCTTAATAGCACCACCGGTTGCACCACTTATACAACAAGTACTTTGAATAGTAAGATATTGGGCATTTGCAGATACATTATAAGTATCTACCGGTAAGCACTTCTCATCCCTCAGATATACGTTATAAGATTCCGATTCATCGCAGTAATCAAGCACTATTTGGCTTGTTATTAAAGATGAGGATGGTTGCCTTGTATTCGTTACCTCAATCTGATATTCCCTATTACCAATACCCGATTGTGGACTTACAGTTATATAGTTTGCAGTACTTCTTATATTCCATGCATCAGAGCATTTCAGTGTATATGTTTTTGTTCCGGTGGAATTAAAGTTAATAGTCTGCAATGACGTTTCCATTTTACAGGCTTCACCACTACAGTTGGGATTAACAAATTCTGCCGGTTCATCAAATGTGCCAACAATATTAAGGTCAGTAAATTCTGATTCATATCCAACCCTACACTTATAGTTACCGGTAAGATTTCCAAAAGCATCCACCTCTTCTGCCAATAGATACCTTGCAAGGTTAAGACCTACACATTCCCATCCGTTGTGCTTGGTGGTATACTTATAAGACTTTTCAGCAATCTCAGAAAACGTTATTTCATCCAAGTAACCAAGGAAGTTTCCATTATTATACCCGTCAATAAGTTGTATCTCAATGCTATTGGGAGTATTATTTGCATCAGCATTTATTGTGTATAAGGGGCGATAACCTACCTCAAAGCCACTTACAAGCCAATGGTTGTCAGAAGTCCTTAGAACGGCTGTATATGTGTTCTTTTCAAACTCTAATAGATTATAGTGCCAACTGCTCTTATAGTCATCAAACCTTATCTTAAAGTTTAATGAGTGACTTACAAGGTTTCCATCAAATTGCTCTTGAAACGTCAAAGAATTCTTGTTATACTCAATTTCCTTATATCCATCATTTGTATAATAGATAATATCATCCTTTCTCAATGAAAATAACTTCTCATTAAGCAATAAAGGAGTTTGTGAATTTGATAAATTAACCTGATAACCCCTACATTCAAAAATGTCATGACCTGACACAACAGAATCAAAATTTCTCAATTTAAGCACCGGATGATTTGAAACTGTGGCAAATGTGAAGTCAGTTTTATTTTCTGTTGCTGATAAAGTATAGATATACGTTACTTTTGATGGAAATTCAGGGTTAACAAGCCAAAATGTTCCATTAACGTCCTTAATAACGGCATGGTATAAGCACCTAAATTGATTAACGTTTGCATATTCCCTGACTGAAAATGTCAATGTGTGGGTAAACGCATATCGTTCATCCAATTCATCAGTTTCAGTTAATGCCGGATTAAAACATTTTATCATTAAAGGAACAATAGGAGCACCATCAATCCATTCAATGTATGCTTCTCCATCATCTATTCTTATCTTAACAGCGTCATTTGGTAAAAGATAAACAACGTTATCCAACTTACTAAGATTATAACCATTCTGCGGTGTATAATTACTTACAGCCATAAAAATATATTTTAAATAAACATACGAAAATTTGGTTTTCTTAACTTTTTTTTGTACAATTGCAGAAAAAGGATAATATTATGGGAAGACCAAAGAAATATCAAACAGAAGAGGAAAGAAAGGAATATTATAAAAAATACTATCAGGAACATAAGGAAGAAAGGCTTGAATATCAAAGACAATACAACCAAGAACATAAGGAAGAAAATGCTGAATACATGAAACTATACTATCAGGAGAATAAGGAGAAATATACTGAAAGAAATAAACAATGCCTGCTAACTCCCATGGGTAGGGCGTATAATCTTTTACAAGCCTACAAACGATTAGACAAAAAGTATAACCGGGGTGAATGCACCATTCCAAACGCACAGTGGATAGTAGACAACATCTTTACCAAAAAGTGTGCTCACTGTGGAAAGACTGATTGGAGAGAGTTGGGCTGCAACCGACTTGATAATTCCTTACCACATACTCCGGATAATGTAGAGCCTTGTTGTGGCGAATGTAATGTAAAACTTCCCGGCAGGACAAAAAAAAGGAGGTCTTGTGACCCCCTTATTTTAAATTAATTAAGCGCCAATTACAACGTCAATTGCAGCACCGGTTACGGGAACAACTGATTCAGCAATATTAGCAGAAAGTACAATCTGCATACCGTTGCTATCACCACCACCACTCAATGTAGCAGTTTCAGCCTCAAGACCGGTAGTTCTACCCATTGCAAGATAGTTACCCTCAGCAGTCTTTACAACAGCGAGATAACGACCAAGCGAAAGGTTATCAAAGTCGCAGTGACGATTGCCATCATAAACACCCGTTACAGAGAAAGTAAGGGTATGTGTACGATACTTAGCACCTGAATCCTCAACTACCAATGAATCTTCAAAAGTGGTAGAGTTCTTAGCAGGCTCAATGTGATAGAATGATTCGCCACTTGCCATTGTAATAGCAGTAACGTTTTGTCCATCAGCATCCAAAGAAGTGGAAGCCACATCAGAATAGTTGGCAAGGTAGATGTCCGTTACCTCAGGAAGTGAGTAGCCACAACTGTTGGTTCTAAGTATATCATTAGCAAGTTTACAAGTTAAACAAGATGCCATATTATAATTATATTTTTAAATTTATTATTTGATTTTTTACAACCGGTAGGCATACCATATTGTATGCCCACCCGGCATTATATATAGAGTTTAGACAAATGAGATTTAGACAGGTCTGCTGTACACAAACAACTCAGGGAATACGATACCAACAGCGATATTGCTGATAGCAAGGATTCTGAACTGATTGATTCCGAGTGTGTCTCTCATGTCGATAATCTTATACTCCTGATGACTATCAAAAGTATCAAAACCAAGTACGAGGTTCTTTGCAGGACCTACGATTACACTGTTTCTAGACTGCATAGTAGGAACGATTTCAAAACCAAGCACATAAATGGAGTTACCATTCTTAGCGTAGTTAGAGAAAATGCTTTCCTTATTTGGGCAACAGAGTTTACCAAGGGCAACCTCAAGCACTCTTACATCAGAGTAGTTCATAAATACCTTGTAGCCTTCCATGTCAATCTCACCCTCAGCAGCCTTAGCAACAGCAGCATTGATAGCAGCCTCAACCTGAGAAAGTACATTGTCAACGGTAAATGTAGCACCACTAATCTTGGTTACGCCACTGTTTGCTTCCAACTTAGCCTCGATACCATCTGTTACATTCAGATAAGCCTTTGTGGTAGCAGTACGAGCGCTGTCACCCTGCCAAAAGATTTCCTCATACTCTCTACCCATCTTCTGACGAAGTTTGCCAAAGTACCAAGTGTTGAAAGGCTCAGGAATACCACCCTGAAGAGAGATACGAGTGTTCTCTACCATCCATGTGTCCCAGAACTCGTCAAGACACTGCTCTTGGTTAACTTTAATAGCAACCGGCTCAATATAAGCCTCAGCAAGTGAAGCAAGTCCCTTTGGAGACCAATCACAAGAATAAGCCTGCCATACATCTCCAATCTCACCGGTATAAATCTTTTGTTTACCCTTTACACCGTCCTTTAATGTAATACCAATTTGCGTAAGACCCAAGTCGAACAAGTCCTTTGAAAAAATCTCGTTGGCCTCTTTTCCACAATAAGTAATATTTGTAAAATCGGTAATATTTGCCATTTTTATTTAATTTTTTTAATAATTATTCATTCTAAACATATGTATGGTTTTTTTACATTAGTAACCACCATTTATATACTTGCCCATCTGTGAACGCCATTGTGCATAAGTATCAGCAGCACTTGGTTTTGCGTTGGTGTTAACCGGTTTTGCAGATGGCTTTTTGCCCAATGCCTTAACCTTATTCTGCAACTCAGCATTTGCATCCTTAAGAGCCTTGAGTTCGTCTTGTAAATTCTTTACTAAATCTTCCAATGGATTTGGTTCTGTTTTTGCCGGTTCTTCAACAACTTCATCTTCTACAACGGGTTCTTCAACAACCTCTTCCACCTTTTCTTCAACAGTGGTTTCAACAACCTCATCATTTGGATTCTCAAGTGAAGCCGATTCTTCATTTACAACAGGGGTTTGTTCCTCAAGGTTTTCCTCTACAAGATTAACTTCCGGTTCGTTAATCTGTCCAAACACATCCTTGTGTCCGGTGGACACTTCGTCAGAAGTGAACACTTCCTTTAGCAGTCCTTTCATTCGCTGCCAAAACGTTTCATCATTTGTCATATCCATATCATTTACTTTATTAAATTCTAATTCATCCAACGAACATAATGCCTCAACAGAAAAGCCCTTATATTCGCCCTTTTTAACCTTTTCCCATATATCGTTACTATCAACGTAGCAGCCAACAAACCAACTACCAACAGCGCATTCCTCTCCAAAGCCCAATGCAAGTGATTTATCCTTATATGGGTCAGTCTTAATCCAACTCTCCACAACGGTAAGTCCTTCTGCTTCCTTTTGATGCCCCTCAGTCCAATTGTTTTGATATCCGGCTTTCATAAAACGTCTTGCCATTTTCTCAACACTTTCCTTTGAGAACTCAACATAATATTCGCCAAACTTTTCGCTGTTTCTGTACATCGGGTAATCAGTCCTTAACGCACACCCATACAGCATGTGTTTTTCTTCATCTTTGAAGTATAATGCTTCCTTGTCTTTTGCAAGCGCTATAAACTCTGATTCAACAGCCGGTGCATCCACAACTGATATTGCAAACACATCACTTTCATCAGCGTTAACTATATATTTCTTAAGTTTCTTCTTTGCCATTTGCAAACAATTTATATAAACATATTCTTGTAAAAAAAATGAGCATAACACTTAAGTTATGCCCATAATCAAGTCCGGTAGCGAAATATTAAACGGTGCCTGATATATTATCCTTCATATTTGAAATCATTCAACCGGCGAAGCCATCCTTTAAGGAACTTCTTTTTATAAGAGTTTTTCGCAATGGAAATAAAGTGGTTTTCCCTTCTCTTCCATAACTTGTTAAACAATTCCTCAGGATTTGGATGATTATTTATAGCAGCCAACGTCTTTGGCCCTACTATTCCATCATCTTTAACACCTAATATTCTTTGAGGGTATTTGATGCCATAAACCCCTGATGCCCATAACCAATCCACCAATAAATTGGCGATTGACTGATTGTCTATTGAATCGGCCTGCCATTTGTTCCAAAAACCATGCTTAAAGATAAGTTCCCATTGGTCATTGGTCATCTTTCTAAGGTCGTTGCAGTTTTTCTTCTGCCCATAGAAGTTTCTGAAAGTAGTAAGAGTTACACCGGAATTAGTGCATCCCATTCCATCGATGTTGCCTGCCCAACCACCTTCCCATTTCTTTACTATTGGTATTAGTTTCTTATAGTCTGCCATAGGGTTAATCTGAATCGTTGTTAGTGTTAGTAGAATTATTGCTATCCATTTTTTCATAATTATAGGTTTTATCCGGGGCGAGAGCATATGATGATGTGCTCAACGTTTTGCCGGCCCAAATAATATGCCCGTAATTTACACCATCAGGACCAATGAAGTGATAACCCTCCGGCGCTATCCACTTATATATCTCATAGTCCTGTGCGCCCTTTATTATATGTTGTTCTTTTTTACAATATTTCAGTTCCATATCTATAATAAACATATTAAAAAAATGGAAGCATTATAAAAATGGGTTAACCCCTGCTTCCATTGCTCTTAAATAAAATTCAGATTGGGCTTTAAAATACCATCTGAAAAAGTCTCTAATTTTCTTCATATTGCGTTTTTAGTAAACAGACGATAAGTTGTCCATCTGATAGGTTTTAACGCAACAGAATGAAAAAAAAGGGTAATTTCTTGACTTTTATCAAAAGTTCACAGATACGCCAACGCCAATATATGGTTCTATTTGTTTTGCTTTAAACCCATAGCCATAACCGGCTTGAAGTCCTATTCCTATTCTTCTATACTTTGTATTTGTAATCGTTATTGTATTTGTTTTTACTATTTCTTGCTTTTTCATAAACACTCTGAGAGAGTCGAGATTTGGCTTGTATCCGGAAATATAACTCTGAACAATTGCACTGTCGTTGTTTGCACATATAGTGTCAGTATAGACTTTAGAGGTTATTGGTATGGTTATTGGTGCTGTGTCACTTTTAATGGTGTCATGCCTTATTATTTCTTCTTTTACCGGCATTAATTTATACTTCCATATCGTTGTGTCTTTCCATAAGGTATCAGTTTTTGTTTCAATAATCGTATCAGTATTTACTTTTTCTATAGTTAAGTATTTCAAAATATTATTCCGGTTTTTATATCCCAAAAAAATAATAAATAATATGCCTAAAACTACCCATATTAAAACATTATTCCTCATCATCTTCTATATCTATTCTTTTTCTTCGCATCCTATCAATATGCCGGTCAATATCCTCTTTCATCTGAACTGTTTCTGACTTGAAGTACATGCCCAATCCAAATACTGATGCCGAATAAACCAATGACTGACCGAGTACCCAAAGTATGCCCTGCTCAGACAATAACAATGGAATAAATGCGGCCATACAAGTTAGTGTCCAACCAACTGTAAATGCTATGCATGCTGATATTATGGCTAATTTATCCTTAATATTAAGGTCTTCAAATTTACTTTTCATTTCCTGCTTTTTTTATATAAACATATGAAGAAAAAAGGTGGCTGTTAACCACCCTTTTTAAAGTTATTCTTCCAAACCGGCCATTACCTGAACCTTTTTAACTCTGTCAGTACCATTTATAATGTCCTTCACCTGAACAACAACAGGACGATTATTATAGTCTGCAAGCGCATTTGTAAGGGTGTTTCCTACAGATATATCATTCCTTAAGGTTGGTAACTGTCCACCTTCTGCAAAAGCATACCTCGGTGCTTGTACCGATTTCTTAACCTTGCCGGATGAATAAAATTCGATAAAGTCTTCTATATTAAGTTTTCTCTTCTTTGAGTTGATATAGTCTAATAGGTCAACGTTCTTTGATGTTGTGTATTTATTTGTGATAAATTCTCCACCTTCCACTTCGGCTCTACCTCCTAAGACTTTGATACCACCCTCTCTATGAGACTTTCCTTCAAGAACACCACCCTCAGCATACTTCTGTGATGATATGATACCAATCTGAACTGCACCCAATGCTGCTGCCAATGCTCCCATTGCGATACCCACCGGCATAAATGGTTGTGTTGCAAGACCATTTGCGACTGCCAATGCTGTTGATATGATTGCCTGTATAACTGCTCTTTGTTTTTCCCTCTTCTTTTGTTCAAGGGCTTCCTTTTCTTTCTTAGCCTCAAGTTTTTTCTTCTCCTTTTCCATCTTCTTTTCTTGGGCCAAAGATTCTCGTTGAGCAGCCATTTCAGCGTTTAACTTATCGATAAGCGCATCCCGTCTATCACCTCTTGCGGTTGCCAATGCACCTTCGATTCTATCCACCTCATTTGCATGTTCCTCGGTGATTTCCTTTTGCTTGTCAAGTTTTTCCTCATACTCATCTATGAACTTATCGAGTTCTTCCATGCGCTTGTCGTATTCAGCATCCTGAGCATTCCATACTGCTGATAAAATATCCTGCAAGCCTTGTCCTACTGCCTGTACATATTGACTAATATCCCGTACAAACTCACCAATCTTATCCTTTGATTTGGCATTGATTTCAGAAAGTGAGTTATCAATACTCTCAATTTGCTTATCCAACTCACTGTTTTTAATAGTGAACTCTTCCGGCTTAATCTTTTTTGCCTTAAGGTCAGCCTCAAGTTTTGCTTTTTCTTGTACAAGTTCTTCCCTTAAGTTTGTGAATTGTTCTTTTGCTGTGTTAAGAGTTTTTGTATATTGGGCAAGATTTATAATTTGGAACGGGTTATTTCTTGAAGCCTTTTCTCCCTTTTCAAGTTCTCTATTTATATCGTCTTGCTTTTCCTTAACAGTGTTAAACAACCGGTCATAATAATCGGCATAGGACTGATAATTTCTATCATTTGTTTTTTTAACGTTTTCCTCTGATGTATTCTGCCTTTCCTTTTCAAGCACATCCATCTTTGCATTAAACGCTTCCTGTTCTTGCATTGTGAATGTGACGAAATCTTTGAAAGAAATCTTACCGGAGTTATAAGCATCAGCCAACTTACCATTTGCATTTTTAAGTTGTTCTGAAAGGGATTTTTCAAACTCTGCCCAAGCGTTTTCATCGTCCTCAGGTATGAATGAACCATCTTCCTTTGTTCGCTTCTGTATCTCTGCAATAACCTTTTCCTGAGCCTCTAAATCAAGTACATTCTTATGTCTAAGGTTTTCCTCTCTCACAGCAGCATCATATTGGTTCTGAATGCGCTGTTGCTCCAATTGATATAGTTTATTATTAGTATCAGTTTCTATTTTAACAACTTCCTCTGAATACTTTCTATAATTGTCTATATCATGTGGATTTGAAAGGTCAATATTTGTTTCATAAGACTTATCCTTATTTTCGTCTGCTGTTCTCTCAGTTTTTGATTGGGATATATTAAGGTTCCGGTTATTGACATCAGCCATTATCTTATAGATGTCATCAGCAAGCCCCTGATATACGTCTCTTATATCCTTTGCCCACTTCTTTTTGGCATTAAGGATTTCCCTATCATAGACGATGTTAACAAGCCTTATGGCCTCAGCATTTCCCTTCCACTTATCAAGTTCCTTCTGCTTATTGGCCTCAATCTCTGCAAGTTCCTTTTCAAGGCCTTCCTCCATTGCATTAACCCTTAACTGCCGGAACTCATCCTCAAGTTTTAACTGCTGATTTTCAAGTTTCTTATACTTATTTCTTTCAGATGTTAACCTTGAGTTCATGGATTTGGCTATCTGTTCCTTTTCAGCCTTTCTACCGGCTTCAAGTGTGGCGGCTTCCTGAATAGTTAATTGTCTTCCTTTTTCCTTGGCCTCATTAATAATTGCATCATATTTCTTATCTACCTCACCTTGCCAATAACTTACGTTATCCTTATTTACTGCATTCAATGCACCTTTCAAAAGACCTTGCAAGTCCTTTTCTACTTGAGCATCACTGTTTTGAAGGAATGTTCTGAAGTTATTGATAAGAGACATTTGCTGTTGAAGTGCTTCCTTTAAACCTGCATCCTTAATGATGTTGCCCATATTTGCCAATGCAGAGGAATATATACCATTGGTAAGCCTATCATTCTCCTTTATGAATGCATCCAAGGCCATCGCACCCTCTCTTGTTGAAGTATCGAAGTATTTCATTGCAGAAACAAAGTCACCTACAATGAGTTGCTGCAAGTGTGCAAGTTCATCCCTTGCATCAGAAGCAGACAAGTGGCAGATTTCGATTCCTTGTGCATTTTTCATTACGACGCCTGTGTTCTTTTGTATGGCTTCGCTTAACTGATTATATCTACTTGTGAAATCTTCAATGCCTTTAATGCCTTCTGTGAAACCTCCAAAAGTGGTAACGCCCTTATCTCCCATCATAGAGGATGTTATCGGCTTTGCGTCAATTTTGTTATCCTCATTTTGGAGTTTTATCTTTTCTTCAAGAAGTCTATTTGTTTCTTTTAATGCCTCTCCATAAGCCTTTTCATCAGCAGCCATAACAACATATTTGCCGCCAATTTGTCCGGTATCAAGTTGTTTGTTAAGTTCAAGTCTTTCCCTTAATTTCTGATTGACTTGCTCCATTTGGTTTTTAACAAGGTCTTCTGACTTAATGAGGTCTGCATTTCCTTTTACCCATTTAGTAAGCCAACCAACAAGTTCTGTGACACCCCATATGATAGCACCCCATATTGCCATTGAACCAAGCATTTTGAGGGTATTTACAAGGAATTTACCAATGTTTGCCAATGAGAACATTGCTGCTGCCCCATCCCTTACCTTACCAATAACTCCACCAAGCCCTGTCGCTGTTTTTCCACCGGCTGCTGCTGCCTTTTCTTCTGCTGCTGCCAATTTCTCATTTGCTGCTGCTGCTTCGTTTGCTGCTGCCGCTTCCTTCTCAGTGGCTGCGGCATTTCTTTCAGAGGCGCCGGCTGCCCTTTCTGTGGCTGATACGGCATTATTATGAGCCTTTGCATTTCTTTCCGTTGCTGCTGCATCTTCATTCTGTGCTGTGGCTTCTCTTTTTGTTTCTGCTGATAAACCCTCAAGTTGGGCCATAAGTTTATCCCTTTTAGCACCAAGTTCGTCAAGTTTTTCATTCAGATATTCTATTTGCTCATTATAATCTTCATACGCCAACCTTGCATCCCGCATTTCATCATGGTTCAGTCTTCCAAACTGCATTTTATTTTCAACGGAACGCTGTGCATTAATTGCCTTAATAAGTTCTTGGTCTAAAGCGGCATATTCTGCTGTAAGTACCTGTATTTCGCTTGCTAATTTAGTAGCCTCCACTTGAGGGGCAACCATTGCAGTGCCAAGTTCCTTAAACGATGCAACAGCACTCATTGAGTTGGTTGTGGCATTTCCAAGACCGGCTGCTGCTGTGTTACCTGCCTCACTCATTTCCTTAAGACCTGTACCGGCTTGCTTTGTTGCGCCACCAACGCCTTCAATGGCTTTCTTTGAATCGTCCATTGAATCTGTTAATTCTGCCCCGGCTTCTGCTGCGCTTTCAAGACTCTTCTTAAGGTCTGATGATACACCATCACCAAGGTCTGTTGTTTTTGATGAAGAAGAGAATAGATTTTTAATGCTATTGAACAAGCCGCCCATAAACTCACCTGACTTCATTTGGTTCATAAGGGTGTTAAGACCATTCAATGCCGTTTGAAGTGCAAGCAATCTCTGTATGGACTCATTCAGTTCCTTGTTATCAATTCCAAATAATGTTGAAAATCCTTGGCTAACTGACATTATTGCAGTAACTGACTGTGCTGCATCAAGCATGTTGTCCATTGCCACAGAAGACTTGTCAATATCCTTTAAGGTTGATTGCATTCTCTTGAATGCCTTTTCAAGTTCTGTGTACTCCTTGGTGTTTTGCTTTCCTGCCATTGCCATTGACTTCAATTCATTTCCCAACGTTCTTGAAGCCTCTCTTGCATTGGCAAATTCCCTTGTTACACCGGCAATAGTAATCTTAAGCGTTGTTGAATTCTGTTCAGCCTTTTTCAGACCATCAGCAACACCACTTGCATAGTTACCAACATTTCTTCCATATTGGCCATAGGACTGCTCAATTGATTTGAGTTTATCATTTAATTCATTAGCCCTTTTTACCTGTTTGTCAAACCAATCAACATCATCAAGGTCATGGAAGTTCATTGCTCGCTTAATATCAGCAAGTTCTTGTTTCATTCCTGCCATTGAGTTTTCATACTCACCGGCAAGAAGTCTTTCCTCTGCTGCTGCTTCTTTTGCAAGGTTCTGCCGTTCTTTTAATTCCTGTTTTGTTTTTAGAAGAGTTTGATATTGTTCTTCCTCAGTCTCTTGTATCTGTCTTTCAGTTTGCCAAATACGCCTTAAAACCCTATCTTCTGCTTGCAGATTGTCTAATATCTTTGCAGTATCAGTCGGGGCTTTAACGGTAGCATCTTTAATACCACCGGACATTTCTATTGGTGCTGCGGATATATTTATCTTTTTATTCTCCAACTCACCAATCTTCTTTTCCAACGCCTTAAGGGATTCCATAAGTGCATCTACCTGCGATATGGATTCCTTAATACCATTGATAATGATTTTATACTGCTTTACGCCACTCTCAGCCATATTTTTTTAACAATTATTTGGTTATTAAAATAATTTTTTGTATATTTGCCGTATATCTAATACTTATAGTAAACATATTTATTTATGGAAGAAAGAGTATCTAATTTTGAAAAATACATAATTTTTAGCGAAGGGAAATTATGGAGCGATTCTGCTCACAGATTTATTGGTAGTAAAGATAAAGACGGCTACACAAAAGTAAGCCTTTATAACGATAAAGGTGAAGAAAGATGTGCCTTAATACATGTCTTAGTTGCCGAAGCATTCCTGCCCAAACCACAGACTGATGAGAAACTTGAAGTAGACCATATAATACCAATAAAAAATGGCGGTACTGATGATGTATCAAATCTCAGATGGTTAACGCATAAAGACAACTGCAATAATGAAAAATCAGTAGAAAATTACAAAAATGCAAGAACCGGTAAAAATCATACAGAAGAAACCAAAAAGAAAATTAGCGATTCTGCTTATAAGAAAACAGTTTATCAGTATAGCCTTGATGGTAAATTAGTTAAGGTATGGTCATCGGCATGTGAAGCCGGAAGAAATGGATATAGTAGCCAACATATAAGTTCATGTTGTAATAATAAGCGAAAAAGTCATAAAGGCTACAGATGGTCTTATTTTCCACTGTAGCCCTTAGTACTATACTTTCTTTATTAGTTTAAGTTCTGTCTCATTTACCCCCGATGCATCATACCCATTAATCTCCGATACATAATAGATGTCATCATCAAAATGAACGCAAGCACCTCCCTTAATGGCTTTGTACTCCATTGGCGTCAAATATGTTGATACGGTAACAAAATTACTTGCTAATAAAGGTGTGCAATTGTAGTACTCTGTAAGTATGCTTGTTTCTGTGTTCTTATACGATAAATTAAAGTTATTATAATAATTTACCGGATATGATAGATTTATCCTATCATGGAACATATCAGAAGTATATACATATTCACTTGAAGGCGATTGTCTATACCAAAAACGTTGTGTCTTGGAATATCCATCATGTTCCATTGCTTCCTCATATCCATATCCATCAGCCATATATTGTGAATCCTCTATTACCGGTATTGATATTATGCTTGTTGTGGATAAATTATCAGGATTATGCCATGTAAAGTTATCATAGTAGGTATATGAGAACTGTACCGATGTGTTTTGTGAAGATGTTTCATATGCATCATCATTAAGTTTAATAACGGTATATCCACTATCTCCCCAATTTTCCCAATCTTCATCGTTTATATGTTCCTCAGGTACTGTGCGTTCAAAACCCCATTCACTTGTATTTATGTTATATTTCACATACATTTCCCTTGGATAACTAATATATTGACTTTCCACACTGTCTGCCACCACCTTATCGTCTATATCGACAGCATAATCCACCGTTTTCTTAAGACCTTTATTAGTATCTATCTCAATATCATTGCCGGTTTGTGTAATCTTAAGATTAAAAGCCTTGGTAAAGTTATCTATCCACTCACTTATTTTCTTTTCCTTGTTTACAAAGTTATTAAGATGCAAATCAACCGGGAATGTTGGGTCCATCTCATATGTAAGCGGTTTGGCCTTAAGGTTATAATAACTCCAATCGCTTATTGCTTTGATGTCTAAGTCGATATTTGCTGATACATAGTAGTTTACTTGCCCGTCATCAAAACTGCTGTCATAGTGCCTTAAAATAGCCATTAATTCAAGCACATCGTTCCTCTTTAACTTAACGCAACAAGTTACCCTTGATGTAAAAGTATTGTCACTAACGTTAACATAATCAGAAGGGGCATTTATATATGAGTTTTTATTAAAAGATGTTGTTACACCGGTTTCATATTTTCTTTCACCATCACCCATTAATTTATACTTGATATTTTCATAGGCCAACGTATTGTAAAACACATCATTTCTTTCCTCATATAGTTTAGACCAACTATATCCATTCTTTCTAACAGCAGTCACACCGTTTGATAGGGTAGATACACCACATATAAAGTTATCATTTACTACCGGGTCAAAAGCCATAGACCATCCTGCTGAATAGGTATTGCCCAATGAACGCCATCCATCATATGAATGAGACCATCTTCCGGGTGGTAAATCACCATCTGATGTTTGATAATATTTCTTTGATGCTGCCCTCGCTGTCTTATTTTCTAAATCACCCGTCTTTGTTGGAACATCACACCAATGTGGGGCTTCATGTGGATAACATGTAACCGTTTGCTCATATAAGGTTTGAGGGGTAATTACTTGTTGCCGGTAATCAGCATATCTTACATCTTTGTTCTTTCCATATATTAGTTCACATCCATCGTCAGTGCTAAAATTCTTTACAAGTTGCACCTCAAATGGTGAAGTTCTCCTAAATGAAAGTGGCTCAGTAATTGTTTGTATTTCGCCGCCATCATCATTGTAATTTATTATCCAATGGTCTGCTTTTATTGCGCCATCACCTTGCTTAAGTTGTGCTGTCACCTTAAGGTCTATCCTATAGAAGCCATCTGCCGGTATAACGATAACTCTATCATTCGGGTCGAATAAATATGTGTCATCGTTTATTGTTGTTGTGGATTGTGTATTAGCGCTATCAAAGACATTATATATGTCAATGCTTGAAAAATCACAGTGCTCAACATCAAATCTGTTTATTTTTGATTCTGTGATTTGTGGTAATATGTGGCCACCTTGCATCTGCTTATTGCTTTTAACACCGGCAGGAATAAATGGATAGTTTAACTCAAAATCTAAGTAGTTGGTGTATTTATCATTTTTATTATTGCCGTTTGTCCAACTACAGGATAAAGATAGTGTTCCTAATTTTTCATGACCAAGATTATATACCGGCACTTGTTCATCAGCGAGATTGCAGGAGGCATATATGGAATTTATCTGTGGGTCAGAGAAAGCGCTACCACCAACATTATAGCCCTTCCATTCGAATGCCTTTTTAATATACTCCATGCAGTTTAATGACGGGTAGAAAGACGTTATCCACCATTTGTTATATTCATCAATCTCAAATTTTGATGTAAAGTCAGAACCAACATCATCAGTATATACCGGGTTCTTTTGAAAACAACCATATGATACCAACGGAAAAAAATACTTTGATGAGAGGTCAGCATTGACCTGATTTATTGTAGAAGCACCATTAAAAGGCACATACCAAGGAACTTCATTAAGCGTAGATTCACCAAATATATCTTCCAACGAATTTATCTTAATATTTACTAAATTACATTCATATGCCTTATCTCTATAGTTGTACTTATCTACCGTCAATGAACCGGTAAATACATTTACGCCATCAGCATATACTTCTGCCGAATACCTTGTGTGAAACTTATTGGTCTTTGCTAAGTTGTTTGCATAGCCTAATATCACATCATTCTTTGGTGTAGACGGTATATCGAATGAAAAGGAATACGTTGCCTGTGTGGTGTTTGTTTTTGTTGGGTTAAAGAGTATATCATTTATACGAAGATTAAGGCTCTCCTGCGACTCTAATTCCACCAATTCCTTATTTATATATATCTCTATGTAGTGTACGTTTGATGTCATGATAAATCGCTATATTCGTAAGTTAGTGTTGCTGTGTATATATTATCATAGTTGTTATCCTCCTGCACTTCCATTTGTTTAGGAATGATATAATGCGTCTTTCCATTTATTATTGTCCATAAGAGTTTAGAACGCATCAGTGAGTTAAATTCCCACTTACCATTTTCTTCCATCATGTGCGAAGTTAACTTGACTGTCTTTGTTATGTCCTGAGAATATATCTTCTTTCTTTCGAATGCCGGATTTTCATAATAGTCATATATATTTTTCTCATACGTTTCTATTTCTACTCCATCACTTTCACTTCTTGCACCGGTGAAATCGAAGAAACTAATTCCTCCGTATTCATTTCTCCAAAATACCCTTTGATATTCATCAGCAGCCTTTAATGGCTTTATAACATTGAATCTATATGTTATATTGCTAATGGTAATATCAACATAATATGTGGCTGCTGAGTATTGAGATGGAATCGTTATCTCAGTGTCAACAATATGAGAAGAATATCCTCCGGTATGATATTGTGTGGTTGCTGTGTGAATAACATTATACGCTGAATCCATCAGTTCCATCGTCAATGTGAATCCACCTACTCCACTGCCCCATAAGAAAGAGAATGGTATTGTATCGCCATAGACATATCTTACTTGGCTTCTGTTGGTATTTGTCAGCATTTGTACGTTATTTATATACTTGTACTTGTCTGATTGATTTGCAAGATAACCATAAGTTGTGTTGCCGGTTACACCATTCTGCTCATACCATTCTCCGTCCTTGCCAATGACAGACACAGCCAATGAATAAGGTATTGTCTTTCCATACTCTGAGAAAGTTGTTAAAACGGGTGATATATCAAAGGCGCATTCATTGCCATAGAAGTTCTTCTCAAGCGTTGTCACATAGTTATTAAGATTGCTTGAAGCACCACTATATACATCCACATCTACCTTTCCACCATATAGTATAGAATAAGCAGTACCGGCTGTTGCTTGTTTATCTAAGTTTGCAACCGGTATATTTGTGTCTATCACATTTATACCACTCCATTTGCTGCCAATGGTCTTTGCCAATAACGTCACAACATTTCCATCATGTATGATATTGAACTCAGCCATTAATGAGCCACAGTTTCTTAATGCCCGGGCAAAGTTAGCAGCAGTGGTGTCTATATCCGATATATAGAAATGCTTATTTATCGAATTTATCGGCGATATTACATTACTTACTGTCTCTCCAAGTATAGTCACATAGAACTGATTATCAGATGTGACCTGACTTCTTAAATCACCGGTGAACTGAAATACTATTTGTGCCTTTGTACCGGATATATTCTCTGATACCTTAAGTATATTGTGTACGTCAGTGAACGTTAGCAATGACGTTGGATTACTTAACCCGTTTAATGTTATATTCATGCTGAAAAATATTTATTTAGGTCTTCTATTATTAATTCAAAAAGATTGTCAAACCATTTATCCATATAGGCTTCAAGTCCCGGTATCATCTTTGTTAAATCACCGCTATCATCGTACACCATAAATGGTCTTGCTTTTAAGCCATTCCTCATGATGTTTTTGATTATGATATGCACTATATCTGCTTGTTTCATGTTACCAAACCTTATACCCTTTCTTCTTACCCAACTATCTATATTTTTAATAAATTGAGCCATAGTACCGGGGTAGTTTCCTGTCTTTTTCCAACCTCTACTCACAAACTGCCAATAGTCTGCTATTTGGAGTACTATACCATCTTCTGTAGATTCTACTGATAGCGATTTCTCCAAGTTAGAGCCTTGCAATGTATTTGTACCGGTCTTTGGATTTATACCATACTTTTTTATACGCTCTAATACCAACGCTTTAACAGCATTTGCTAACTCATCTAAAGCAACTTTAATATCCATTTATTAGCAACTTCTTTTCTTTGGTAATTTTACCGGCTTTAATGTTATTTCTCCCGGGTCTTTGGTATCAAGGTCAATCTCAGGCTCATCCTTCTCAGGTGTATATGGCTCATCATTAAACCAATCTTCAAGTGTACAGAGGTTTATAGGACTTACAGCATTTAGCACTACAGATACCTTTACGCCGGCATTGCTATCATCTGTAAATCTATCAAGCGTTAGTATACTCCAATCATATAAGGATATTAAGCCTTGGAATTGTGGCATGTTGTCTATATATGCTAAGAAGTTAACAGCAGCATTATAGCATATATCCTGTATGTCCAAAACTGACTCAGGTGTTTTATCAGGAAAGCCCAATATATATACCTGAAACTCTATTTTATTTATATTCGTTGTCAGGTTATATTGACTTAATGATATATTGTCTATCCAACATTGTAAATTCTTATTATTATTCTGTTGGTTAATAAGGTCATCACCGGTATATTTTACATAATTTACCCCTTTAAACCGGCTTAATACCCCTATCAAGGTATCGACTATTTCTTTATAGTACATATTTTATAGCATTTATATAAACATATTAAAAAAGGTAGGATTTATTATCTCCCACCTTTTTTTGCTTTTCTTAACATTTCTTGGTACTTATCTTCTTGTTCATCCGCTTCTTGTTTTTGTATAAGATATGTGAGGAACATCAGTGTATCCGTAAGGTACTGCTGCTTGATTTCAGCGACTTTAGTAATTTGTTCGTCTGCCATCTCATATAAAGTTTTTTCAATGCCCCAACGTTCTGCGAATTTTCTATATCCTTCTGAATGAGGTTTACGGCGGCCTCCGTTTCCGAATACATCCGAGAAAGTGCTACTAATGTTACGTAACTGCGCAAAAAAAAACTTAGTACCGGCATAATCTTTGTTACCGGCGTTTCTTCGAACATCTTTAATCTTTTATCAAAGATTTCTGCTTCGAACTTGCTATCATATATTTCACCATTTTTCCGGCATATTATTGCTAATATTGCAGCATAGTTAAACTTATCTAAATCAATAATTCTATTAGCAGCAACAAACTCTCCGGTCTTCATTTTCTCCATGATATTTACCTCATATATCTCACCATCAATCTCTATCTTATTGGTTGGTTCTTTTATATCCGGTTCCGTTTGAAGGAATGACATCTTATCCATTATTTTCTCAGCGATATTTATTGGTAAGGCATTTACATAGTCTATATCCTTATCAATCATTATATGCAGTACTTCCCTGAGGTCAAAATCCTTATCCTTATCAGAATAATATCTTTCAAGTTCACTAAAAATACGCAGTGTAACGTCATCCCAAGATGTGGGAACATTCACAGAGCCTAAATCAATAATATTTTCTTCCATTTATATAATCTGTTTAAAAGGCATTTTTACAAAATTCATTTTATTTTCTCCGGTAAACTTAAAGTCTTCTTTGCATTGAAGTGCAATGCAGGCGGAAAGGATTCGGTCATCATGTTTACCGGATTTGGCAGCAAAAGTAAGTTTTCTTGTCTTCGATACTGTTACTACAAAACTACCCATTTCGACATACAATTCCTTATTACTCTTCTTGAAGTGTATTGCTTTGTCAGATATTTTTACCGCCATATTACTTACTATTTCTTCCTTTGAAGAGTTTGTAGTGGTCCACTCATATATCTTTCCCTTATGTGCAACAAGTTTTTTGATTTCTGCTATCATTGGTGCACCTACACCGTTATTCTCTAAATATGCTGCTACCGGGTTTAATAGGTTTATTAAGTTCGCTATTTTCCTATATTTTTCATCAAAGTTTCCCTCTATCTTAAACTGCTCTACCTCATTATATTCATTTATTGCTGTAAGTATTGTAGCATCTGTACCTTCTCCACTTAAGTCTACACCAACCCAACATTTACCATTTCTAAATTTTTCAATATCAAAGCATTCTGAAAAACCTTGAAAAAAGGTAAGTCCATCATCGAGCCAACAGCATAAATATTCTTGCTTGAAGGATATCTCCGGTACGCTCTTTTTAATTTCTTCTATTTGCTCAGGTGTAACAAATCCATCATTATAAATATTTTTTAATATGCTTACATACTCAGGATATTCATCCGATATGCCTCTTAGATACATGTCGTATAGGATGGAGTTTTTACCAAGTGGCGTTGAGACAAATATGCATTTTTTTCCTCTACTTTTTAATGTCGGGCTAAGGATGTCGTACCAAAGGTGTGTGCCATCAGTTTGTTCTTGCTTATGGAACGCAAATTCATCGCAAATAACATGTGTAAATGTCTGACCTCTAAGTGAACTTCCCTGCTCTGCACTATAAAAGTTAAGTGTTGAGCCATATATTGTTTCTAAATAGAAATCACTACCATTGCATGTTTTAATATATTGCTTAGGTATAAGTCTTACAAGTTCCTTATATAGTTTTTTCGCAAGGGTAAAGTTTCTGCATATATATGCTATAGAGTTATTTTTCTTAAAAAGCCACTCTACACATAACACCATCATTAGAACTGATTTACCTGATTGCCGGCTAAAGACAACGGTATAGTACTTGTACTTATCATCATGTACAAGGTCATAAACTTCCTGTTGGCTTTTAGATAGCCGGATATCAAAATTTAGAACCATTAACTACCGTATTTCCATATATACCCGTAAGCAGTTTTAATTTTACCGTTGCAGCATGAACTTATATTTCCTACACTATATCCATTTTCTCTCGCTGCTACGGCAGCACCCGGGTATTTTTTTATTAATTTACCGTCTACTGTATATTGATATACTTCTTTTCTCCTTTTTTTTAACGTTTCTTCACTATGCTTTTTACCAAAAAACGGATTTTTTTCACCACTCATTTTACCAATTAAGCCTGCTGATATTTTCTTTTTTGTTTCTTCTGAATGGTGCTTTCCATACATATGGTGTTTTTCACCTGTTATATGGATGTCATACATAGGGTTTTTTTCGCCACTTGATGCTTCTGACCTTCTTTCCGGTAGTGTGCCATAGTTGTTATTTTCTTCTATGGTCATCCAAGCAATATTCCAAGCCTCATTTGCCGTTTTATCTTCCAAGCCGTTTTCCATTGTCTTTGTGTGTCCAACCACCGGTTTATTCTCAGGATTGGGTAGGAATGCTTCTGCTACTAACCGGTGAACCTTACATGTTTTTGGTTTACCATATTTGCAAAGCCCAACAACTTTATAGCCCTTATAATGTGTTTGTTGACTTTTTATGTGGCCTGACTTGTTTCTAACCCTACCCCAATCTGAGACCTCATAATATTCTTCGTACCCAACAACCGGTCTCCATTCTTCTACTAACTTACTCATCGTTTTCCTTTTTTGCAAATATACAAAAAATTTCTTAAAAAAACAAATTATTCGTTAATTTTCTTCTTTATCTTCTGTATTAAACCCGAATGATATATGAACCTTATTGTCGCTTATCTGCACATCAACGTTTTTCTTATCCGGTGCTATTGCAAATACTTTGGCTATGCTATCAAGTATTTGTTTGGCTACCAATGTATTATCGTTTTTAATAGCATCTGCATATAGGGAGTAATACTGAGAGTATAGTTTATCTCTCAGTTCCTCCACTTCTTTTTCTCTGTCTTCCCTTATTCTACTGATGGCAGTATAATAGTACTCTTCAGAAGTTTTATAAGTATATGGCTGTCTCTGACCCTCATACATCTGATTCTGCAACTTGGTCATTATATCACTTTTTTGAAGACCATTTACAATGTCACATATGATGAGGGCAAGCATATCTTCCACATACTCATAGTCCTTACCTTTGACCTTCTTATTATCAAGCAGACTCAGACTTCTTCTTTCTTCCTTTGGCCTTTTGTGGCTTCTGTTTATCGCCATTTTCTTCGCTTGTTTTTTCTTCATTATTTTCAGCCGGCTTTTTCAATTCCATCTGTTTTTCAAAGATTTCATATGCTCGTTGCAACTCTCCCACCATTCTACGCAGGCATGACGCACAATTTGTCTTTTCATGGTTTTTACCAAGGATTGAGTTATACCGGTTAACCAACTCTTCCGAGTTTATGTAATAACCCCTGTTTCTAAGGTCTATAGCCTTTTTTACAAACTCTACATCATCATTTGTCCATTTGATTTGTTTCTCATAAGTACACATTGTCATTCTCTATTTTTACAGTTTTATTTTTCTCATTTATTGTCATTGCTATAGCATTAAGTATTGCCAACACCACACCGGCTATTAATACTACCCATAATTTAAAACTTATCCCCAATGCTACATATATGCCAACCAATGACCAAAAGGTTAAACATTTGTTACAGATAAACGGACGGAAGTTCAAAAACTCAGGTATATGCCCAACGTCTTTATCCTCTGTAAACCACCAAGATAAATAGCCTACAGAAAAGAACAACACCACTACTATAATAAATTGCAATAATATATTCATAATATCTTTATTTTAAACATATTAGATGTATCTTTTTTTTTTCAGTTAAACAACTCGCCATATTCTTGTTCAAGTGCTTTTTTAATCTCATCCCGGCTAACATTTTCTTTCAGCCAATTCTTAACCTCAATAACTTTATTTCTTACTCCCTTTATGCCGGTCTTTTCTGCCAATTCCTTATATGTGAGTTTCTCAAGCATTTTTATCTTGAAAAGATTGAAATGTTCAGAGTCCCAATTTTTCTCCACCTTTAACATCAGGTATAAAGTAGCAAAGTCTATATAAATATCGGACTTAAGTTTTTCCGTTGGTGACATTTTAGTGGCATTAAACCATTCCTCATATTTTTCCCCTACGTCTAATACATTGCCATCCCTTTTATAGTTCCGGGCATATTGCTTATCTCTGACTGCATTTATCTTACATGATTGAAAGAGGTAATTTTTCAAACCGGTTTCGCTTTCGTCGAGTAAATGACCTTTCTTCTTTATGGCATCATAGCACTTGACTATGGTATCACCAAATATATCCTCATCATAAGTAAGATTTTTTTCGAAGCAGTATGTTTTATATCCGGCTTTTAGTTCCTCATAATTTTTCGATACAGCACTTAGGAATTTTTCTTCCACCCTTTCCATTCTACTCATGCCACCCTGCTCCTATATTTTTAACCATCTTATATTTTCCGTCCTTACCTAACTCATATATGGCTGCATCCTTCGGGTAAAGTCCAAATCTCTCTCTATATTCGTCTTTTTCGAAGCCATCAGAGTGCGTTTTTGTGTGTGGGTGATAGATGTACTCCGTCACCTTATCCAAGCGCCATATCGCAATTCTATACGGGTATTCATCTTTTTTTCCATACTTGAAGCCATTCAGATATATGGGTATGTTGCCATTTGTCACCCAATCAAAGTACAAATAAGCAGCCTTTTTACTCTCGATATATACATCATCGTATGTGCATATACCTTCTTTCCGAATTTTAATTTCGATAAGGACGTTCAGTAAGTCTGTACAGCCGGATGCGTCTACACAATGTTTTGCCGGCATCTTAATGTGTTTTTTCAGAAAGTTAACATCATCATTAAGTTTGGTAAGGAGTTCTATCCCATTTTTCTCATTTGTGTCGAAATAATTTACGTTCATTTTTAATAATTTATTTAATAATAAATATTAAGAACTTTTCGAAAAACACATCCGGAATGCAATTTTTTTATTTTTTTTTGCGACACCTGATGAGACTATAATTTTTATTTTATTTATAAAGTATTGGTTTTCAGAGCGTTTGCTTATTTGGTATAGTGATGATGGTCATCTTTATCCTTATAAATATTTTTTCTTTAAACGCTGATAAATAAAGGGCTTTAACTATTTTTAACCGTTATTTTCATGAGACTTTGAATATATTTATTTATCTTTGCTGAGACTTTTAAAGAGACACCATCATGACAAAAATCAGCAGCGCATCAATTCGTTTGGTGCTTAAAAAAAACAGAAGCAACTCAGCCGGTGAAAACCCCATTTACCTTGTGATTTGCTTTAATGGTAGAAAGGAGGTTTCTACCGGTGTATTTGTAAACGAGCGTTATTGGAATCAATCAAGAGAGGAAATCAGAAAAGGTTGTCCAAATGCTCCGGTTCTTAACAAAACCATAAATGACATTAAACAGAAGGCTATTGCAAGAATAAATGAGTTCGAATACAAGGGAAAACCATATACCCCGTCAATGCTGTTAGAGGAAAAGGAAATCGTTGAGGTAAGAAATTCATATAAATCCGTATGTGGAAAATACTTAGAAGATACATGTGCCTCTGCTAACACCATTAAACTATACACATACACCTTTAATATTTTAAAAAAGTATTTTTCAAAAGATGATTTTTTAGTGGATGAGGTTAACTTGCCGGTTATTAAAAAAATAATAAAGTCATTGGACTTAGGCGATAATTCCATCAGAGGTATATGTGGTCGAATCGCAGCAGTATGGAACTACGCCATTGGTAAAGGCATTGTGCAGGCAGATGATTACCCTTTCAGGGAATGGAAATATTCACAGAAATATAAAAAGGAAAACAGAACCTATTACCTTGATTTTTCGAATTTGCAAAAAATTAAAAATTATTTTTTATCCCATTGTTTGGATATTACCGGAGAATTATTTTCATATAAGGATGGAATGTACGATAAACTATCCAAAAGAAGTACCAAAGAGTTTGCCTTAATGTTTTTTTTAATGTGCTACCGGTTAAATGGTTCTTCTCCTATTGATGTTGCCTTGCTTAAGATGGATAACTGTTCAAGAGTTACCATAGATGGTGAAGACTATTGGAAGGTTGAGTTCAAGCGAAGAAAGACAAATATGCCGGTTGTTTGCTTGCTTCCAAGGGATATTCTTACAATGGTATGCTTCGAACACTTCTTAGGACGTTGCAGAGGGGGCTATATTTACCCTGTGTTGAGAGATAATTCATCAGACAAGCAAATCGCCAATGCGATGGGTAAATTCAGCACATGCGCTGTTAAATGGCTTAAGGAGGTCTCAAAAGAAATCAATGCTGAAACTGTTAAAAGCAATGTAAATAATAACACCAATGACCCTTTAATTGACGTTGAGAGCGTTTGTTTGTACACTGCAAGACATTCGATGGCAAACATATATTTATCGCAACCGGGTGCATCTGTGCATGTCTTAGCCACCTTAATGGCTCGTTCACCTGATACCATATCAGCGTATATTCACCAACTACAATCAGATAAAGAGATTGCAAATGCTACAAAGGCATTAAAAATCTAAAAAACGTTTGGGTAGGATATTTAACCGGTGTTTCCTACCCATTCGTTACATGCATAAATTTTAAAAACCCGTTTTCGTTATATAGCAATGCCGGTTATACCCTCCACCGGCAGGTTTATTTATATTCATTCTTCAATTTTTTCCCCAACTGATATGTTGGCTTTAGCGTTGATTCCCATTCAAACCATTCTGTCCATTTTATCCCGTCAGTTGACCAATATTGATAACGTTTCATGTGTTTCTTTCTTACATCTGCAAATATACAAAAAAAAGTTGAGAAAACCAAATATTTATGCAACTATTTTTCATATTGCCATAAGAATCCCTTATGCTGCTTGAGTTTACCGTTACAACATTGGCATACCATACCGGTATTGAAGCCATATGCAGTTACATCACACATCCGGTTATATTTCTTTACGATGTTTCCATTGGTGTCCATTTGAACTATCTGTCTTATCGGTTTACCACCATAATGAGGTCTCTTATTTGATGTCAACTGCTTACGAACTCTGTTAACATGATAGCGCCACATGGCCCAATCTATCTCAATATTCTCTTCCATTGCAGCCCTTTGCAACTCTTCCTTTGATGTATATAATTTTTCATCAGGAATCTCCCGGATATAGGAATTGTTTTTATAATAATTCATAACTCTTTTTATTATAAATATAAATTAAAAATAAAAAATAATAAAAAACAGATAAAAAAATAATAAAAAAATGGGAATGAGCAAGTCCTAAACTCATTCCCAACCATTACCGGAAGACATCGGGAAAAACTCCGGTAATTTATATATAATTATTAGTGTAATTTTATATAAATTATATTAAATATATTATTATTTTTTTATTATTATTTAAATTATTCCGGTCCGGGGAGTGTTTCTATTGAATAACTTTTTGTTCCGGTACCGGTAAGTTTTTTAATTTTGTTCTGCTTAGGTAGAGGTGACTCCCTTTCTTAGTTAAAGATTATCGAAGATACACTATCCCCTTACAGGAAGAAACAAAAAAATAATATATAAATATAATATCATTAATTTGTTTTTTAACTATTAACCTTGTTACACCTGAGTATTTAGCCCTTCTATAGGATTTACTCATTAACCACACCTATAGAGTTTCATTTCCTCAAGTTACCAATGAAAAAGGTGAACTTGGTTTATATAGTCATTTTTGCCTACTACCGGAGAAACCTCAGTTCTATTTGAACCTACAATCCGATGTCTAATCTGCTTTCTATTTATTTGCATTTGATGGCAGCAGATGTACTCACATAACGAAGGTAACACTTCAAGTGAGGTAGGACTTTGTGAGAGTAATAAATTTCATCCTGCTTGAGGTGTGAGTTTATTCTCCCTTTCTTAGTTAAACATACACAAAAGTTAATTTATGTATACGCTTCTACAATAAATATTAGTATAAAGTTAAAAAAAGTCAAGTTTCTGAAAGATTTTTTTAACATTTTTCTACATTTAACGATTTTTAACGCTTGAGATTTGGTTTTTTCAATTTTTTTTGGTACAATTGCATTGCGAGAACTTAACTTAACATTATTTAGCATATAGGATTTGCAAGGGTCAAAAAAATATTGTACCTTTCGTTTGTTAGAAAAATACAAGGAATATGAAGAAAGTATCAATGATTATTATTTGCCTCATGGCAATGGTTAGCGTTAACGCTCAGGGTTTAGAATTTACAGCAGTACCCGTTGGTGGTAAGAATCATTTAAAAATGACTCATAGCATGCATTTGACGTTTGATGAAAAGGTGGTTACTTTTGGGCCTGAATTAAATATGTTGTTTGCATCCTATGATAACCAATCTACTATTTTATCTAAAGATGGTATTGAGCCAATTATCAAGTTTCTTGAAACAATATTGGCAAAGGCTCAAAGTTGGAAGGAAATCTGTAATCAAGGTGATGTTAATAACATATCCAAAACGATAGAGTTAACAGATGGTGTTAAGTTTTGTTTTGACTATAGAAAGAACTCCAATGGCTATAGCCATGATGAAATCACCATTTATAAGTATTTCACCATTTTGAAAAGAAGATGTAAAAGTACTTATCTTCAATGCAGTGTTATTGAACTTGCTGAAATAATCTCAGACCTCAAGAATGTTGACATGGATTCAATAATATTTGAAAATGCTGAAAAGAAACAAAGATATAAAGAATTATATGATAAGTTGATATAATAATCAAATATTTAACATTATTTAACCATAAATACTTGTTTTTTTCAAACTTTTTGTGTACAATTGCATTGTGAGATAAAGATAAAAAGATTTACATTAATTAATAAATAAGATGAAGAGGTATAACTTTAACTCAAAACAGATTGCTGATTATCTAAAGGCCAACCCATTAACAGCAGATGAAAATAAATCTCTTATAATGAGCGAGTCAGAGGTATATAAAGCACTTGGTGTCAAACAGAGTGACATTGCTGATGGCGAAGGCTATATAAAAGAAGGTGTTGAGGTCCAATTTGATGGTGACAAGTTGTCATTTGAGGAACAGGAACTTCTATACCATGTTGCTGCTGCAATGGCTAAATATGGCGAAGAAAATATTAGCGCCGGTGAATGGGATGTTCATTGCTATGAGGGAAATGTCCTCGCATGGAATAGTTCAATTTATACACCAACTTTTTAAAAATATAAAACATGAAAAAAGTAGAAATTAAAAAAGAAATTGTCCGGGAGTTAAGCGAAAATTGGGAAGAAATCAAAGAGTATCTTATTAACACCTATCAGTCAGCGCTTGAGGAAAGGAGTTTTGAAGATATTGTAAGGGGTGACGAATCACTTGATGGCTTGCAAGAAATGGCAAATATTATTGGCCGGTTGGATGGAGCAATTGATGGCGAACTCACAGAAAAAGAACTTGTTGAGCATGATATTGTTAACTTTTCAGAGTTGCATGACCTGCTTAATGACCTGTGCATTTTCTATATTGATGATGACGATGACGATGTAGTTCCTATCATAAAAAAGATTTATGACATGCTGAAAACATTGTTTTAAAAATATAAATTATGAAAGAAAATTTTATTGAATTTACCAACCACCAACCGGGTGAAGGTGACATCATCATTTTTGAGGGATGTGAAACGGTTATTGACATTCTCGATAAGGAAACTGATGAGGTGTATGAACCCATCGAAATCAAAAGGGAAGTTGGGTCAAAGATATGGAATGAACCCGTTGACTATGCATGTGATGGACCATTTTGGGCAAATATAGCCGGCAAGGATATAATGCTTGAGTACCATCATAAGGCATCATCATTTATCTATGAGCATGATGGAAAACTGTACATTGATGTACAATGCATGATTGAGTATATTGCTTCCATTTATGACTACCTGTGGCAGAAGCATAAGAACATATGGCGATGGCATGAACTGAATGACATGACCATTGAAAGGGTTGTGCTTAGAGACAACACAATATATGTTTCAACCGGAACATAAAAAGATATTTTTTCATATTTAATAATTTTTTATTATTAAGATTTATTATATTCTATTTCCGGGGGTGTCTGTGACAGATGGTACCCCGGTTTTGTTTACCAAAAGGATAACAATATGAGTATAAAGAAATACTTTACTGAGGAAGAGAGGAAAGAAGCGAGAAGGAAACAGTATAGAGAAAGTGGCAGACGTTGGAGAGAAGCACATCCTGAATATTTTAAGCAGCGCTATCAAAAGAAAAAAGAAGAAATACTCGATTATAACAAACAATACTATCAGGATAATAAGGAAAAGATAGATGAACAGCAAAAGCAATATTATCAGGATAATAAGGAAAAAGTACTTGAACGAGTTAAACAATATCAGCAAGAGCATAAGGAAGTACATACTGAATATATGAAGCAATACCGGCAAACTCCAATGGGTAGAGCATGCTATCTATTAAACGGATATAGGAAATTAGACAAAGAAGCCGGTAGAGGTGAGTGCACCCTTACTGCTCAATGGATAATAGACAACATTTTTACTCAGAAGTGCCATTGGTGTCCTGAAACAGATTGGACTAAGATTGGCTGTGATAGGATAGATAACTCTTTGCCACATACACCGGATAACGTTATTCCTTGTTGTGCTGAATGTAATACAAAGAGAGGTAGGAAAACCTATGAAGAGTTCAAAAAAGCCCTCAGAACAGAAGAAACAGTACTCTAAGGGCTTACCATTGACAAGGAGAGACTATTGGATTGGTGTGGTTTGGAAGAAGATGAATTATCACCGGTCAAAAAATCATTAAAGGATAAACTTCAAAGTTAAAAGATATTTCCATATTTTCATTTTTTAATTAATAGTTATTATTATTTTCACAATAATGCCCTCCAAGTCAATTTCGACAAGGAGGGCATTTATTTTCGTTTTAAGGCGTTATTTCAAGCGAGATGGCATGGCAGTCCACACCATTAAAAATCTCTCGTTAGAGAGCATTATTTTAAGTCTGTGTTGATTTTTCGCATGCCATATATAGAGAACATTGGATTTGGTGCTTTGAGCGAAGGCTTCCGGCAACAGAACTCATGATAGAGTTTAAAACTATCGCTGTGTTCATTAAGCCACTTCACAACCTTATCCTTAAGGAACTCAACTTGTCGGCGCAAATGCGCTTCGATGTAAGTAAGGTCTTTAAGTGTTATTGACTTACTGAAATCCGTATCTCCGAGCGTAATGCCTGCTTCACTAAAGTTTGACCAAATAAATGGTAAGCCTTCTAAGCACATGGCATAAGAAAGATATTGCAGCAAGCCACCTTCTGTCATCAGTGTGGCGTTCTCAGGTGAAACCTTATTCTTCTCCACTTCATATTCAAGGAGGTCTGTAAACGCATCACCTATTGTTGGACGAATCCATATTTCGATTGCGATTGGCTGATACAACAATATTTCTTCAAAGTTGTAATTGGCCGGCAAGGGACTGTATTTTGAAAGTAGTGACCGATTCAATAAAGCCATATTTATTATAAATTAGAAAATTATTTTTTATTAAACATATTATAATGTGTCTTCTTCTCTCTCTTCAACTTCCTCTTCTTTCTTTGGCTCTCCCTTGGGGTTTGTTTCAGTATCAACATCAACCTTTTCGTCATCATAAATATACTTCAGGGGCTTAAGTTCAATCTGCACATCCACACCATTAAGTTTAAAGAGGTTGTTAACGGTATCAAGTATTTCCCTTCTATTGTTTTCAGCAACGGTTATGTTATAAAGAGCATAGGCTGCTTCAAGGTATTTACCTGAGTCTGAAAAGCCTGTATCATCAGCAGGGAAACCAATCAAAGCCTTTGAGGTGATTTTATGTCCGGCCATAATCCTATTAATCGTCCTTTCATTTGCACCGGCATATTCATCAACATTTGAACCCCTATTTGAAAATGGCGTCCATTCCACCGGTTTATCCTCAATATTTGACCTGAATGTTATGGCTATTGAGTTCGATTGATTACTACCCTGAAACATCCTTTGAACGTTATCAATGATTGCTTGTCTCTGTTCATCAGTCTCGCATTCAGGAAGTGTTAATATACCGGCAGCGGAAAAACCATTTACGATATGTTTTAAATCATATTGGGTATATTCGATTTCGGCTTGCACAGCCTTAATTGCAGATGTATATACCGGTAAACCATAATATGCATTGACGGGATTATATTGCCTGTGATATACTAAATATGGTACTCCCATCGGTATTTCCTCATCTTCCTGAAAACCAAATATTGGCATCTTTATTGGGGGGTATTTACCGGTTGCTGACCAATCCTTGCATAAGTAAGCATTATTTATTACACCATCCTCATCCATTTCTTCAAGCCTTACAGTTTCCATTGGTTGTGGATAGAAAGAGTAAGTCTTTCCATCAGAGTTTTTAATAATTTGGAATGCAAAAGAAGAATATAAGCAGAAATCAAAAGCCAATGCCCGGATAAATTCATTCCATGACATTTGATAATTTGGTGTCTGCATGTCCTCAGACTTCATTTTCATTTTTTCCCAATCTATGCCGGAACCAACAATGGCGTTGGTGGCAAAATCGACACAAGCCTTATGAGTTACAGATGAGTTGTATAGATTTATAAGGTCAAAGGGATAAAGATTAGATTGCCCCCAAGTGACTATATTATACAATACATTTTTCCTTGATATAGGAGCATTGTCTATCTGTTTTTCAAAATTCATTACATACACACCGGCATTCTTCTTAGCGAGTGTGCTTTTATTCAACGAACCTTTCGTTCTTGCCATGATATATAAATTTTATATAAACATATTTTTTTAATTATTTTTGCATTTTTTTGCAAAAATATTTGGTTTTTTAATATTTTTTTTGTATATTTGCATTGTAAGATATGAGCCTTTTTCTGTACTTTTACCATATATACCCCGCCGGTGGAGTCTCTTGGATTCATTGTAAAGATTCATCTTCTATCGAAGATTTCATCAGAAATCAAGATTTTAGTATGTTTATTATTTGTATTAGTATTGTTAGTCTTTTTCTTAATTTGTCACCGGCGGGCCTTTTTAATGAGGCATCAAGCGAAAGCGAAGATGTGTTTTTGACGTTTGTTTTTTTTTCATGGTTTTATTAATTTACCCTCCATAGCATTTTTTGCCTTGGAGGGGTTTTTTATTTGTTCTAAGCGCATAAAAAAGGGTGAGCCTTGAGTTGCCCACCCTTATAGAGAAAACGCCTCACAAAGCAAATATGAGGGTTTATGATATTGGTTGTATGCGAGAGGCATAACTTGACCAATCTGTTGCAGCCTTATAAGCATCAACTGATTCTGCCGGAACATAGATTGGGCAGTTGTTTGTGTTCCTAAAAGTAAACATATCTGCTTCCGGTGGCGTTATTGCTTCAATTGTTATACCGGTAAGGCCTGTGCAAGATTCAAAAGAACCCGTATCTATTTCTGTAACACCACTTGGTATGGTTATAGACGATAAAGATGTGCAGTCCGAAAAAGAAGAATTACCAATATATGTAACACTATCAGGTATTGTGACTGAAGTTAGGTTAATACAACCATGAAATGTTGCGTTTTCTATTCTTGTCACACCTGACGGTATAGTAATTGACAAAAGGCCACTATCATCGAATGCTTGTTTTGCAATGGTAGTAATACTATCCGGTATAGTAACACTTGATAATGATATACACCTGCTAAAACAATCTTCACCAATACTTGTTAAACCACTTGTAAGTGTTACGCTTGAAAGGCTGCTGCAACCAAAGAAAGCACCGCTATACCAAGTTGTAACACCGCTACCTATAGTGGCACTTGTTAAGTCTGTACAATTGGCGAAAGCACTTCGCCCGATAGTTGTAACGTTATCAGGTATAACTATAGATTTTAAACTTGTACAATATGTAAATGGACCGGGTAGAGTGTTACCGGACTCTCCTATAGTTGTCAAACCACTTCCTAAAGTCACAGATGATAGACTTGTAGCAGAAAGGAAAGCAGCACTCCAAATAGTTTCTACACTATCAGGAATAACTATAGATGTTAAACTTGTACAACTTTCAAACGCTTGACCCCAAATAGCAGTTACACTATCAGATATGGTTACACTTGTGATATTTCTAAATCCCATAAAAGTGCCACCTCCAATGGCCGTACAAGCAGAACCAATTTCTACCTTAACGGTTGTATTAGTATATGCTGTACTTATTTCTCTCCACTCTAACATTCCGCTTCCCGGTATAATAACCTTATCGCCGTTGCTTAATGTCAGTCTTGCCTTTCCTTCGAATGGTTCTTCTTTGCACTCAAAGAGGGTTGCATATTCCGACCATTGTTGCTTATATGCGTCCAATGCGCTGCATGGGACATATATGGGTATATTCTCAATATTATAGAAGACATCAGAGCCATGTTGTGGTGGCGTTGTTCCCTTAAACTCGACCCATTCAAGGTTTCTCAAGTTACCAAAGGAATAATCAGCAATGGATTGAACTGATGCCGGTATGGTTACAGATGTTAAAGGACAATTCACAAACGTATATCCATCATCACCGAACTCTTCACCTACATCATTACCAATCTGAACAACAGTATTTGGTATGGTAATGGATGACAATGATGTACAATCAGCAAAGGCATGACCACCAATATCAGTCAATGCATTTGGCATAGTTACTGCTGATAAGTTTTGACAGCCCACAAAGGTTCTATCGGAAAGTGTACTAAGACTATTTGGAAGCGTTACAGACGTTAATCCGGAACAACCTTCGAATGCACCACCACCAACATAATAAACACCCTCAGGGATAGTTATTCCCGTCAGATACCAAAAATCACCGAATGCGCCCTGATGTATTTCTTGCAATCCCTGAGCAAGGTTAACAACCGCAATGGTTTCGTTAGCCCTTTCAGCAACGGCCCAATCAGTGCCAATGGATGTGCAAGCGGATGTTGTATCAAGTTGATACCAAGTATGTCCGGTTGGAAGTGATGCAAGCGTATCAGAAGATAATTCATTTGGATTTAGATAGCCATCAGGATTCTTTGCCGGATATCTATTACCACTTAAATCTGTAAAATAAGCAATGATTGGATTACCGGCAGGAGCATTTGGCCATACAATGTTGCCACCAACATACCCCGAAGATATGTTGGCAGCACCCACCCTTATTTCACTTATATTATATATCATATTATTCCTTGATTAAGTAGATAGTTGAATTATCGGGATTACCGGATATGGAAGCCCATTGTTCCTGAGTTAACACTGATACGGTATATCCCTGAGTTTGTCCTGATAGTAACTTCTGATTTGCGAAGTTTGTAATATCAGCAACCTGATGTGTATGTCCGGTATTTGATTTGTTATCCAACAGACCATCCACAATGCGTTGTGTATATACGTCATCAGCATTTGCCTTTAATGCCAACTTCGCATCGACCTCAGACTTATCATATGTGTTTTCAGTTTTGCCGGATAATGATGTTATGGCAGATGTTATTACCTTATTCTGTACAGGGTTTGTAGAAGAGGATGATAAGGTATCATCAATGGTGACAGTTCCACCGGTGCCAATATCAATATTACCGGTACCAATCAAAGACTGATTATTTATTGTTTTAATGGGCTGATGCTCAGTAAGATATTTGGAATCAGTTTCAAACTTTGTATAGCAGTTTGCCGATACTATTTCACCAACCTCATCAGCATCTGTAAATCCCGATATAGCAGCATCAATTTCATCCTTTGAATATGTTATTGCCGATATATCTTCCGGCTTAACCTCAGCCTTTACATCGTATACAGTGCCCTTATAGTTAACTTTATCAATATATGCCATGTTATTAAGGAATGATTAAGGTGTTATTTTCCACTCTTATACCCGACAATAAATCAGATGCCGGTATGGTTGAGAGAACAACGTTATTTTTATTTTTTGCCTCAAGATTATTATTATTAATAGCAAGTGATGCAACCAAGTCATCAGGGTTTTCTATTTCGCCTATCTTTTCATCGATTTCATCCTTATCATAGGTATAATCCTCAAGCATTTCAGTTACCTTTTCAGTGGTGACACCACCGGATATTTCAAGTTCCTCAATCTTTTCTTCGACAACCTGTAAATCCATATTTATCTTTGATAACTCAAGGTATATCTCATCGCAACTGCAATCACCGGTAACATGTCCACCACATCCGCATGGGTTACAGCATGTACTGCCTAAATAGCCTTCACCAATCATATTTATATTATTTTTTTAACAGATTATTTGTTTTTTAAGAATTTTTTTTGTATATTTGCACAAAAAGGAAAACACACTTATTTCAATAAACATACTTATTATGAAAAGGAGGCAACTCCACATTATATTTCTTTTTGAAATAATTTAAAAAATTCTCATCCATTTTTTCTTTAACTTCAGGACACATTTCAAATAATGATTTCCAACATCTGTGACCCGGATGAAACATCCCTCTCACATAAACCTTCCATAAATATTCTTCAGCAGACTTTGTTATATAATGCCTTAAATATAATGGCTCATATACAATTTCAGTTCTCTTATATGTTCCATCAGCCTTTATCCAATTAACAGGGGCATTGTGAATCCAATACTTCTTTTCCTTTGTCCATTTGTTCAAATTAACGCAGAATTTGGTGATTTTATAAAACTTCAAATCTGAATATTTTTCATATCCGCATTGCTGTGTATAAATGTCATAAATTGGTTTGTCATATTTTGGCTTATAAATGTGTCCCGAGCAGCCGAAATTCTTCCAATAGACAAGTATGCCATCCCTATCGTTAAAACGGCTCAGAACGTCTTCTAATGGCTCTGTTGAGGTTATATATTCGTCAATGTCAATAAGCCAACACCAATCATACTTATTTAACGAATGAATGTATTTCAAACCTCGGTTAATATAAGATGTTTGTGGTGGCACTTTATTCTTTCTGTCTTCAATGAGTTGAGGTATTTCCTCTTCGTTGTAAAGTTCTTTTACCGAATGTAATTCAACGTTGTCATATTTATCCGTTATATTCTTATGAGAACAAGAAAACAGGTCTTCATATACGAATATATGGAGACCCATTATTGTATGATATTCAAGAAAATCATTGAGATAATCCTGTTCGTCTTTAATAACTGTAAATATGCAGATGTTCATTATTGAATTGCTTCTATTCTACTTGCATATGCAGACCAAGCAGTTTTATATGCATTAACTGATGCTTCCGGAACGTATATTGGATAATCGTTTCCAATGCCACCTTCGCTGTCTAATGCGTTAGAACCTAACGTTGGAGGGGTTGTTGCTTTAATTGTTACGCCTGTTATTGTTCCATAATCATAGAAAGCAAGTTCGCCAATAGTTGTAACTCCTGTTCCAATTGTTGCAGATGTTAATGGGCACACATTAAAGGCATTCTGTCCAATTTCTGTTATATCATCGCCTACTATAACACCCGTTATATTTGAAAGGTGGTAGAAATAATTCTCAGGTACTGCATTATCCTCAAATTCATATTGAACAATATGCTCACCGGCTGTTTCAAATCTCCAAGTGTTAATTGGGGTTTCTTCAACACCATCAACATACATCTTTGATGGAAGAACACCTCCACCGCCTGAACCACTTCCACTTTCGCTTTCACTTTCGCTTGAAGATTCACTTGTTGATGAGCCTCCACCACCATTAAACAATGTTACCTCAGATGTTGGGTCTTCAATATAATATTTAACTGTCAAACCACCAAATGTTGGAACAACCTCCTTTTGGTCAAAATACACATCATCATTTTCTTCAATAAGAGAGACAGCCGGTTTTATTAATTCTGCTGCTTGATATGCTGCAACTGTTGCAAATTTTCTTAAATTATTAGCCATAATATATGATATGTTATTTATATTTTATTATTGTATCGCTTGGATTCTTGATGCATAGCCACTCCAACCGCTTGCCGCCTTATATGTTTCAACTGATGCTGCCGGTACATAGATTGGACAGTTGTTTGTGTTAGCAAAAACGTCTGTACCTAACGCCGGTGGTGTTGTAGCATTACATGTTATTGATGACATGCTATATGGGATTTATATGCACTCCATGCTGTTTTATAAGCATCAACACTCTCACATGGCACATATATGGTATAGGTTGTCATATTCGAAAAATGGCTACCACCATTTAACGTTGGCGGCACAACCGGGTCCATTTCTATTGTGCTAAGATTTTTGCATCTTGCAAATGTTGCATTTTCTAAACTTGTAATGCCACTTGGTATATGTACATACCTAATACCGGTATTATCTTGAAAAGCCACCCTACCAATACTTGTTACACTATCAGGTATCGTTATTGACGATATAGATGTCATTTCAGCAAAACATCCATTTCCAATGCTTGTAACACTATTAGGTATTGTTATAGATGTTAAACCCGCCCCCAAAAATGAATTCTCGCCAAGTACTGTAACGGAGTTTGGTATTGTAACACCCGTTAAATAACGATATTGAGTAAAAGAGCGGTCAATTTTTGTGCAAACGGGCATTATTTCAGCAGAAATACAAGTAGCGCTATATGCGCTTGTCATTGAGCGTTTCAATTCTCCGGTGCCATCATCTTCAATATCAACCACAGAGCCATCATTAAGCGTTAACTTTGCAATCCATGTTGCCGTTGAGCCACTATATATCTTTTGATAACGAACGGAGTTATGGTGATAGACCTTAACTATGTTGTCATCACCATAATTCCAATCGTTTATATTATTTAAATTGTATTTTATCATATACATTTAAAGATTTATTCTTATTTTATGGTATTGCCTGTATTCTACTTGCATAAGTGCTCCATCCACTTGCTGTTTGATATGTTTCAACTGATTCTGATGGAACATAAATTGGACAGTTGTTTGTGGTACTAAATGCATTTACATTAGCCAAAGTTGGTGGGGTTGCTCTGTTAATTGTAATATGTGTAAGACTTGTACAATTACTGAAAGCAGTCCTTCCAATTGAAGTAACCCCTGATGGAATTGTTACACCTGTAAGATGACTACAAGAATAGAAAGCACTTTGTCCAATTGAAGTAACTCCGATTCCAATTGTTACACTTGAAAGACTGCTGCAACCTTGGAAAGTCTGAGTATCAATACCTCCTCTTACACTATCAGGTATTACTATACTTGTTAAACCACTACAATTATAGAAAGCCATACTGCTAATACTTGTTACTCCACTACCAATTGTTACACCTGTAAGTTTATTGCAATTATTAAAAATACTTTTACCAAGAGTTGTAACACTATCAGGTATATTTATGCTGGCTAAGTTTATACATTTTTCAAAAGCACTTTCACCAATACTTGTTACACTATCAGGTATATCTATTGAGGTTAAACCACTACAATTAGAAAATGCACTATTACCGATACTTGTTACTCCACTACCAATGGTTACACTTGTTAAACTAGTACAACCATTGAAAGCATTATTGCCAATACTTGTAGCCCCATTTCCTATTGTTGCGCTAGTTAATCCATAACAACCATTGAAAACATAATTACCAATACTTGTAACGTTATCCGGTATATCTATTGAGGCTAAGCCACTACACATTGCAAATGCGCTATCACCAATACTTGTTACTCCACTACCAATAGTTACACTTGATAAACTACTACAACCATTAAAAGCAGAAACGCCAATACTTGTAACACCTGTTGGGATGTCAATTGATGTTATTGTTCTTTGAATTAATTGTTTAAGGTCTTCTGAACCACCACCTCCACTTATCTGTGATACATAGTCATCATATGTGCTTATGCTTGCACTTGAGGGTACTGATACTCCCTTCGCCTCAATTGCTGACTTTATATCTGCCTTCGCAGTTTGAAGTCTTGAAATTTCATTTGCTATGCTCATATCTCATTAAATATTTGAAAGGAGTGATTCAATATCGCCAATAACGGCATATATCACTTTATTTTGTACCGGGGTCTCTGAAGTTGCATCCAATGCATCATCAACAGTAATATCAATTGCATCAATCCTATCATTTAATGCATTTAATCCTGCTGCTGTGACTTCCTCATCTTCTGCAAGTCTTGAATCAGTTGCGGCTGTATATGCGTTATATGCTGATGTGTTAACCTTTCCACTTACAGCACTGCTAATAGCCTCTGTAACAGCAGATGTATCAGCCTTATTTGCAAGTGCTGTGTCAACCTCTGTCTTGGTGTAAGTTGTTGCAGTGTTTGCTTTAGCAGCAAGTGCAGTGTCAACCTCTGTCTTATTATAAGTTGTTGCAGTGTTTGCTTTGGTTGATAGCAATCCATCAACTGCTGTCTTTGTATAATAGTTATTTATATCTATTGCTTCTGCATCAGTTATGATGTAGAATGTATCAGGGTCTTTATCAACAAGTGCGTCATATTGAGCCTGAGTAAGTTCAACAACCTTGTTGCCACCTTCAGAAGAAATAACATTGCCTGATATGGTTATTCCACTTCCTGCAATAAGTGTGTCCTGTTTGCCTGACACTGCTGCTGCAATGGAAGCTGTAACTGCTGAAGTGTCAGCCTTGCCTGATGTTGCTGCTTCAATCTGAGTTGCTGCTTCACCACTTGTTATATAACCGGCATCATTGGTAAAATCACTTACATTTGTTGGAACGGTTGGGATTGTTGGTTTATCAGTAAGGTCATTGTATGAACCACTGAAATCACTCTTTGCGTTCCAAGCAGTTTTATCAGCAGATGTTACATGTACTGTTGTATCTGCCGTATGCGCTGTTAATGCGTCATCAACTGCTGTAACTGCTGATGTATTAGCCTTTCCACTGATGGAAGCATCAATCATTGATTGTACTTCTCCCGATGTGATGCCACTTGCTCCGCCACCGGTTGAACCACAAGCATTTGTCTTGAACCAATCTTCCAATTCTGATTTGGACATTCCAAGTTCATCATAGGTTGCAGAAATGAAGATGTCATTTGAAGCACTTTTCCTGAACGTTGCCATTTGGCTGTTATCAGTCACAAGTGTTAATGAGTTGACGGGCACTTCAATTGCCCCATCGAAAAGATAATGCCCGTTTTCGTCAAATGTGAATACAACGGCATTACCGCTTTTTGTCAATGTAATCATGTGAAACTATCGTTTGATTTAATTATTATTATTTTAAAAAATATCCTATTGTCTTTCTTGATGCAGTGTTTTTCACTGACACAGCACCTGATTCATCATCCACCAACACAACATCTGTTGAAGGGACAATGTATTTTTCTCCATTCTCACCTACAAATTCATAATAGGCATCAGTTTTTGTATAAGATATAAATTTCATAAAATATTTTTATATAAACATATTATTATAAAAAAGTATGACACACACTGTAAAAAGCATGTGTCATATGTGTGAGTTATTAATCCGTATCCATCAAAGAACGCCATATATATCCGTCTTGATAAGTACCACAATATATAAACGTACTATTAGATTGTGCTGTGTCTCTATTTAGAGTGACATAGTAGTTTTTATCCATATTGGCATCAACTATAATATTTTTATGATAACCGGTCGAATCAGGTGCAACTACTGCTCTAACATTTGTGTTATCAAACATGTTATTGATAATTGTTATAGTATAGCCAATAGGCAAACTAATATCTTGGCCATCATATCTGAATACAGGTTTAGGCAATATTATCCATGTTTCTTGAAGCGTTCCACCTGAATCCCTTGCCGGATAATCCAAAAGGCAAATGCCAACATCGCTAACGGGATTAATCTTATAAGCATATCTTGTAACAGATTCATTTATAATGAATTGGCTTGTATATTGGCTTGGCGCATACATAGGTGTATAGTTATGGAATGGTAGCCATAATGGTTTCTTATTCGGGTCAAAACCATAAGATGTAGCAATGGTCTGCAATACACCACCACCTGTTTCTGCATCGTTTACAATTCTTATGCCACCAAAGTCATAACGCATTTGTACCTGAGTATCATCCACCCATAGCAACTTATTAGAGCCGGCATGCACATACATACCATCATTACCAATGTAAGTTTCTGCATTTACAGCGCTTTCCATATAGAATGTAGGTATAAAGTTAATATACATGGATGGTGAAAGAGTTCTACTATATAAACAGGTAAATCTAACATAGAAAGTATTTGCAGTTTGTACGTTATATCTTATTGGATTTGTCCATCTATAGACACCATAATCATTCACCTTCTCAGTATTGACCGTTTGTGTAAAAACAACTCCACCGGTAGAACTTCCACTTAATAACTCAATTTTAATTTGCAACGTTGTAGGGGTTGGATAAACAACTGAACCGGTACTACCTGTTGGCTCTGCATAAATGACGAATCTAAAGTTGGTTAAATCCATTGTTCTCCCTGATTCAACTGAAAACGCACTTGTAGTAACACCTGATACACCATAAAAGTTATTTGCTGTTTTTGTTGTTGATGCGCTTTTTCTTGCATATGTATCACCTGACATTTGTGCAATTTCACCAATGCTGTTTGACTGAATGTTAACCCTTTCAAAGTTATTTTCATCATATATGGTCAAGCCATTGCCTGATGTATCATAAAGATTAAGGTTTCCATTGATATATGTATTGTCAGCATCCAATGTGATTTCACCGGCTCTAACATCAATACCGGTTCTTTCATTTAATTCATCATATATTGAAGCAGTAATTGACGTTGCAGTTTGCTGAATCTCACTTCTAACAGCAGTTATTGTTGCGCCTTCCTCTTCAACTGATGGATACCAATTTGATGGACAACTTGCCTGTTCGAACATTATATCAGTTATATACAAATCTGTATAAACAGAAGGTGTACCATGCTGACCAATCATAAATTCAAAACCATCAATGTGACTTCCTGTATATTCTGAATGCTCATCCGGTTTAAAAGTGACCTTATACTGCTGTGGTTCTGTTGTAAAGTCAAAGTAGAAGTTGCTCTGCAAATAACCTCCACCCGGCTTAATAACAATGCTACCACCCTTCATCCAATGAAAGCATACACCTTGGTTAGTGGTATTCCTTGATGCATATGCAGTGAACGAAAGAGTATAAGTTAAAGCGCCATCAATGGTTATGTGATAGTCGCTCCAATGCGATTGTCTATATCCCTGCCATTTACCTGAGTTGTAACTCGCATTTGGCCTTACATGCATCCATTTCTTTCCATTGCTATCAGTGTATACATCTAATAACGATGGACTACCCCAAGACTGCCAATATAAAGGCATATTGTTCTCAACCGGCTGCAAGAAAGCACCATTCATGATGTAGTTTCTACCACCTACCTCCCAATCGTCAATGGTCTTTGTTAACGCTGACACAGACGATGTAATGGATGATGTTGTCTGCTTAAGTTGCGATATATTCTCTGTATTTGCAGTTACATCACCGGATAATGCTCTTACAGTAGAAGTGATTGCAGATGTCTCTTGCTGTATAGTAGAATACACATAAGAATATGAAGCATCAGTTACCCTTACCTTCATATACTCATCTTTCGAATGTAAGCCGTTTATAATGGTGTCATTTCTTACATTTGCAACTGTAAAGGTAGAAGCGGTGAAATAGCCTGATTTTGTATATCCGGTAGAATAAAGTTGTATGGTTACACTATCCAATGGGTCTGTATCTGACATAACAATGACCCTATACTTCATGCCACCTCTAAGGTGTATAAGTTCCATACTATCCTCAGTACACTGAATGACCTTACCAACAGGTTTTGTCATTGCGAT
>JAEIGA010000947.1_pt1 | contig 43447 bp, 40 predicted proteins | sample 9270691 | NCBI WGS metagenome assembly JAEIGA01 (sample SAMN17057246, study PRJNA624740) | gut metagenome | biome: biome; isolation source: fecal sample | host: Bos grunniens | place: China: Xizang | collected 2019
ATTTATGGCCCATTGTTTGTGAGATGATTAAAACTGCTATTGAAAACAAGCAGAACTTAATTGTCGAAGGTGGCTACATTCCATTCGATTGGCAGAAGGACTTTGACTCTGAATATCTCAAAAACATTAAATATTATTGTCTTGTAATGACTGAGAAATATATTAGAAATCACTTTGCCGACATAAAGAAATATGCAAATGTCATTGAAAATCGTTTGGATGATGAATGGTGCACAATGGAGAGTGTGTTAGCAGACAATTTAGAAATGTTAACCCTTGCACGAGAGCATAATGTGAACTATATACTCATTGACGATAAGTACGAAATCAATATTGAGTTATAACGATAAATTCCAATTTGTGGAGGTTCCGCTCGCCTACGGCTCGCAGGGGAAGCGGAGTTTATCAGCCGAAAGGTTTAACAGTGCATAAAAACAAAACAGCGCACCTAACGATGCGCTGCAAAGTTGTGTACGAAAAAGGGGTGCCGGTGAGCACCCCTTTTACAGTGAAAAGAATCAGGCGCCTTCTCCGCGGAAAGCTTCGTTAATTTTGGCCATGGTTTCAACAATGTGCTCGTTGATGCTGTTGCGGCACATGCTGTCTGCCATGCGGCAGGCGTTGAGAATGGCTAAGCCGTTGGCAGAACCGTGGGCAATGATGGATACACCACGCACACCCATGAGCGGGCAGCCGCCAATGGCGTCGGCGCTCATGCGCTTGCCAAGTTTCTTGAAGACGGGTTTCATGAGCAGGGCGCCCATCTTGGCCATAAAGCTCTCCATGATGCCGGCCTTAAGCCAGTGACCAAAGGCCTTGGCGGTGGCCTCTACGCTCTTAAGGAGGATGTTGCCGGTGAAGCCGTCTGTTACGGCTACGTCCAAATCCGTTTCAAAGAGGTCGTGCCCCTCACAGTTGCCAATGAAGTTGAAGGGAAGGAGCCCTTTGTCTGCAAGGACCTTGAGAATGCGATAGGCTTCCAAAGAGAAGGCGCTGCCTTTGCAATCCTCTGTGCCGTTGCTCATGACACCCACGTTGGGAACGGGGCGGTTGTAGACGTATTTAGCCATGAGGGCGCTCATGACGGCGTAGCCTACGAGGTGGCTGGGCTTGGCGTCCGGGTTGGCGCCGGTATCGCTCACCAACACATAACCGTGCTGGCTGGGCAGGGGGGAGATGATGCCTGCACGCTCTACGCCATCCAACAGGCGCAGTTTGATGGTGCTGGCAGCCACGGCAGCCCCTGTGTTGCCGGCGGAGAGTACGGCATCGCAGGTGCCGTCTTTGACAAGATCTACGGAAATGCTCATGGAAGACTTCTTCTTCTGGCGCACGGCCACCAAGCCGCTTTCTTCCATACTTACCACTTCATCCGCGTGTACAATCTCTAAGTGAGGATTAGCCCCGATTCCGGCAGCATCGCATGCGGCCTTGAGGGTGCTTTCGTCACCAACGAGATACAGCTTCTCAAGTGTAGCAATTTTCTCCAGTGCCAACTTGGCACCGTCTATATTAATTTGCGGCGCGTTATCGCCGCCCATGGCATCGAGAGCTAGCTTCATAGATGCAAAAATTGTGAAGTTCGCCTAAACTCTAGCAAAATAGAGAAGAGCTGTCAACAAAAAACCGCCCGGCAGCTCATTCTGCGGGGCGGTTGAAGTAATTTTTTTTGCAGGGGTTCTTGTGTTGCTGTAGATTAGTCTACAAGCTTAACTACCACCTCAGCACCACTCTGGGTCTTGTAAGTACCGCACTGCATGCAAGCAGTGTGACCGGGAACAGCGGCACCACACTTCGGGCACTTGCCGAGTTTGGGGGCCTTCCAGGCCTGAGCGGCCAGGCGGGAGCGCTGCTTCATCTTGGACGTTCTGCGTTTAGGAGCTGCCATAGTATTGTATTTGTGTTAAGATTTACTGTGATGTGAGTGGTGCCACGGTGCCTACTTACTCGGAAACTGATCCAAGGCATCCCAGACGCTTTGTCCACTCGGGGCGGACGATTCTACACCCGATTGGGGGTCTTTGTCCAGCCTAAAATCACCAAATGTGTCATTTATTTTGCATTTAAGCCCTGAAATTTCACATTTTGGGTATCCCGGGAGCTCCAAAAGTATCTCTTCTCGCAGGTCGTCCGTTAAATCTGCCTCTAATTTACCTTTGACGTCGTACGAGAGGGTGAGCCCTTCCAGTTCAACTTCATAATCAAATTCTTCCATGCAGCGGTCGCAGCGCAGGCGGAAGGTGGCTCGTACGTCGCCGGTAATGAGTAGCTCTGTATCATACAGGTGGGCTTCTATGCTGTAGCTCAGGGGGCTAACGCTTTTGGCTCCGGTGTTATCCGTGTCAAACAAGGCTCCGTCGGCCTCGCCACGAATAATCATTCCTTCCTCCGGAAACTCTTCGAGCGGTACTATTACTCTCGTATTCATGCGCTCATTATAATGAAGCCCCTTTATTTTGGCAAGCCCAAAGGAAGTACGAGGTGCGAATTCCGAAGGACGAATTGCTTGCGGAATTTGCATACTATCCCCCAAAAAACAGGCATGCCTGCGCGGCTGTTGGCCGGCAGGCATGCAAAAAGGAGGGATGAATAATGAGGATTAGCCGTTTGCTTCCTCGGGGGCGGCCTGTTCCACAGGGGCAGGAGCCGGAGCTTCCTCCGTGGTGGCGGGCTGCTCGGGGCGCTCGCTGGCAGCGCTTACCATGAGCTCGCGGCCCATAAACGGCTGACCGTGGAGAACCTCTGCTGCCTTGCGGGCGTCGTCCAGCTGGTGCATTTCCACAAAGGCGTAGCCCTTGCTCTTGTAGGTGCGCGGATTATAGATAACCTCGACACTCTTGACGTTGCCGAATCCCTTGAAGAGGTCTTCAAGCTCGCTTTCCGTGGCCTCGTAGGAGAGGTTGCCTACATACAGGCGGGCATTGCGAGTGGGCGGCGTGGAAGTGGCGCGGCGCTTACCCTTGGGGGCAGGATTGCCACCGCGGTTGTTGGTTTTGGCAACGCGAACCTTTTGGGGAGGTGTGTTTTTTTTGCCCTTCTCGTGCTTTTGCGGGCGGGGGTCCGCAGTCTCTTTTTTGCGGAAGCCAAAGAAGCTAAGGATACGAGACAGTAAGGAGGGTTTTTTCTTGGGCTGCTCCGTGGCACGCGGCATGCGCTGCCTGCGGTGGCGGCCCTGGTTGCGACGGCGACGGGCACCCTGACCCTGCCTGCCTTGCGTGTGGTGCTCAGACATTGTGTTTGAATTAATTGGTGCTAAGAGAGAGGCGGGCTCCGGGAGCCGTGGGATGACACGCAGACTCCGCACGTAGCCGCACCTGTGAGTAAGTGATTTGTGTGAAAGAGAAGCCCCCGCAAAAACGGTACGCGCCCATGCGCGACAAGCCGAATGCCGGTTGCTCCTGCTTTGAGTATACTCTTAGAATAGGTAACTTCAAGTAAAAAATACGACATATCGGTATTTTACGATTGACAATGGAAGAAGTTGTGTGTTTTGGTGAGGCTTTTTTCTTGCTATATGAGGAGGATGGTGGTAGAGTCGGAAGGTATGAGATTTTTGCTTTATCTGGTGATGGGGAGTGTGGTGTTGAGTGGCAATGTGAGTGCAGAGCAGTTGGGAACCGACCGCTTGATAAGCGGTTTGGTGAAAGGGGGCTTGAAATTGTGGAAAAATAAGGCTCAAAAAGAGGAGGATAAGAAGCCGCAAGAAGAAACGGAGCAGCCCAAAAAGCGGACGTGGATGGATAGAGGAAAGGATATGGCCGGTACCTTTGTGGCGACGGCGGTGGAGGAGTTTAAGGAAAGAGCCCCTCATGAAGCGGTGGCACTGACGTTGAAAGATACGCTGGATGTATTGATTGATGAGTACCGGGAAGAGTATAAAAAAGCGGGCCGCGATTATGCTCGCGAGCTGGGAGATTTGATGGTGGACCGCGTGCAAAAGGATCCGAAAATCAGCAGGGCGGTGGTATCGTTGGAAGTGTTTTGCTGGGTGATGGCTGCGTATTTATCCGCCATCTCGGTGATTATCTTGGTATGTGTGCTGGCTCTGAAACGCGGCAACAGAAAACTGCAAGAGCAGTTCGATGCTCTTCAAAAGAAATTTGACGCACTGGCGGAAAAATTGCAGGCGCCCAAATGAGACGGTGCTTGCCGGTGCCCCGTGTTATTGAGCTAAGGCAGAGAGCAGCTTGCCGTGAATGCCGCCAAACCCGCCATTGCTCATGACGAGCAGAACATCGCCGGGATGCACGTGGGCAATAACATGGGCGACGATATCATCCACACTGCTGCCTAAGTAGCATTCGGTGCCGGTGGCGGCAATATCTGCGCGAAGCTTTTCTTCATCCAAACGGTTTTCGGGTGCTACGCGCTTGTGGTTTTCCACCGGAGACAGTACGGCAAAGTCTGCCGTTGCAAGAGATTCTGCCAGTTCGTTTTGGAACAGGTTGCGAATGGTTGTGTTGCTGCGGGGGTCAAACAGCACCCAGAGGCGGCTCTTGGGGAAACGCTGGCGCAAGCCCCGGATGGATTCCTTGATGGCGGTGGGATGGTGTGCAAAGTCGTCCACCACGGTAACACTGTGCACGGTGCCTCGAATTTCCTGGCGGCGTGCCACGCCTTCAAAGGTGAGCAGGGAGGCGCGAATTTGCTCCGGTGTTAAGCCGGCAAAGCGGGCGGCAGAGGCGGCCATGGCTGCATTGCGAATGTTGAAATCACCTACCATGGGTACGTAGTAGGATTCGCCGTCCAGCTTAAAGTCGCTGCCGTCGGTGCGGTGCTCGATATCTGTGATACGCAGGTCTGCATGTTCGCCCATACCGACACTGAGAATCTTTACCATGCGGAGCTCGTTGGCGGCTTGTTCTTTCACGGCTGCGCAATTGGGGCAGTCGGCATTCATAAAGACGATGCCGTCTTTAGGCACAACGCGAAGGAGGCGGCTGAAGGAGAGCTTGATTTCCTCTACATTGGCGTAGATGTCTGCGTGGTCCATTTCTATATTATTAATGATGACCACTTTGGGCAGATAGTGGAGGAATTTGGAGCGTTTATCAAAGAAAGCGGTGTCGTATTCGTCGCCTTCCAGCACGCAGAAATCGGAATCCGTAAAGTTACCGCCGCAGCCTAAATTGCGGGCAATGCCGCCAATCATAAAGCTGGGGTTGAGGTCGTTATCCTTCATGAGCCATGTGAGCATGGAGGAAGTGGTGGTTTTACCGTGGGTGCCTGTGACGACGTAGTTTTTCTTACCCCAGAGGAAAAACTCTTTCATGGTTTCCGGCAGGCTCTTGTAGCGCAAGTTGCGCTCCAGCACGGCTTCTACCTCGGCATTGCCGCGGCTCATGGCGTTGCCAATCACAATCAAATCGGCGTCGCTCGGAATGTTTTCCGGCTTGTAGCCTTGAAAAATCTCAATGCCCTCGCTTTCCAAGAATGTGGACATGGGGGGATACACGTTGGCATCGGTACCTGTTACCACATAGCCCTTACGAGCCATAGCAGAGGCGACCGCACCCATTGCTGTTCCGCATATTCCGAGAAAGTGGACGTGTTTCATGATTGTGCTTGGTTGTAAGATGAGGGGAGAAGATTATAACATCCGCGAGATTTTGGCAAGACTTTTTTTCCGTTAGGAAAGACGGGGTGTTAGCGTTTTTCTGTAATATACTGTTCTCTGAGATAGTGAAGCAGCTCGATGCGTCCATTGGCAACAATGGGTTCGCGCACTACTTTGAGACGGCAGGCGGCGGCTCTTGCTAAATCGGCATCTGTGGCAAGCGGGTCGCGCACGGTAATGCCTTTTGCGGCCAGCTCCGGCATGCGGCGGAGGTAATCTTCGCGGCTTTCTGCCTTGAGGCGAATGCCGAGCCCCTCTAAACTGCGAGCCATCCAAGGACGCAGGGTTGCTGTGCTGAGGGTGATGTTGCAATCTGCCTTTAAGGCGGCCATGATGGCTATGGACAAATCGGTGTCTGCGGTTTCTGCCTCGGCGCGTATGCAGACGGGGCAGGGCAAATAGCGCATGGTGGTGGTGAACTCCGGGTGGGAGCTGATGTCATGAAGCTCGCCAAACTCGTTTTCCCACCAGTAGGACAGGGAGCCGGCTGCGGCGGATAGACGCATGGAGTCATCGCCCGCGGGCTTGGGAGAAAGGGATTCCCACGGTACAAAGAGGGAAACGCTGTGCTTGCCGCGCTTTTGTGGGCGGGCGTTTTCCTCCCAACGGTTGAGGTAGATGAGGAAATTGCGGCTACCGGGAACCGGTTGCGAAGCGGTGGGGACGGCAGATTGTGAGCCGAAAGGTTGCAGAGCCGGGCGCACTGACGGGCAGCAGTTGATGCCCACGTTGCAGCAGGTGTGCATGGCTTGCTTCCATGTGTCTGCTTCGGTGTCATCTGTTGTGTAGATGATGGCGGCTTTGCCAGCAGAAAGCTGTTGCTGGGTAAGGGTGGCTTGCTCGGTGCTTTCTACACGAATGAGTGCCATGAGCGGCAGCTTGTGTATATAGCCCAACAAGGGGCTGTCTGCTTGCACGCCGATACGTATGCCGGGGTTGCGGACAAGGGAGGCTTGCTCTGTAGTGGTGGGCTCTACTAACCAGCTTTCGCCGGGGTTGGTGTGGGTGAGCTGGTAAAGTGCTTCCTCCGGCAAGCGTGCTGCAAGGGGCCCCAGCGTGGCTTCTTCTCTCCAGCCGGGGGCGGCTTTGATGAGGTGAAGGGCATCCTTGAGCGCAGCGCTGAAATCCGGATTATCATACACGCCGGCATGCACGAGAACAATATGCGGGCATGTGGGACATTGGCCGGAGCGTCTGAATACGCTTTCCGTAAGGTCGCGCACGGCTTGTTGCCAATCTGCGGTGTCCGACAGATAGGCTGTTGTTGTGCCATGCGGCGTGTTGAAAATAGCGGCTGCGGGAGCTGCTGTTTTCAGTTGTCTGAGCTGCACTGCTTCGCCGTCTGCAAAAATGGCTTTGACGTGCGGGGAGGCCATCAGCTTTGTGGAAATCTGATTGTCTAAGCAGGGGAGGAATTGAATCTCCGGTTCCTCCACGCCGCACTCTTTTATTAACTCGGCGATGCGTTGGCCTAAAAGAACGGTTTCGGCAGAGGGTTTGTAGATGACAACATTGCCGGTTAGGATGGCGGCAATAATACCGGATACGGCATCTGCCAACGGGTGGATGTTGCCGGGGGTGACGACAACGATGCCTCGGGAAATGGGGTAAGTGCCGTCGCGCAGACCGGTGCGGTCTGTATTCTGCTCATAGTAGTAGCAGGTGTCTGTGGCGCAGAGGAGCTCGTGCTCGGCATCGCGATAGTTGAAGCCGGCATCTCTTACCAAGAGGGCTTCTATTTCTACGCGGTTTTTTTGAAGCTTTTTGGCAAGCGTGAGAGCAATGGAGCTGCGTTGCTCGGGGGTGCGCTCTGCGGCTTTGGCGGTGGCGCTTTGGGCTAAGCGCAGCACATCGTCTATTAAGCTGAAATCCGCACTGGTGAATCGGTAATCTTCCACTCCGGGGGCGGTCAGCGAGCGTTTGATGCAGGTGAGCGGTGTGTTTTTCTCCTCGCCGCCGATGAGTAGGGGAATTTCTATCTGCTTGGTTTCCTGTCCGGCTCGGTCAAAGAATTCTGCCGTGCGTGCCGCGTTGGTAACATGGCTTAAGGTGCCGGGGATGAGCGAGTCGATTGCTTTCAGTTGTTCGGTTTCGCTTTCTTTTCGGCCACTGGCAGAAGCCAAGAATTGTTGGCGCATGCGAGTCCACCCCATGGAATCTGTTTTGGGGGCATAGCCGTTGGTCAGGTAGCCATCGGGACGCGAGAGCTCGCTGACAAGTTGGGTGAGATATTGCTCGAATCCGGAGTCGTTATCGAGGTCTGAGGCCATGCCGACTGTGAGGGTAACGGAGGCTCCCTCCTTTGCCAGATAACGAGCCAAGTGGTTGCCGAGCCCGCCTTTGAAGACGAAGTGCGGAAGCCCCACGCGCTTATGGCGTCCCCAGCACAACAGTGCATAGCTGAGGTCAAAAAGATTATGTGTGCCAATGACGGGGATGATGGTTTTAGCATCCGTCTTGATGGCGGTGGCAACGAGCTGCTTGAATCGGGCATCTGTATCCGCCTTGCTGGCGGCGGTTGCGTGCTCGCTTCCGTAGAGGAAGGCGCAGCTCTTTTCTTTGTCTAGGTGAGAGCCTTTGACGAGAAGAACCTTGAGCGGGAGGGCACCTTTGGCAACGCGCTTGGCGCTCCAATCTGTCAGCCTGTGCAGTAAGGCGGGGGTGCTCTTGAGATACGCCGGGAGCTCGGGCATGGCGTTCACGCGGAAAAACTCCTCCTCCGACATGACTTGCAGGAAGGCCTCGATGATGAGGGGGAGGATATCAGACGTGCCGGTCTCTACAATAACGGGGGTGGATAAACCGCCGCCCATGGAAAGACGCAGGAGGGTGCGCAGTTTGTCCGCAATATTCTTAATGCCGGTTTCCGGTGCGTACGGGGTTAGCTCCGGGCACAAACGCCAAGGTTGAATAACGATGCCCAAACCGGTTTGGCGTGACTGAATCGCCTCCAGAAAATGGTAATATTGCTCTGCGCTGCTGTATCCGAATACGGTGGGCGATAAAGGTGAAACGGCTAACGCTACCTTGTCTTTTGCCCATTCGCGGGCTTTTTTATCGGCCTTCTCCAGCGAGGGGGCAAGGGTAAGGTCTTTGAAAGTGCTGCGAATAAGGTGGTGTACTTCGTGCACAATGCCGTTTTTCTCTTTATTCAAGGAAAGAGCGGAGGCAGCACGAAAACGCAATCTGGCAATGCCGGAAAAGAAAGTGGGAATGCCGCCGAAATCGGCAAGAAGCTTTTTGAGGTTATCGCTTTGCTGTTGCGGGGTGTTGCTGTGGAGGACACGGTTGCAGAGGGTGAGCAAAAACTCCTTGTTTTTTGCGTCTGCTGCTACTTTTTCTAAAGCGGAAAGAAGGGAACGTTCATCGGAGCTGATTTTGCGGGCGGAATCGTTGAGCAGGTTTTCTGCCAGCTCTGTTGATTCTTGGACGAGGGTACGGTCGTCCCATTGCCGTTCTCCGGCTTTTTTGAGTACAGCGCTGATGTTGAAGTTTCCCATAATCTGGTGCTATTTTAGCTGTTATTGCCGAGCTGTGCAAGCTTCATTTGTGTATGTGCCTGCGGTTCATTTTTTGATGGCGGTCCAATCAATTTGCCGTACCGATAGCTCCTTAATGATTTCTCGCAATGCGGTGTCGGCTTCTTCCTCGGTAATATAGGTGGGGCCGCCCCAGTAGCTGCCGACTTGCAGGTAGGCCCAACGCTGTCCTCTCCCCAGTGCCACGCGATCCCATATATCATAAAAAGTGCGTGCCAAATGCGAGTGCGTGATGCGGTCGTGCCCGATGAAGACGTAATAATGGATATGTTGCAGGGGCTGTTCTGCTTTATTTTCCGTCAGGGTGATAGAATCCAGCCTTCGGCAGGTGATTTCTTGGCCGTTGGATAATTCAAACGAATGGTCGCTGCTGCGGAGATCGAGGTGACCCTGCGCCGGCAAGCATCGTTCGGGACGGTGAATGGAGTTGTTAAGGTCGCTGCCGGAGTAAACAATGGAAACGGAAACAGAAGGCTCGTTTTTTTGTAAGGCTGAGCTGTTATAGCGAGAGGATGAGGATAAATCGAGGTTTTGTCGCTTGTAGACAGCTTTGCTGAACACGGTGTCGGCAGCCAGAATAGAGCGTTCGCGTTCAGTTTCCTGTGTTTTTTCACCGTACCAACCGGGTAGCTCGTAGTCATACGGAAGCTCCGGAGAAATGGCAGAGGGTAACAAATTAACATCTACCGGTAACAGAAAGATGATGCTTAAAATGAGCCCCAAGACGGCGGGGGGAAGGGCGATGGTGATAAGGCTCTTTAATTTCATGCTGCATCTCCTTTCTCCGTGTTTTCTGCTTGCGTATGATTGCGTCTTGTTACCACCTTTCTCTTTTTAAGGAAGGGAATTTCACCTGCGAGAATGCTGTGCAAGACAACGAGTCCCAGTAAGCTTGCCGGGAAGAAGAATAAGAGCCCCGACCAGTCATGCCAAGTTTTTCCGGCAAATGCGGGGTTGATGTACTCTGCACAAATGAAAATGCTGGATACGCGGAATGCGTTGCCGATAATGGAGAGGGGAATGGCGCTGAGCCCAAGCAATACTCTTTTCCATAAGCTGAGTTTATCTGCCAAGTATGCCCAAGCAATGGAAATCATAAAGAGAGCCATGAGTGAGCGCATGCCCGAACAACCGCCGGCGATGTTAAAGGAGTCCCAGTCTCCGTTGGCAGAGGCAATGCTTGTACCGTGGATGATGGTGTCGATGCCGCATACGCCGGCAATCCAGTGAGCGGCTTCGGCAGATAATATTTGCATACCCACCGTGGCATGCTGGAATCCCGGTAGCGGGATAGACATCCATAAAAAGAAGAAGGGGAAAGCTGTTTTTAGCATGGTGTGCCAGCCCCAATAATACCATACCGGCCCTATTAACAAGAAAGGAAGGGCGGCTACGGCGATACGCGGCTGCTGGGTGCGGGCTGCCACAACACAAAGGAAGGCGCCCAATACAATGGACCAAAGACCGTGCATGCTTCCTTTAATTTGCTGCACCGCGCTTCCCTTCAGGGCATGAATGAGCATATAAATGCAGAGCAGGGGGATAAGCCAGCCATGTTCATAATCGGTCTGGGGATTCCAACTGGAGGCCAGCCATCCTATGGCTGAGACTCGACCTTCAACAAATCCGTGATAATTGTTGCTGAAAATGAATACAAGGAGCAAATAAATGCCTATACATATCCAATGGCTTAATGGTAAATAGAGTAGAAGTTTTTTCTCTGTCGCTTTCATTGGCTTTGGATAAAAAAAAAGTGTGCGCGCGTGCTTTTAGTATTGATATTTTTGCGAAAATGTCAAGAATAGACCTGCGCTCACATTTATTCTCGCACATGAAAATTATAAGCGGAACAGCACACCCCCAGTTAGCCAGTGACATCGCAAAAGAGTTGGGTCTCCCCCTCTGTGATGCATCCGTTAATGCTTTCCCCGATGGTGAAAGCTTTGTTCAGATTAATGAATCCATTCGTGGTGAGGACGTGTACATCGTCCAGCCCACATGCCCTCCGACAAACCACAACTTGATGGAGCTGCTTGTAATGGTTGATGCCGTGCGCCGCGCCAGCGCCAGCCGTATCACCGCAGTAATGCCTTTCTATGGCTATGCTCGCCAGGATCGCAAGGACAAGCCCAGAGTTCCCATTACTTCTAAGTTGGTTGCTAATCTGCTTACAGCTGCCGGTGTAAACCGCGTGCTGACCATGGATTTGCATGCTGCTCAGATTCAGGGTTTCTTTGAAATTCCCGTTGATCACCTTCATTCTCTCCCTGTTTTGATTCGTCACCTCAAGGAACATTATGTGAAGGATATCAATAACTTGGTAGTAGTTTCTCCCGATATCGGTGGTGTGAAGACCGCTAAGGCTTATGCCAACATTCTTGGTACACAGCTGGCCATCGTGGCTAAGCAGCGTATTTCTGCCACGGAGGTAGATGCCCACGCTCTCATTGGTGATGTGGCCGGTAAGGATGTTCTTTTGGTGGACGATATGACAGAATCCGGTGGTACGCTCTGTGCCGCTGCCGGTATCCTGAAGCAGCACGGTGCTGCTCGTATTTTCGCCGGTGTGTCTCACGCCGTGCTGAATGAGAAGGCTTGCTCTCGTTTGGCTGCCAGCCCCATTGAGCGTCTTCTTACCTCTGACTCCGTGCCGATGGCTTGCGGCGTAGAGGGTGTTGATACCGTCAGCATCGCTCCGCTCTTTGCTCAGGCTATTGCCAATATTCATAACAATGCTTCTGTAACGCATCTCTTCGAGGTGGGTTGCTAATTGTTATCGAAACAGATTATTTCTCAAAAACAGTTTTATGTGTCCGCAAGGGCCATAAAACTGTTTTTGTGTGTACAGGGTGCGCGTAATGTGCTAGAATCCTGCGCATGAGTGAGCCCTTACCGAAGCAGAAAAGGTTGATTGAAAGCAAGCTTGGTGCCCTGATTGGTGTGCTTTTGGCATTGTTGTGGGTGGCTTCCATGTCTGTTGTGGATGCGCATGCCTCCTCCTTTGTCCCGGCTTCTTGGTTTCTGTTGGCTGTGGTTGCACTGGCCTTTATTGGCGTGGCCTTAGGTTATAAGGTGGTTCGCTTGCCACTCACGGCTTGGTGTAGTATTGCTGTTGGTTGTTACTTTTTGGTGCGTTGCATGGCCGGGCCATCGTTGGTAGAGTCGTGGAAAGATGAAGGTCTCATCTTGGGTGCCTTTGTTTTTTATTTGAGCGGTATTTATTATGGTCAGTCGCGCAGTGCATCTGGCCTTGCCTTTGTGTTGGGGGGGGCCGTGTTGCTGAATTTGGTGGCGCTGTGGCTCATGGGTGAGACGGATTTGAGTATTCGCTATTTGGGCCGCCCGGAAATGGCATTGACCGGTCCCATGTCTCGCAACACTACATTGTTGGTATATAAAAACTTTGCCGGGCTCGTCTTGAGTTTGTGCGGCGTGTTAATGATTTGGTGGGCTGTGTGGAAAGGGCGCTCACTCGGTAGTTTGTTCTGCTTTCTGCTTGGTGTTGCCGGTGTGGTTGGTGCCTTCTTCTGCCAAACACGCGTTGTCTTTTTGGTGGCACCGCTCTTGTTGGCATTCGGTAGTCTCATTTGGGTGCTTAAAACGATTTTTGGTGGCGGTAAACTAAGTTGGATTCAATGTGTTTTGTCTGTCTTTATTTTGATAGGCTTGAGCGTGTTTGTGGCGGATTGCTTCATGGAACGCAGTATTTTGGATGCTGCTTGGGGCATTGAAACTCATTTGCGCTTTCTTATTTGGTCTGAAGCATGGCGCTGGATAGGCGATGCTCCTTTGTGGGGCTATGGTGCCTCGTCTGCACAATGGCTGATGGCGCCGACCTACAAAGAATTTCACTTGCCCAATTACGTTCACAATGACTTTTTGGAGGGGTGGGTAGGATATGGTATCATTGGTGCCGGATTGATGCTTGCTGTTATAGTTGTTCATCTTCTTAAGGGGGTGAGGGCGTTAGCATCAGAGCATGTATCAGAGGAAAGAAAAACGAAGGAGGCGCTTGCCATGTTGTGCGTGGTGGGTGTATCTGCTGCAGCTATGGCGGATTTCGTTTGGCATAATTTTTCTCTCGTTTGTCTTACAGCCTTTGCTTTCGGTATGATGGCAAGCCCGTTTCCTCGTCCGGCCATTCGTTGGTTTGATTTTCGTAACTGGGCGCCGGAATCTCGCAACCGAGTCGTTCCCTTGAAGGCAGAAAGCGGACCTTTCAAGGTGCTTCTCCTAATGGGGGGGCTTGCCCTTGGTTTGTTGATAGCCGGGCTTTCTCAAGAGCTTCTTCCCGGGTGGAAGGCACAATGGAAATATGATTCCATGACGGCTGAAGGGGGTTCGGTGGAAGCTCGCCGCGACTTCCTTCTTCAAACAATTCCTCAATACCCGGATTCCCGTATCGGCGATCATTACGTTCTGGTTGGTGCGGGTAGCTTGGATTGGCCGGCCTTCGAGCAAGCCCTGCGTGTGATTTTGCACCATAACCCACGCCAAATATTTACTGCTACCATGCTGGCAGATGTGTTGGGACGCCAAGGAAAGTTTGAAGAGGCGGAATTGGTGTTCCGTCGCAGCTATCGAGGCGACGGCCCTAATTCTAATAACTTGGGTTCCTGGCCGGTTTATTATGCCACCAACCTTTACGCTTGGGGACAGCAGATGCTGGCTGCCGGGAAGGCGGGAATCGCATGCTCTATGATGCAGCATGCTGAGGATATCACCAAAGGTTGTGGTAGACTGTATCCGAATATTAAATGGGGATTAAATGGTAAAAATTGGTCCTTCAGACCCAGTGCCGAGCGTCAGTCTTTCATCTCTCGTTGTAAAACGGATTTGACTGTGTTGAAATCCATCGGCGTGCAGCCTGATCACTCATGGAAAGCTCCGATGGAACCTTCCGGAAAATCTGCTCTTTATCTCCGTTACGAGCAAGAAAAATAATCCGTTTAGGGCTGCCCCATGCCGTTTGTTGCCTTAATCTTGAAAAAAAATCCCCTTTAAGTCGTTTTCTGCTTGCATTAGCAAAAAAAAAGTGCAATATAAAAGAAATCCGCCTTGGCGGCAAAGACTTTACTGACTGTTATGAGTACACCTCCTCCGCCCCCTTCACCAGTTCGTCCCGGTGCTCCCGTTGCTCCGGGTGCTCCTGTTCCTCCGCGTCCCGCCGTTCCCGCTGCACCTGCTGCTCCGCGTCCTGCCGCTCCTTCGGCTCCTGTGCCTCCGGCTCCTTCTGCCGCCGTGCCGACTCGTCCTATGCCGCCTAAGCCCGCAGCTGCTCCCGGCGCTCCCGTACCTCCTTCCCGTCCGGTAGCAACAACTGTGCCCCTGTCTGCTCCTAAGCCCCCGACTGCTCCCGGAGCTCCCAAGCCCGCAGCTGCTCCTGCTCCCACCATTCCTTTGAGTGTTCCCACTCGCCCTGTAACACCGGGTGCACCCAAGCCTGCTCCTGCAACGCAGCCCGCTGCTCCTGCAGCTGCTCCTAAGCCCGCCGGTGCTCAGACAACCGCTATGCCCACCGCCACGGCTCCTGTTGGTAAGCCCGCCGGCTTCACCAAGCCTGCCGGTTTCTCCAAGCCTGCCGGTTTTGGTAAGGCTGCTCCCGCTGAGGAGGAAGAACCCACCAAGCCCAGTCCTGTGGTGCTCGTTATCTGCATTTTGGGCTTGCTGATTATGCTCTTTGCCTGCTGGGTACAGTTCCAGACAGACCAGATTCCCAATCGTACTACAGATTACCTCTGGGGTGCTCCTGAAGGCGCCGCTGCCGATGTGGTTGCTGATGATGCTTCCTCCGATGACGTAAGCTCTGATGAAGAATCCACTGAGGAAGAAGCTTCCGAGGAGGAAGAGCCTTCTGAAGAAGAGGAACCTGCCGAGGAGGAGTCTGAAGAAGAGACCGAAGAGTGACATTTTTTCAACGAAACTCCATAATCGAGTATCTAACCAGTTACTATGGCAATCCAGATAACAGAAAGTAACTTTGAGGCTGAGGTCCTCAACTCCTCCGTGCCGGTCATGCTTGACTTTTGGGCAACATGGTGCGGCCCCTGCAAAATGCTTCTTCCTATTGTAGAGCAGATTTCTACAGAGGTGGCAGCTACTGCTAAGGTAGGTAAGGTTAATGTTGATGACGCTCAGGAGCTCGCCCGTCGCTACAACGTCCGCAACATTCCCACGCTTATCTTCTTCAAGAATGGTGAGGAAGTGGACCGTATCACCGGTATGACCTCCAAGGATAACATCTTGAATCGCCTTCGCGCCTTGATGTAATCACCATAATCAGTCCTTATATGAGCCCACTCGGTTGAATTGACCGAGTGGGCTTTTCCTATTAAATTAGAGTGGAAAAATGTCTTCCGGCTTCTTTTGGGATTGACTAAGCCGTAAAATGGGATAGAATAAGACTGTTGCTTTCAGGAGGCTGCTATGGGCAAACATGTCGCTCAACAATAGAAGTCTCTTGAAAATTGAATTCGTTATATTATAAGATATGTCAGAAAGTGAAAGACAGCCTGAAAACGGCTGGCAAACATTGGTTTCGAGCGATGCGATATACGTGGACGCTTGTACGTGGATGGCCCCGGAAATCGGTGAATTCCTGCAAAAAGCAAAGCCTGTACTCGCAGAAGCCGGTAAAAAATTAATTGTCATTCCCTGTGTGCGAAAGGAGTTGGATAACTGCGCATTCTTAAAGCTTGCCGCTAAAACCGCTCTTTCGTATATTGAGCAGAATACGGATGTAATTGATAGTCGAGACGGAGAGGAATCTGCAGGTACGGCAGATAAGCAGTTTTTGCGCCTTTTCCACTTCAATCAGTATCAGCACAGTCAACTCTTAATCACGCACGATCAGCAATTAGCGGCCGATATTGAAAATATTTGCTCATCCGAGGGTCCTCATCCGGTGTCGGTGTTAACCCTTTGGGCGGATGGTGAGCTTATTTCCTTTGCAGAAATGGCTCGTCGCAAGGCTGCTCAGGCTCGTGCTCGTTTGGCTGAGATGGTGGGAAACAGTCCGGTATACATGGATCGCTCTGCCTTGGTAAATCCCAATGCTGAGCTCTTCTTGCAGAATGTTACCGAGCCTATGCAGCAGCAGGGCAAGTGGGTGCAAGTCGTGCGTGCCTCTCTGCTTCTTCCGGAAGATGAACCGCTCATCGCACCTATTCTTGAGAATAATTCGGAGCTGCTTCACATTGTTGAAACAAATCCCCACATGCCCGAGGTTGATGCGTTGTTGGGTGAGCTTTACCTGAGCGATGCTAATACAGATGCCGACCGAATCATCTTGGTGACGGACGACGTAGCACGCGCTAATGAGCTGAGAAGTCGCCGCCCGAAGTGCGACCGATTCCCCTTTGTTGATTTTATGACCATCAACAAATATGGCTTCCTCAGCTTCTTGAAGCTTAGCGATCCGTCGGCTCCTGTAGCTCCGTATGCAGCAGGGCGTCCGGTGCGCCCTCGTTCTGCGAATAGTTATGCTTATGGCTCAGACTGGGCAGGGCAGGACAAAAAGCCTTCATCCTTTGTGCCGCAGCTTATCGGTGCCATCAAAAATGACGACATTGAAGGCATGTGCGAGTACATTGACAAAGGTGCCAGCCTGCGCAATGGAATTATCACCTCCTTGTGCCAAGGTAAAAATAACTGTCTGAAGGTGCTTATTGAGCGCGCGGATTCTATAGATGTATCCTGCTTCCAGTGGTGGGTAGTGAACTTCTATAATTTTGCCGACTCCTTCTATTTGGATGAAGATGAAGAGCATTATGCTCTGCTGAATTCCTTGATGGATAAATGCGGTAGCATGGAATATTGCAAAGATGCCATGGTGCAGCTGGCCCGCATTGTTAGCCGCCCCGAGGCAGCCCACGCTCGTTTGTGGAGCATCATTCGCAAGGCTATCGGTAAGGAAGCTCCGGCGAATGTGTATTCTCAGGATACCGGCGAAACATTGGCAGAGATAGCGGCTCGCCAAGGCAATAAGGAAATGGTGGAATTCCTTTCCGTTTATTGCTGATAACCCAAATCTACAACAATTCCCCGTAGCTTCCCATAAGTTGCGGGGTGTTTTTTTGGGGGCAAATAAAAACGCCCGTGAAGCTATCTTCACGGGCGCCTTCGTTGCTTAGTAGTCTCGCCAGGATTCGAACCTAGACAGACAGAATCAAAATCTGTAGTGCTACCATTACACCACGAGACCACTTATCGTGATTCGGCTGGTGTGCCGAAAACATGCGATGCGCGCCGATATTAGCGTTATTCTGCTCCATTGTCAAGTATGAATTCTGAAAATTGCAAGAAAAAGACGCCGAAATATGTTTAGAAAGCAAAATAGTTAATAATATTTGTCATATTTATAAGAAAAAACTTGCTATCTAATTCCAGAGGGGTATAATGACACCAATCCAAAGGTGCGTCATACGCAACAGCCTGAGGAATGTTATTCTGTAATCAAGAAGAAAGGAACAAAAAATGAAAATTCCCACGATAGCAATTGCCATGTTCAGCGGGGCAGCTGTTCTGCTGAGTTCTTGCGTAGTAGATCCCGGCACGTACTACGGCGCATCCGTAAGCTATTCTACGCCGGGATTCAGCACAAGCGTAGCATGGACGAACGCCAGCTATGACGCTAATGGTTATCCGATTTACGGTTATTCTTATGGTCGACCCGTGTATGGTTATACGGCTGCCGGTGTTGCTGTTTTCACCATTGCTGCCTTAACGGCTCTGTGTTATGTGCCTGATTGGGCTCCCGCCCCGTGGTATCATGGTCCCTTGCATTACCCGCCGCACATTCATCGCGTACCGGCTCCGCCCAAGTATGCTCATGGCCATGCGCCCCATCATCGTCCGGCCGGTGGTATGCATGCCCCGATTCACAAGAATCCCTCTTCCATTCTTGGCAAGCCTAATCACACGGTCCACCATAAGCCGCATGTGAATCATAAGCCGAATCACCACGATAAGCCTCACGTTAGCAACCATAAACCGAATATGGGGGCAAATCACAGACCGAACGTCGGCGCAAACCATAAGCCGAACGTAGGCGTGAATCATCGTCCCAACGTAGGTGCCAACCAGCGCCCGAATGCCGGCGCAAACCATAAGCCGGTTCAGGCCCGACCGAACAACGCGGTTAACAGTCGCCCGGTTCAGAATCGTGTGAACAACGCCACGCGCCCTAAGGTGAACACCACGCAGGCCCGCCCCCAGCACACGCAGAATGCACGCCCGGCTGTATCGCAGAGCGCCGGAAGAGTTCGCCAGCAGGTGAGTCGCCCGGCCGCCACGGCTGCCAGACCCGCTGCTGCGGCCAGAGCGTCCAGACCCGTTCAGAATCGCGCATCCGGTGCAGCTCGCAGTGGTGGTCGTGCTGCGGGCCGAGGAGGTGCCCGCCATTAACAAACATCTCATTTAGCCATATAAAACAACATGACAGGAGTTGCCGGGGGCAGCTCCTGTCATGTTAGAAAAAGTAAGCATTAATGCTTGCAAATGACACAGAAATTTGATACCTTGTGTGCGTATGAAGAAATCTTTAGCAGCTTTTGGAGTAGGCGTCTCCGTTCTGGTGGCTTTGAGTGCATGCCAAAGCACGGAGATGTATTCCACCGATAGTGAATACACTGTAGCCAGTGGCGAAATTCCGCCGTGGTTGCTTGATGGTGAGGATTCTGAGCAGATTTTGGCAGGTCCCACAACGCAGAATCGTAATGATATGATTTTCCCGGACGAGTCCGAGGCTATGGCCGATTTGGATTCTCACAGCACTTCCTCCCAGGTGCAGCCCGACAATATTGCTCAGCATACACCGCCCCCCACGGATGAGGTGCCCTTTAACGAGGCTCCCCAGTTCAACACGCCTCCGCATGTAGACCCGCTGGCCGGTAACTCTACAGCTGTAGCGGTTAACACTCCCACGACGCCCCCCACCGTCACCAAGCCGAAGCCGGCTCAGACCACAAAGCCGAACAAGCCTAATAAGCCGAATAAGGCCAACAAGCCCGCTCAGAAGTTCACGGAGCCCACGCTTATCACTTACACCGTGCGCAAGGGAGACAACCTGCACGATATTGCTAAGCGCAGTCGCACCACCATTGCCCAGATTAAGAAGGACTCCAAGCTGACTAAGGATACCATTTATCCGGGGCAGGTGATTAAGGTGCGCTACATTCCCAAGGATTACAAGCCCGGCAAGAATGGCGCTGCCGCCGGCAAGGAGCGCGTGCACGTCGTAGCTAAGGGCGAGACCATCTCCGGTATCGCTAAAAAGTATGGTGTGCCTTACACGCAGGTTCTCAAGGCTAATAATATGACTCTTTCCGAGGCTGCTAAGATTCGCCCCGGCAAGCGCCTGACGATTCCTGCCGCCAAGAACACTAAGAACAAGAAGCGCTAAAATTCTGCGGTGCCATTAACGGTATATCAATCAGAGTATAAGCCATGATTGAAAAGCCCCGTCAACTTTTTATTCTCGGATGCTCAGCATGCCTGTTAACGGCATGCTCGGCATCGGGGCCTTATGTTGATGTAGCATGGATTGGCGATTCACTTGCTGCTCCTCAGAATGAAACCGTTATTATTGAAAGCGGCCAACACTTGCCTCAGTTGGCAAACGCCACCCATGCGCCGGTTAACAAGCCGGTAGGCACGTGGAATAATATGGTTGCGCAAGTGCAAAAACAGCCAACCGCTCATACTCCGCAGCAACCTGCGCAACCTGTGGCACCCACGGCGGCACGCACATACGTAGTGCAATCCGGTGATACAATCAACCGTATTGCCGCCCGCCAAGGTGTGAGCCCGGCTGCACTTATTGCCGCAAACGGCCTATCTGCTAACCCCAATGCGCTGCGCGTAGGTCAAGTGTTGCGTATTCCGGCCGCAGCGGCAAGAGTTGCCCCTCAGGCTTCCGCAACTCAGGTGGCTTCCACCTCTTATCAAACCTATACAGTCAAGGGCGGAGATACCCTCTCTGCCATTGCTGCCCGCCACGGTGTTTCCGTTGCCGCTATTTGTGCCGCTAACGGTTTTACCATCCAGCAGGCCAATCAACTTCGTGTTGGCCAGACAATCAAATTACCCAGAAACTGATAGATGAACAAGAAACTTATCAGCTCCGTTTCCCTCAGCGCCCTCTTGCTGGCTTCCTGCTCACAGGACGACTACTTGGGTGGCGTAACTGTGCGCACTGCACAAGACATGATGCAAACGCCCTCCCTGTATGCAGAAACAGGCGGCGTTAATCCCCTTTTGATACAAGGTAAGGACCAACCCGGCTATATCAATCCCTATCCCACGGGCACCTACGAGCATTTCGTTGCTCAGCCGGAGTATCCCAACACAATCAAAAACTTCAGCAATAAGGCGTTGCTTTCTCAGGCCACTCCCTACAATGCCAAGATTATTGTATGCTTGCCCCAGCAGCGCGCACGTATGTATGTAGATGGCTCTGTGGCATACGATTGGCCCATTTCCACCGGTACCGATGGCCACGAAACACCCACAGGCACCTTCCGTATTATCGAAAAGGATAAAGACCACAAATCCAACCGTTACGGTAAGTTTGTGAAGGATGGTAAAACCATCGACTCCAACGCAGATACTGCTAAAGGTATTCCTGACGGCGCCACCTTTACTCCCGCCGGTATGCCTAACTGGAATCGTTTGACGTGGGATGGTGTCGGTATCCATGCCGGCAAGGTGATTCCCGGGCGTCGTCTTTCCCACGGTTGCATTCGCACGCCTTTTGATGTAGCTGCCGATTTGTACAAGTACACCGACCTCGGTATGCCGGTATACATCAGCGCCGGTGTAGAGGATTACAACCGCGGCGGAGCTGTGCGTAAGGATGACGTGAAGTATCGTCCCGGTGGCGACTATAAGGATATGCCTGCCGTTCCTGTTACTCAGTAATCTTTTTTTACATCTATCATCGGGCAGGGCGCATTCGGAATCTTCGGTTAAGCGTTCCTGCCCGTTTTCTTTATTCTTATGCTCGCCCGCACCATTCGTTCTGCTAATTTTGCTTTTTACTGGGGTTGCATTGCCTTGGTATTATTTGCCTGCATCTATGTGCCGTTTACACGCACCTTAAGTCCCTTGTTGCTTACGTGCTTGGTGGCGGCCGGAGTTGCTTGTTGTTTATGGGGGGTATACTATGCAGCCTTGTGCTATAAAATTGATGCAGAGGGAATCACGCGTTGTTCTCTCTTTGGTAAAAAACACCTCCTTTGGCGTGCTGTCACTGAGAGCGATTGGCAAGAGACGGATGCCAACAGTATTGCCTCTTGCCGCTTAACTCTGGTGACTCCGCAGCAAACGATGGTATTGAGCAGCGATTTGCTGCCCCTTGATGCCGTACAGGAATTGGCTGCGGACTTGCGCTCCGCCGGGCTTCTACCTGCTGTAGAAAAAAATCAATGATAAGTTATTATTTTTGAGGGTGTTAGTAATTTTCTCAAAAAAAAGACTTTTCAAATCAAAACTTTTTGGTATAATCCGCGCGCTGACCCGCTGCAGGCAGACCTAGCTTTGCTTGCGGAGGAACCCAGTCGCACAACAAATATGACTGATTATACTACACGAGTGCTGGAGCAGGTTCGCGCCAAAAACGCCGCTGAGCCTGAGTTCCTGCAGGCTGTGCAAGAGGTGATTTCTACCATCGCCCCTGTGCTTTCCGCCAACAAGAAGTACGAAGATAATTGCATTCTGGAGCGCATTACGGAGCCTGAACGTACTATCATTTTCCGTGTGCCCTGGACAGACGATCAAGGCAAGATTCACGTTAACCGTGGTTATCGTGTTCAGTTTAACAGCGCCATCGGGCCGTATAAGGGTGGCATCCGTTTCCATCCTTCCGTAAACTTGGGTATCCTGAAGTTCCTCGGCTTTGAGCAGGTATTTAAAAACTCTCTGACCACGCTCGCCATGGGCGGTGGTAAGGGTGGTGCAGACTTTGACCCCAAAGGCAAGAGCCGTGCAGAGGTGATGCGCTTTTGCCAGAGCTTTATGACCGAATTGCAGCGCCACATCGGTGCAGATTGCGACGTTCCCGCCGGTGATATCGGTGTAGGCGGCCGCGAAATCGGTTTCATGTACGGTCAGTACAAGCGCCTGCGTAACGAGTTTACCGGCGTGCTCACCGGTAAGGCTCTCAACTGGGGTGGTTCTCTTATTCGTCCCGAAGCTACCGGCTATGGCTGTGTATACTTTGCCCAGAACATGCTCGCCACCAAGGGCGACGACCTGCAGGGCAAGGTATGTGTGGTATCCGGTTCCGGCAACGTGGCTCAGTACTTGGTGCAGAAGCTTCTGCAGCTTGGCGCCAAGGTTGTTACCATGTCCGACTCCAACGGCTACGTATTCGACCCCGAGGGTATCAACGAAGAGAAGTTGGCTTGGATTATGGAGCTCAAGAACGAGCGCCGCGGCCGTATCAAGGAATATGCTGAAGCCTTCAAGGGTGTTCAGTATTTCGAGGGTCAGCGCCCCTGGAGCGTTCCCTGCGATTGCGCTTTCCCCTGCGCTACGCAGAACGAAATCAACGGCGAAGAAGCCGCCACTTTGGTACGCAATGGTTGCATGCTCGTAGCAGAAGGTGCCAACATGCCCACCGATTTGGAAGGTATCAATACCTACCTTCAGGCCGGTATTCTCTACGGTCCGGCCAAGGCTGCCAACGCCGGCGGTGTTGCTACCTCCGGTCTGGAAATGGCCCAGAACAGCATGCGCTTGCGTTGGACCTCCGAGGAGGTGGACGCCAAGCTCCACGGCATCATGCGCGATATTCACGAAAACGCCTACAACCACGCTCGCGAGTTCTCCCCGGATTCCTCCGGTGACTTCATCAACTACGTGGCCGGTGCTAACATTGCCGGTTTCGTCAAGGTGGCAGACGCCATGATTGACCAGGGCTTGGTTTAATATCGCCTATCCCCGCAATCCTTTTAGGCGCATCTTCGGTAGCCCCGGAGGTGCGCCGTTTGATTATTTAAGAGTGGTAAATAATAATGGGAGAGCAAAAGCATCCTTCTCTCGCTGCTCTATGTGTGCTAAAAGCTGCATTATCAGCCACATCAAGAGTAAAAAGTCAATAAAATACGAAAAAATTGTTGGATTCGCCTTGCCTAAAAGGTATATGTGTGGTAAAGTGCGGGCACACCTCTCTCATCACCCAAAACCTCTCACAGATGATTCGATTCCTAACCGCACTGATGCTTGTAGTGTTGCTAGTGGCTGTCCCAGGGTGTCAGCAGCAGCAACAGTTGCAGCAGGATGCCTCCACTCCCAAATATGTGTATGTGGAAGGCTACACCGCGTACCTGCGCGGGAATAAGGCAGTGGCGCCCTCCAAGGCTCCCAAGCATATCAAGAGAGTTATTGCCGCCGGTAATCGTATTGTGCATTGTCCCTATCGCCACGGCGGTGGGCACGGGCGCCATATTGATACGGCGTATGATTGTTCCGGTTCCGTTGGTTTTGTGCTGCGCGAGGCTCGTATGATGGGCCGCTTGCAGTACCGCTCCAGCAGACAATTTTTAAGCTGGGGCAAGCCCGGCTTCGGCAAATGGCTCACCCTCTACGTCAAGCGCGGCCATGTTTTCTTAGTGGTGGCCGGCCTGCGTTTTGATACATCCGGTTCCAGGCAAGGTATCGGCCCGCGTTGGTACAAGACCCCGCGTCAATGCTCCGGCTTTTACGTGCGTCACGTGCCCGGTCTCTAATTTTTAACCCATAATCCTTAAAGATGAACGAACAAAACGAACGTAACCACGGCCCTCAGCGAATAGACGACATCATGCTCGCTTGGGGGCTGGATAACCATGATTTGGTAGATGTCTCCTTGGAACAGCTTACGCACAAACAGGTGCAAAAGGCCAGAACCGGACGCCAGCTTACCCTCAAAATGATGCAGAAGGTAGCGCGCGCGCTCAATGTGGCCATTTGGAACCGCTTGGACGAAGAGCAACGCGAGCTGTACTACGAGTACATCCACCGCGATTTGTTTAGCTATGCGAAGGGGTATTCTCCGGATTGGGCAGACCCCAACGCCGCGTTGGTACCCGCGGAGTGATAGCTCCCTATGCCTCTAAGTGTTACAGAACTGGTTGCTCGCCTAAAGTCTGCCGTTGAGTACAGCGTAGGCGAGCAAACTGTTGTGGGTGAGGTAGGCTCTTGCAAAATGGCCGGCAGTGGCCATACCTACTTTACGCTGAAAGACACCTTTGCCCAGTTGCAATGTGTCTTTTACCGCTACCAAGCGCAATACTCTCGCGTGCGTTTGCGCGAAGGTATGCTGGTAGAGCTCACCGGCAAAGCCACCGTGTGGGAGGGGCGCGGTAGTCTGCAATTCATTGTAAGCTCCGTGCGCGAGGCCGGCTTAGGCTCCCTGCAGCAGCAGTTCGAGGCGCTTAAACGCAAATTGGAGGCTGAGGGGCTCTTTTCTCCCTCTCGCAAAAAGCCTTTGCCAAAGTTCCCGAAGAGCGTGGGTCTCATCACCTCTGCCACCGGTGCGGTGATTCAGGATATGCGCCACCGTTTAGAGTCGCGCGCACCGTGGGTAAACGCCTATTTGTTGCCTGTGCAAGTGCAGGGCAAGGGGGCAGAGCTGGGTATTGTGCAGGCCATCGAGCAATGGAACAACGCGGCACAATACGGCTTGCCGGAGGTAGACTACCTTATTATCGCACGAGGTGGCGGCTCGTTGGAAGACCTCTGGTGTTTCAATGAAGAGGTGTTGGCGCGTGCCATTGCTGCCAGTAGGCTTCCCATCGTGTCCGCCGTGGGGCACGAAACAGATTTTACCATTGCCGACTTTGTGGCAGATTTGCGAGCCCCCACCCCCACTGCCGCCATTGAGCTTACCACCCCGGATGCCGCCGCTCTGTCTGCCCGCTTGCTGCAATTAGAAAACAGCCTGAAGAACCATTGCGTGCGCGCTCTGCAGCATGCTCGCTTGCGCTTGCGCGTGGCAGAGCAGGGGCCTTTAATGCACCCGTTGAATATCATTGCTACCCGTGCCCAGCAATTGGATGCGCTGGAGGATGAGCTGCTGCGTGCATGTAGAGATAGCCATACCCGCGCTACCTCGCGCCTGCATCTATTAGCAGCTCGCGTATCGCCTCGTGCTCTCCTAGCCCGCCTCGAGGGAGAGAAGGGGGCTCTAGCCTCTTACACCGCCCGCATGGGAGCCGCTGCTGCCAATAAAATAGCCTCCTGCTCCGCTGCTTTGGATGTACAGCAAGCTCGTATACTCGCCGCCAGTCCTCAAAATGCCTTAGAGCGCGGCTTTGCCCTTGTGCGCAAACCTGATGGCAATTTGGCTCGCTCAGCTACGGAACTTCCCGCCGGTACCACCGTGCATATTACCCTTTCCTCCGGCGAGCTCGATGCCCGCGTGTTGGAGTGATGTTCTTTATCCTTGCGCCCTTGCCAGCTGAAGGTAATCGGCCAAAGTGCCATGTTGATATTGGCGTGCCAGTTCATCCGGGCGCAATCCTTGCTTATCTTGAAGGTGTGGATTGGCTCCGGTCCCCAAGAGCAGTTGCGCCGGGGAAAGCAGATTGTAGCAAGCGCATGAGTGCAGCGGTGTCCACCCATCGCTATCAGGTCTATTTACATCTGCTCCGGCGGCAAGAAGAAGCGAGATGTTATCAACGGAGGCCGGATTTCCAAAATCTCTGCAAGCAATCACAGCGGCATGCAAGGGGGTAATGTGTTCTGTAGCGTCACACACATTCAGTGTTTCCTTGGCGCCATAGCTCAGCAGTAAACGAATAGCCTGTGTTCTGCCATTCCACGCCGCGTTGAGTAGGGGAGTCCTCCCGTCGTTGTCGGTAACATTGGCATCTGCACCGGCTTCTAAAAGAGTGTTGACCACGCCATCATGCCCTGCATGCCAAGGCTCCATGCCCATGATGAGGTGTAAGGCCGTTTCTCCGGTATCGGGTGAACGGTGGTTGATGCGGGCACCTTGGAGCAGGTATTGCCTGACACGCTCCTCTTGCCCTCGCTCAACGGCATGGATAAAAAGTTCCTGAATCCGGAAGGTATCTCTTGGCATGGGCTTAGTATAAGGCCGTGCCTACCTTTAGGCAATACAAATGTGTGTTTAGGCAGGGTGCAGCATCAATTGTGTCGGATTCATTCCAAGCCGCATGGACGAAGAAACCCGCAAAAGAAGGCTTGAAACCGTGTTGGCGGTATGATATAAAAAGCGTAACTCCGTGCCTGATATGAAGCCCCTTAACCTTTTCAGTTTGCTTTTATTCACCTCCATGATGGCTGTGGCTGAAACCCGGCCTTCGAATCAAGATATTACATGGGAACATGTAGTGGTCGTATCTACAGACACTCACCGTGAAGAGGCTCAGCATTTAATCTCCCGATTGCGCCCCATGATTCCCGGTAACATTGTCTGGCAAGAGGAAACTTTCGGCAATGAGAGCGAGACAGAATCGTCCCCCCACCATCTCCGTATCGACATGAGTTTGTTCACCCAGTCTAGGCCGACTTTGTATTTTTATTCGAAAGACAGAACAACCTTGCATGTGGAATGGCCTCAACGGGAGAACAAGGTACATACTGAAGCATTTGTACGGGCTTTACAGTCTTTTACACAAGACGGTATATTGCAACCGGTGAGCACGGAACGCTTGGAAGCGGCGTTGGATCACCACGTTGCCTACCGCACCATGGATTGGAGCGATGTGCAGATTGTATGCTCCCCGCAAAATCTGGAATATGCGAAAGCTTGGGGAAAAGTGCTGGCTCCTTATGTGGAAGGTAAGCTCAGCGTGCGCCCTCAATCGCAGGAGGTAAAAGCAGGGGTTACGCTGCGCCTGATTACCTTGGAGGGCCCCACGCATGCGCGGTTGCGTTATTTTCGGGACAACTCGATTGTTTTGCAAGTTTCGGATAGCGGGGATATTGCCCAGAATATGCAGCGGGCATTTGCAGAGTTTTTACGCATGTTGCATCCTTACATAAAAAACGGCAAGATTATTTCCATGAAAGACGGGGATTTGGTGGATTCCCTGCGTCAAGGTTTTCATCAGGAGCACGTGTCATGGCATAACATTGTCGTGTGCTCCATAACGGAGGATGGTGCTCGCCCGTATATGGATGCATTGCGCCCGCTTACTTCCGGAACAATCCGCTGGAAAGGCTCCTGCAAGGGTGATTTAGTCGATACTGCTGGTTTGGGGGATGATTATCTGTGCATATATCTGGACTATGTACACAACGGAGGTGCCTATATCAAGGTTCAAGAGGGGCTTCTCCCCGCCATTCGTATTAATCGCAACCCCACGCCGCAGAAGCAGCAGCCCCATGAAACAGAGGAGCAATACCGTGCTCGTTGGGCCGCTGTGAGTCAAGAAATATTTGATGCTTTCTTCCGTGCTCTGCAAAAACTCGCCGTAGATGGTAAATTGAAACCGGTCTCGGTACAAGAGTTGAAAGCAGCTGTGGAGACAAAGTAAAATGCAAGTTTTTTGGGGGGATTGGGTCCATGCTCCAATACTAAAAGAGCCTTTACCACTGCGTTTGGGAGCTGCGCTTAAAATAAAGGCTAGATATGCATGCTTTTTTTGTTATGGTTTGTGTATGAAATGCTTTGCTCCCATCGTTAAGCTTCTTCCTTGTGCTTTGCTTTTGTTGATCAGCTGCCAGTATGTGGCGCAAATGATGGAAGAAAGCCGCTTGGATGCGCAGGGGAGGGTCATTGGCTCCATGTCGCTCACTCAAGGCATAGCCGCCGCAGAAAAGGCAGATTATTACCGCCGTTCCACTAATCGTATTCATCAGCCCACCTATATGATGCCCCAAGCGCTCTTAACTCGTTTTAAGGCCATTCCGGCCATGCAACGCTCCGAAGAGAAGGAAAAGTAGAGGGCTAACTCCGAACGAGTTGGATGAGTTTTGTCGCTGGAAAGACGATGCGAACGGCTGCACTCACCCTCCGCGCATTGAGCAAGGTGTGTGTTTGTCTCTCATTTGCGAGTGAAAAAGAGCAAGGTTAAATGTTTTGACTTGCCCCAAAACGGGTGAGTTCTGATGCTCTCTGCGACATCGATGCATTTAAAAACAGCCGCTAGTTTTCATCTTGAGTATCTAAATCTCTGAGATATAGGATTTGATATTCGTTGCGTTTTACACCAACTTCATGTTCAACCATTAAATTAACAAAGGCTTCTCCATTGATGAGGTCGATGAAGCAATTTTTTGTCTTATCTCGAGCAGTTTCTTGTGCAGCCTTGGAAAAGTCAGAAGAGGTAACAATCACCCCTCTCTCTCCAGCACTTAAACATCCTCGTAGCGCATCGACAACCTGTCGCTGCACATTTTGGGAAATTCGTTTAACTTGAATTGCAAGATTTATATTGATGACTCCTTCAACTTCTAGAATTCCACGGACATCCACACCTCCATCTTTATTGAATGGAGTTGTTATCATTTCTTTGAATCCCATTTTCGTAAAAACTAAAGTGACAAGTTCTTCGAATTTTTGGGGTTCCATGTGCCGTATTTGTTTTAACAATTTCTGTTTGGTCTCGTGGTTTTTTTTCTCTATTTGTTCCTCCAAACTATCATCGCCATGGACAATCAAACCTATCATTCCTTGTCCGTAACATATGAACCTAGGTCTTTCTGCTCGCGCTTTTCTACGCTTGTTTTCAGAAAGAATTTGGGCATACATCGAAGCTTCAGGAGTTTTTCCTTGAGTGCAGAGTAATCCTTGTTCGATAGCTCTGCGCGTTATTTCGCGATAATGCAAAGGTGCATTATTAGGTTCTTGTTTTAATATCGCTTCTGCGCAGGTTGTGAATGAATAGTATGTCGCTTCGTTTTTATTGATTATGGATTTAGACGAGGCTGATATGCTTGTAGTTGTTTCGCAATAGTTAGGGTTAACTGTAAACAACATTTTGGTAGGGTGAAATTTACAGTAAGGTGACTTATCTCCCTGTATTTTTAATGAGGTATATAGTTTTGCTGCAATCGTTTGTTGAGGGGTCTTACCTTTAGGATAATCACGATTGTTGGCTTTCAGCAAATCTAATATTTGTTTAGGGGTAACAGGATGCCCTGCTTGTTTCATTACATAAATTATGTCTTCCTGCTTCATAATGCGTCGCATTTTATCTACAAAGGATGTTACGCGGATTAATATATTAAGTCAAGTTAGAATCATCGGTAGAAGTAATTACTGAAAAATGCAGATATTTCTTGACTTCCATCGCTTCATAGAGCATTGTATACTCTGTCTTACCAGTAAAAAAGGGGTGTCTCCGTGCTGGTATTGTAACTTCAAACTATTACTAACACCGTGTTTATTAAAATTCATAACGATGGAACTTATAGCGAATTGACTGAGGCTGAATTTAAAGCCGACCCCAGCAGCGCTTCCGCTACTGTCATTCGTGCAAACAACAGTAGGGTTTACGCAACAAACCCGGAGAGCTCAAGAATGCTTGATTCTCAAACTCCCCACGTTTCTGCTCGTCGATTCCTACAAGATTTATTTCGATATATTGACTTTGACTCATCGTGCGAACTAGCAGTTAAGCTAATAAAACGGAAAGAAACGCTTTTTATTCTAAAATAGGCTCTTCATAATATAAAACGCTCCGTCGACGCTATGTTGTACGTTTATAGTCCAGAAACACAAGTTTGGGCTATTGCGTTTTCTCCTTTTTATCTGTTGAGTTATTGTGTTTTGTTTGTTGACTTTTTGAGTAATGCCTAAAGTATGTCGCTAACTTGCGATAAGTCCCTCTGTTGTTTCAACTTGTTGTGGCAATTTCTCGATTTCTGCTCATATTGTTGAGCTCAAGTTTTAATATATAGCTATTTTTAAGCTTTCGGTTGATAAATGGGAGTTTGGCGAGTCAATGCCTGCGAGCGCAGCGAGCCGAATTTGAGAGTCCGGAGGACGACAGACAGTAGCCGGGGTGGTTCATCGAGGCGTGGCCGAAGATGAGAACCCCCGGTAACGAATGAAAATTATATGGAGCCCTGTAGCAGCTGAGGCGCAGCCGAAGACGCGGAAGGCCGACAGATAAGGGCGAGGGCGTAAGCCCGAAGCCATGAGCGGCGGCTCCGTATGTGTGCACATGGCATGTTAAGAACCACGCTTTCTGTCGGCCCTCGTTGCCGTCGCATTCGCTCCGGCGCCTCAGGGCTCCGATTTTCTTTTCCTCCATACCAGGGGCTTACGCCCCCGGCTATGTATCTGTCGTCCTCCGGACTCTCACATTCCGTTCGCTGCGCTCACGTACAAAGCATCAATGCAACTAGCATCCATGCTTGTAGACGACAGAATAGAGTTGATTATTATAAAATAATATTTTTCTGCTATTACAAAACAGAATCGCTGCGAAATTAAGCATTTCGCAGCGATTCCTTATGTATTTGAGATGGAGGCGAGGGGAGTTGAACCCCTGTCCTAAACACTGTTGACGCAAGCATCTCCATGTTCAGACGCAGATTAGCTGCTCTCGCCGGCGGTCCGCTCTGCGTCAGCCTTCCGCCATAGCCAGGAACCTGTGGATGTCATATACGGCGCGGTTCCCCCGCCGTATACCTGCCTACTAAAGCTAGTGACCGTCCTCCCCAGTAGGCGTCAGGAATCGGGTCTAGGCGCTAATCTTAAGCAGCCATTGCGTATTCGTTATTGGAATAGGCATTTAATCGTTTGAGCGGCTTTTAAGGAGGCCAGCCGATCAACCTCCACATGCAGCCGGCGCCTCGAATGTTCAGTCGAAACCGGGACGCCCCCATGTCGTTGTGTGGAAACCACACAAAATTTAGAGTCAAAAAAGGCCGGACTTGTTCAAAAGTTCCGGCGTCTTTTTTGTTGAAGGAGCACGCCCGCAGGGATTCGAACCCCAAACCTTCTGATCCGTAGTCAGATGCTCTATCCAATTGAGCTACGGGCGCTTTGCCTTGTTTTGTTTGTTCCGCTGTGTTGCGGTGCGCTTATTATACAATATGGAGCAGGAAAGTCAAGATTTAATTTGTATTTTTTTCGATTTTTTTGCAAAAAAGTGCATTTTTTAGCAAATTTAGCCACAAATTAGCCCAAACGGTGCTCAAAATCGGAATAATTGAGCGCGCAAACGGTGGAAATTGCACCATTTTCCTGCAAAAGTTGCACAGACGGGTGCGGCACACCGTTAAAATGGGTGGTTTTGACGATGGTGTAGTGGGTCATGTCGTCAAAAATAAGCTCATCGCCCACTTCTAAGGGGTGGGAGAAAGAGAAATCGCCAATCACATCACCTGCAAGGCAGGTGGGAGCCCCAAGCCTGTAAGAATACGGCAACACACCTTGTTCTTCTGCCGGGGCGTATGATTCATTCGGCAGGGTTAGGGCAGGGGAGCCCTCCGCTTCGCCTGCGGGGCGCACGGCAAACACATCCGGGCGATAGGGCATTTCCAGCACATCCGGCATGTGGGCGCTGGCGCTCACATCCAAAATAGCATGGCGGTAGCCTAGGGAGTCAAACACGTCCAGCACGCGCGCGCGCAGCACGCCCGTGTGCACGCACCAAGCTTCGCCGGGTTCCAGGAATACCTCCACACCATAGCCCTCGCGCACCTCGCGAATCAGGGCAATCAGCGCTTTGCGGTCGTAGTTCGGTTTGGTAATCCAGTGCCCGCCGCCCATATTAAGGTATTTAATGCGGGGCGAGGCCAACAGGGAGCCAAAGTTTTTCTCGAAGGCGCGGAAGGTGTCAATCAACTCTTGGGCACCCTGCTCGCAGAGGGTATGGAAGTGCAGCCCGGAGATGCCGGTCAGGTCCACTCCCTCCAATTCTGCGGCCGGAATCCCGAGGCGCGAGCCCGGCACACACGGATCATACAAAGCAGTATGCCCCGTAGAGTAGCAGGGGTTAATGCGCAACCCCAGCAGCAGCTCGCCGCTTACCACACGCGGATGGCGCAGGCATTGCTCGCGATAGCGCTGCCACTGAGGCACGCTGTTAAAATCGATATGGTGAGCAAACTCCAGTAACTCCGTCAATTCTGTATCGCGGTAGGCAGGGGAATAGACCGCGATGTGCCCGCCCATGTGCCGGGCTGCTAAGCGAGCCTCATACAAGCCGGATGCACAACACCCGGCTGCATAGGGGCGAATCGTCTCAAAACAGGAAGTGGTGGAAAATGCCTTGAGTGCCAGCAACATGTGCGCCCCGGATTCGGTTGCTACCTGCTGCAGAATCTCGGCATTATGCCTGAGGGCCGATTGTGAGATGATGAACGAAGCCACGGGAGAAAAATGCAGGGTGAAATCAGCGGCGATTGCGCGTTTTGCTACGGGTGGATTTCGTGCTCTTTGCCGTAGTCTGCTCTGCGGCTACCGGGGCGGGCTCCGTTACTGCGGCTACCGGGGTATCTGCGGCAGGAGCTGCGGGCTCGGTGCTGGGGAGCTCGGGCAAATCCTGCTGCAAGGGCTCCGTGGGAGCAGCCTCGGGAGCAGGGGCGGTTTCTTCAATGGACTCGCCTGCACGCAGCTTGTTTACCATTTCCTGGCAAACTTTAATTTGCTGCAGCATCATTTGGCGAATAGAAGCATTGTTGGTGCCGTTGTGCACATTTTGGCAGTGGATGGCTACCTTGCCGCAGTACTCAATAGCCTTGTCATTGTTGTTGCAACGGGCTTCCAGGTTAGCAGCAGATGAAATCAAGCGAATGTACTGCATGTGCGTGGCGGCTTGGTGGCAATACATCAAATCATCCACACGGTCAATGTATTCTGCAAAGGCGGTGCGAGCCTCCTCGGGGTCGGTCTGGGCCAAGCACTCGGCACGCGTGCGCATGGAGGAGATGAGGTCATGCAGAATCACGGCCTCCAAATCTGTCATTTTCTTCTCTGCTCGCTCACCAAAGAGGGAGGCCGCACGGGCTTCGTCGTTCTGCAGACGCAAATCGTATTGAGCCAAAGCGTTGGTTGAATCGCCCTTCTGCAGGTAGCAATAGGCCTTGCCATAATAGATGGAGCTCAGCATCGAGGCGGAGCCGGCCTGGCTCTTCACATCGTCTGCCAGTGCATTAAAGTCCTCCAGCGTGCGGTCATATTCACTAATGGCGGCATTCCAAGCACCAAAGGAGCGGCGCATCTCAGCAATGGTAAAAGCCATGTTCACGCGGTCGGCCGTGCCGGCGTTGGTAGCTTTCTCGTTTTCATACAGCTCGTTAAGCAAGCGCAGGGTTTCCTTAATCTGCGGGGCTACGGCAGAGTTGGGAGAAGCCAGCTTGGGTGCCAAATTATAAACAAAGAGGTTGAAAATTTCATCGCGTGTTTGCTTGGCCGGGGAAACAGCCTCCTCGGTAGACTGCGTGCCACCCTGCAAGGATTGCTGCAGAGCCATTGCGCCCTTGTTCACATCCATTGCAGCTCCCTGAGAACCGGTATCTTCGCCACAAGAGGCCAAAGCTAACACCATTGCACTGCAAGCGGCTATGCTATAGCCGTTTTTCTTAAAATTTTTCATACCACGAATTTTCATAACATTTGTATTCTGACTGCGCGTTGCCTATTCGTCAAGCCTATTCTGTGTTAGAAACGCAATTTAACATGGCAAGATGCCAAAATAAAGAGCCTAAAATCCACAAAAATAAAAAAAAATGCCTTTTTGACAAGATTTTGCTTGTCATTACCCGCTTTCATTGGATAGAATAAGGAACACCGAAACGTCATGAAACATTTTCCCCTTCTCCAGAATATTGCGTTGACCTGCTGCGCCGTTGCTGCTACGCTTACTGTCAGCTCCTGCTCCAGCCCCGTCTCTCCCGTTAAGGCTTCCAAGCAGCTGCACAACAGCTCTGCCGTTGCCGTATATAGCCACAATGATGCCTCCAGCCCGATTTCTCGCGATGTGTTGGAAATGGGTGCTCTGCCCGAGCGTGCCGGCCGCGCCCTCGAGAAGTGGCTGCGCAACTCCACTGTTAAGACTTTCTCCTATGCCTACCCGCAGTACTACATTGCCCTCACTAAGGAAAACGGTGAGCAGGCTGTATGGGGTATCTGCTCCGATGGTCAGGGCAACATGACGGGCGTGCTCATTCCCAAGGATGGCCGTGCCGCTTGGATGGCTCCGCACACCAGCGAGCTCATCATGTACGTTTACGATGGTCACGAGCGTGCCGCTCTTAGCGGTGCTATCATGGAGTCCCTTGCTGATGCCGGTTACGATAAGTTCCGCATCGATACCCGCAAGAGCTCCGGCCTTGTAGAAGAGGATTACCTCCTCTCCAAGCCCCGCTCTGCTGAGGCCCAGCGCGATTACGAGCTGCGCGAAATGGCCAAGCGCCAGAAGGAAGAGAAGGAAGCCGATGATGCCGCTGCCGAGGATTCCGGTGAGGAAGTTGAAAGTGACGATTCCGACGTTCTCGGCTCCGATGACGATTTGGATCTCGACATCTAATAGTTCTTCTACTGTCATCTCCTAAGAAAAGCGCGGGTGCTGCAAAGCCCCGCGCTTTTTATCGTGCCCATTTCGTGCGGCGCAGCTCCACCGCCGGGCTGCCATATATTGGCCGTTACGCGAGTTCGCGAATCCTGTTCTCTGCGCTCGCATCATATACAAAAAAAATCAAGGAGTTACGCTTTCACGTAACTCCTTGACTTATGCTCGAAGGGGGACTCGAACCCCCACGGATCGCTCCACTAGATCCTTAGTCTAGCGCGTCTACCAATTCCGCCATCCGAGCTTCGGATTTTGCACTTGGTGCGCAGGCATTATACATATTTTGGATAGGTAATGCAAGACTTTTTTTGTAAATTTGGTAATTTTTCGTCTTTTTTTGTCAAAAATGGCTCATTTTTGCTGTTATAAGCCCATTTTACCCCGAAAAGAAGAAGGTTTGGCGCATTTTATGCCGGGGGTGCCCGTCAAATGTCGATGGCAACGAGGGGGCTACAGCAAGCATTCGGCGCGCTGCGCTTGCGGAACAAATCCAAGCTCCCCCTACTACTTATCGGCGGAGGGGGGATACGATACGCCCGGGTTTTCCTTCAAGAATACCTCCAGCTCATGCGGCCCCCATATTCCCACGCGCAACAAGCGGCTAATGCGGGCGGCGGTGTGCTCCGGTTCGGAGCTCACCAAGCCGCCACAGCGCGGATTCAGCGTGCGGCTAATGCCATGGGTAATCAGGTAGCGCAGCATCTCTTCCGATTCGGCTCGCCAGGTGTTAGGGTAAAAGAGGCCATCCTCCTCAAACTCGCCATCGTGCAGGTTGGCACCGCCTTGGCGCAGCAACTCCAGCATCTCCAAGCGGTCGTTTTCAATACACTCCACGACCCCGCGAAGCGTGGCTCCGTGTTGAATCAGCAGGCGGGCTACCTCTATGTGCCCATGGCGGGCTGCACGGGCAAGGGGACTATAATCGTATTCCGGAGCAATGCAGGAGTTGCCGTAGATGATTTCCGCGTCGTCCACCTTCAAATTAGCACCGCGGCTTATCAGGTAGCGCAGGTATTCCACATCGCCCGCTCCGGCGGCATCTCTCACGGCGTGTGTGCTATCAATATCTACCTCGCCTGCGGCTATAGATGCTTTCACCTTGGACAAAGCAGCACGGTGGTCTTCCACCGTCATTTCCTCCGGAAAAACAAAAGGCTGCACCACCGCCGGCTCTTTGGGCGGCGGTGTGAGTTGGCATGCGCTCAGGCACACGGCACAAAGCGCAGCAAACGGCGCATAGGGTAGTTGTCTTTTCATGGTCTGGGTTGCTTATTTTTTCTTCGGTTGGCGCAGCACCTTGTACATGGCACGGCCTAAGGAAGCATGGTGGTTTAAGGGCAAATCCGTTTCGTAGGCCCAAATCATCACGCCGCCAAAGTCGTTGTCCTTAGCCCACTGGCATTTTTCCGAAATTAATTTGCGGCCATTGAACGAGTGCATGGGGCCGTCGCTGCCGTCCTTCTTTTTAGCGCGGAAGGTATTGACATCCGGTTTAAGGTTGGGGTACCAGTTATAAATTTGAGAGTAGCCGTACTGGTCTGTCAATTTACCCTGCTCATTGCTGTAGAAGGGAAGGCCCAGCACTACCTTGGGCTTGGGCATGTGCAGCTTGTTCAGGCAAATGTTGGCCTCGCGCTGGTAGCGCTCCATGGTAGAGTGCTGCGCTGCCTGCGAGCCGTACGACATGGTGAGAATAAAGTCAATCTGGTCCGTTACAATCAGCGTCGGCAGTCGGTAGTTTACAGAGGCAGCCAGGCTGATGCTAATGCCCGTGCCGGCCAGTTCCTCACGCAGGTCTGCCAAGAAGAGGCCAAACTGATTCCACTCAGGGTTAGAGTCCGGGTATTCCCAGTCAATATCAATACCTTGGTAGCCGCGCTCGATAGCCCATTTAGCCATATTGCGGGCCAGGGTGCGGCGGCCTTTCGGGGTTTTAATCACCTGTGTGAGCTGCTTATCCATGTGGCCGAAACCGGCAATGAGGCGTGCTCTGGACTTCGCCTCTGTGTGCAGACGCTTAATTTCCTCCAAGGCGCCGTCGACTGTCTTCTTATTATCGCCGCCGCCGGCCCATTGGTAAGTTACCTTGCCTTGGGCATCGCAGCTGTAGGCAAAGTGAATCAAATCCGTGAAGAGAGTAAAATGCTCCGGGGTCAAATGAATGGCCTTGGTGGATTTTCCCCAGCCTTTCACCCAGCGCGGACGATAATAGGGCACAATGCGGTATGGGAAGGGGTACACTCTGCCCACCTCGCGCTCTGTAATTCCCTCCGCCATCACCACTTGCGGTTCAACGGTCGAGCCGTCGGCCATTTTCACCTCGGTGCACAAGGCGTCCACCTTGGCATTGCGCTTAACGGTTGGGGCTATATCATAACTCAGCCACAGGTAGAGCGGTTTATCGCTCAATTCAATATCTGTTTTGAAGCTGAAGGACTCCTTCACGGATTTTGTGGCAGCTTTTTCCTGCACCGGGTTTTGGGTGTGCAGCGTAAAGCAATTTCTGTTGCCTGAGGAGCTAAGCTTTGCCGCCTTAATCTTCCCTTTCGTGGTAGATTCACCCAAGGAGAACTTGAGCTCTTTAATCTTTTCACCCGGTGTGCCCACAACTTTTAATTGCAGCACTGCTTGGTCTTCTAGCCCGGGGTAAAACACACCATGTGTGTGGCGTGCTTCAATAGTAGCGGCAGATACTGTGCTGAGAGCACCAAGCAGAAGAGAGAAAATGGCAGGTACGCATTTCATGCTCATGTTATACCATTCCTCGCCCTATTTGGCGAGCAGATTAACGGAAGAGGAGGGAGGGGCAATTACAATTGACGATGTACAATGTACAATTTGTTAGGCCAGGCGGCTGCGACTCAGTGGCTGGCAGAGCTTAGCTGAACTTACCGCCTGCGCTTGAGGCGCGGTGCCGAAGCGGTTGCACGAGCTACGCTACTCTTGCGAGCCGCAGGCGAGCGGAGGTAAAAAATGTAAATGGCACATCGTCAATTACAAATCCCCTCTTTCTTCGGTTGGGGCATGGGCTCGAGATGCGGCATGGGGAGTTGCTGCTGCTCGTGCTGCTGGTATGCAAAGAATGGCAAGCAGGGAATAGACACGGCACCCAAAATGCCGGCAGGGATGGCGGTGAGCGGGGCATCGATACAGCTGGCGGTCAGCATACCGAGCGGGTAGCAATACAGCGCATGCGGCGTGAGGGTGCGGCTATTTCTATCCACCGCAGGATAGCTTTGCTCCTTATTGTCGGCATTTACTGCAAGGAGCGTGGGCTGTTCCGGCAAGACAATCCACGGGTTAGCAGACTGCTCGTTTTGTGTCGTAACCTCGCGATAGACAATTTCTCCCTCGCTGCCGGCAATTTTTTCGAATTGATCCGGCGCAGAATAAAGCACAATCTTGGGGTCTGTATAGGTGCGGCGGTATTGAGCACGCTGCCCCTTCATGTATGTTTTACCGTTGTAGGCGTATGTGTGGCTGGGCTCTGCCACCTCAACACCGGAGTAGACGGCACCGTAATCCATTACCTTTTGGTAAAAATTGGTGCAGGAAGAACAGGTGAACACACTTGCAACAACGGCCAATCTGAGTAAAGAATTCGTCATGGCGGGCATTATACACAGCAAACCCGCTTTGTCAATGGAAAGCAATAGAGATTTACGAAGGACGAGTTACGAAGGACGAATTTGGAGTTGGGCGGCTGCGCCGCAGTGGGGAGCTGAGTTTGGCGAAACTTACCGCCCGCGCTTGAGGCGCGGAGCTCAAGCTGTTGCTTCTGCTTTGCCTTACCTGCGACCGCAGGGAGCGGAACTTTCCAATTCGTCCTTCGGAATTCGTATCTCGTACTTCCAATCATTCGCTGATGGCGAATGAAAGCCCGCGCAGCGGAGCCTCTTCCATGTGCAGGCCACGGGTAAGGGCACGCAGCAGCTCCAGCGAGCCGGCGGCATCGTACAGCGCATCGTGCCAGCGTTTGCCGGGCACCAGGGCATCCACCTGCGGGGTAATGCGCAGCGCATCGCACACCTTGCCCAAGGAGTGGTCTTTCAGCCCCGGCATCGCCTTGCGCGCCAGTAGCAGCGTATCTAACCACGGGCCAAACCCATGGCCGGGGAAGGCGCTCAAAAAACGCATTTCAGTAGCAGGGTTGTGCCCCACCACCAAGCACCCGCTCAATAAACGCTGAATTTGCGGCCACAGCTCGGCAAAGGTGGGCGCCTCGCGCAGCATCTCTGTGGTAATACCATGCACCTTCGCCGCGCTCCAGCACACGGGGCGAGCGCAATGAATGTACGAGGTAAAGCACTCCGCCTCGCCAAAGAGGGTGTTCACCCGCACAATGCCAATCTGCACCGGGCAATCCGTCTCGCCGGGGGCTGCCCCGGCAGACTCAAAATCGATAGCCGCCACCGGCAGTTGCGCCAGTGGCATCTGCATTAGCCCTGTACCCATGCGCGTGCCTGCTGAATCTCTTGCGAGAGAGCCTCAAAATCACAGGTCAGGAACTTGCCGTCGCGGTACAGCTCTTTGCCGTCCACCACCGTCAGGCGGTTTTCAAGCCCCGTTGCCGCATAAACAATGTTAGAAACAATGTTGTGCACCGGCTGCATGTTGGGCGAGCTGAGGTCCAGCGCAATAAAGTCGGCCTTCATGCCGGGCTCCAGCGTACCGATAAGAGGCTCGTGCAGTGCATCGGAGCCACCGCGTGTAGCGAGGTCGAGCGCCATTTGGGCGGGGCATGCCGTGGGCTCCAGCGTGTTCACCTTTTGCAGCAGGCTGGCTAGGTACATCTCGCGCACCATGTTTTGGGCATTGTTGCTGGCAGGGCCATCGGTGCCCAAGCCAACAGGAATGTGGTACTTGTGCATGGAGCCAATGGGCGCCACACCGCTGGCCAGTTTCATGTTGCTGGCGGGGTTGTGCACCACGGCGCAGTGGCCTTCTGCCAGCAGCTCCCAGTCCTGCGCATCTGCATGCACAACATGGAAGAACGTGCTGCCCGGCTGCAGCAGCCCCAAGCTGTGGCAGTACGGAATGGGGCGCATGCCGTGTTCCTTCAGGCAAGTGTCCGTCTCGTTCTGTGTCTCTGCCAAGTGCATGCCGAACAGGGAGTTTGTCTCCTCTGCCAGCGCATAGCACTTGCGCAGCAAATCCGGGTTGGTGGTGTAGGGCGCATGCGGCACCACCGCTTGGCGAATGCGCGGGTGCCCCTTCCATTCCTCCGCCTGTTGGCGCACCAGCTCAAAGTAGGCCTCTTGGTCCTTGCAGGAGAGGGAGGGGAAATACTGCGTTACGCTCTCGCCCAGCACGGCGCGCATGCCCATGGCATCTGCCGCCTTAAATACAGAGCGCTCCCACATGTACATATCGTAAAAAGCCGTGGTGCCCGTGCGTATCATTTCTGCCATGCTGAACCGTGCTCCCAGCTCCACCAGCTCCGGGCTCAGCTTAGCCTCTTGCGGAAAAATATCCTGCGTCAGCCAATCCATTAGCGCCTTGTCGTCGGAGTACCCGCGCAGCAAGCTCATGGGCACATGGGTGTGCGCATTGATTAGGCCGGGCATGATGACGGCGTTGCCCAGGTCCACACGGCGGGCATCCGGGTACAAAATCTCCAGAATATCCGTATGCCCCACACACAAAATGCGATCCTCACACACGGCTACGGCGCCTTTCTGTATCACATCGCGCCCCTCGTTCTGCGTGAGCACGTAGTCCGCCGTATACAGCGTATCACAAACGTTCTGCATAAGTTTTCAAATCAGGCATTAATACCAAAAACACAGCGCACATACCACAATGGCTGCACCCCATACGGCACCCACGGCATTCACCACGGTGTACAATGTGCCGTGGGCCGTAAACTTGTTCATCCAATCGCGGAAAAGGTAGGGCTTAGCCACCCAGAACATGGCCAAGGTAAGCACCGGGTACCACCAGCACGGTATCAGCAGGCGCGTTACCGGGTCCTTCAAAAAGGCAGCCGTCAGCGGCACAATAGCCATGAGCAGCAAGAACAGCCCCAAGGCTCGCGGGAACAGTAGCTCGCGCCCCTTGTTGTAAACCAGCAGCACACCACACATCACCGGGCAGAGCACCAGCAGCAACCCGCGTGTTTTGTTGAAGTCAAACAGATTCATCTTCAGCGGGTTCCAGTCTGCATCCAGCAACAGCAGGAAAATCCAGATGAAATCCAGCACCAGCAGCTTTTGGGCTGCCGCTGTGTTGGTGGCTGCCTCGCGCAGCGCTTGTTTGGTGGCCTCCGGTTTGGCCAAGGCTATGCCGTGCAGCAGCAGCAGCACCGCGCCCATGATGACACCTGCCGTGCCCAAGGAAAGCTTTTCGTATGCGTGAAGATATTGGTCGTACATGGTTTACTACCCGCATTCTACCCACATTCCGCCCACTTATCAAGCTAAAAGAAAGTCACACCCCACTCATTTTATGCCCCGTTGTGGTATTGTTAGTTCTAACTCCTTGACTCCGCGCGCCCGGCGTGCGATGATGCGGCCATGATGAAACAATCTCCGATTACCCCCTTGCATGAAAAATTGGGGGCCCGCATGGGCAAGGTGGAGGGGTGGACCATGCCCCAAGGCTACACCGACCTTGTGGATGAGCATTTGGCCGTGCGCTCCTCCTGCGGCGTGTTTGATACCTCGCACCTCTCCAAATTCCGCGTGCAGGGGGTAGGGGCCCTAGCGTGGCTGGAGAGCACCTTTAGCTGCTCCGTGGCCTCTATGGAAGACGGTGCGGCTCGCCCGGCTCTTCTGCTCAACAGGTTGGGTGTGATTGTAGACCATGTGTTGCTGGCTCGCCGCACTGCCGAGCAGTTTTTCATCGTGGGCTCGGCCTCGCAAGAGCAAGTGGTGGAGGCCCGCTTGCATGCGCACCTTCCCCTTCGTGGGGTAGAGCTGTTTAATGATACCGAGCAATGGTGTGCCCTCTCCGTGCAAGGGCCGGATGCTCCCCTCATCTATGCACGCACCTTGCCCGGGGAAGACTACCCCGCCACCTACACCTTCCGCCCCTACTCCCGGTGGGGTAGTGCATGCTATGTGGCCGGAGCCGTGCCTACTCTGTCCGATGGCTTTGTGCTTTATTGTCGGGCAGATGCCGGCATTCGGTGGTTTGAGGGCTTCATGGCCGCCGGGGCCATCCCATGCGGGGCTGAGACCGGAGAATGCCTGCGCTTGGAGTCCGGCCGCCGCTCTGTAGCGCAAGATGCCGCCGGGCTTTCGCCCGCCATGGCCGGCTTGCAGCACCTGTGTGTCCCCGGTAAAGAATACTTGGGCAGCAACGCCGCCTTGCGCACAAAAAACGCCCCGCAACAGCTGGTGCAGCTTACCTGTGCACCCACCAACACAGCACCCGCTGCGGGCTCCCTTGTGCTCGATGCGCAAAACCGCAAGGTTGGCAGCATTACCAGCAGTTGCCTTTCACCCGCCCTCCACCGTGGGTTAGCCATGGCTCTTGTGGATTCCTCCTCCTCCGCCCCCGGCACCGAGCTGCAAGTGCTTATTAATCACATCGCAATACCCGCTAAAGTGGAGAAAAGTGCAAGCTGCGACTTCCGAGAAACGTGTTGATGCGGGCTGCTTCCTGCGGGGGTCTGCGGCCTATATACGGGCGCAGAATGGGGGAAAGACGGCCTTTATCTGTGCGAATGTGGGGCAGGCGGTGTGGGATAAGGCAGAGAAGTTTTTGGAGTGATGAGGCTAATGCTGCAAGCGTTCTGCCACCTCAGCGTGGACGGCTTCAAAGAGACGCAGGTCATGCTCCAGCGTGGCCAGTTCTGTGTGCGTCGGTTGGGAGAGGTCGTGGTGCTCGATGATAAAGCGGCAGAGATCACGGAGGAAAGCGGTGTGTTTCTTAAGGTCGCGCGTGCGTACCTCTCTTCCGATCCACCAACCGGAGCGAATGCGCTCAAGCTCACCGCTCACGTATTTCAGCTCACCCATTCGGTGCAGAAAATACTCGCGCAAAGCTTGCTGAGGTGTCAGTTTTCTCACCATGCTTTGAGGATATCAGATTTTTTCTTTTTAGTCAATAAATGTTTAAGGAAATATAACTTTTTTTAGGTATGGCAAAAGAAGATGTTACATTTACAATCGGCGCGGATGGACGAGCGATGGCGGGAGAACTGGGGAAAATTGCTGCAAAAACAAAAGATGCGTTGGCCGATATTGGCCAGATGTTTTTCGGCTTGCAAGGTATCGCTGCGGGGCTGAAAACGGTGTTTGGCGGTATCTCGGGCAAGGCGGCAGAGGTAGAGAATGTGACGGCCTCCTTACAGCGTTTTTTGATTTTGGATTTTGAATGTTGGATGTTGAATTTGTGTTGACAAGTGCGGGGGATTGTGTAAAGTAAGCGCGTAGGGTGCAAGCCCTTCCCGGGGTGGTGCCCGGTTATCGCATAATTTTCGGCCGCTGGGTGCGTAAGTGCTCAGCGGCTTGAAGTTTTTATAGAAAAGAATAAAAAAACTTTACTTGACGCTCAAGGTATTATAATAAGCGCGCCGCTTCTGCGGCATGGTGCAGCCGGGGCAGGCATTACTGATATGGTCAATAATACCCCCACCACCAAAGTAGTAGTGACAGTCTTAATGATTGTCTGGTATATCCTGGAAATCGTAAAACGCTCTGTTAAAGTTTTTAGTTGATAGCCCCACAAATAGCAATTTGTGGGGCTCATTGATGTGAGCGTAGCGAACGGAATTCAAGAGTCCGGAGGACGACAGACACATAGCCGGGGGCGCAAGCCCCCGGTATGGGGAAAAGAAAATCGGAGTCCCGAGGCGCCGGAGC
>JAEIGA010000948.1_pt1 | contig 43445 bp, 64 predicted proteins | sample 9270691 | NCBI WGS metagenome assembly JAEIGA01 (sample SAMN17057246, study PRJNA624740) | gut metagenome | biome: biome; isolation source: fecal sample | host: Bos grunniens | place: China: Xizang | collected 2019
AATCGCTTGTACCGTTGCAGAAGTGAACCTCAGAGCATATATCACCATCGACAATCAGTTTCTGCCCGGTATCCCATTGCCAGAAATGCTCCCGGCCATTTAAAATTTTAAACATCATTCTATCACTCCCAAAGCGCGGTCAAAACGTATGTGCCGTCAGCGAAACCGCTTACGGGTGTACTTATCATAATGTGTCCTCCGCTGCAAGTTACAATATCATCGGTTGACAACAAATATGTTCCGCCAAAGTGCCAATAACCGCCCCATCCTCCCGACGTTCTGACAAGGTAAAACGCTTGAACATAATGGGGCGTTCCTCCGGCACCGTTGACATAGCAACCAAATATGCGTTTCGGAGGGGTATTATCATCCGAACCAGCTCCCAGGAAAGTTCGCGTTGTAGCCGCAAATCCGTTTGATATCGTCGATTCCACATATTTATATCCGCTGTGCTTGCCGGTAACCCCGAATATATTCACGCCAGATTTGATGTTGTCCGGAACCAAATCGGCATCGCCCATAACTTTCACCAGAGCCAACCCGTCGAAATCTTCGTCTGGCACAACATCCTGCGTTGTGGCTTTCGGCGTTACGGTTTTTGTTTGCAAATCCGGCACACCCCATCTTCCCTCTTCGGGAGCAACAGCAGAGGAATCAAGCGTTAAGTTTCCGCTGACAATCTTCCACCGCCATAGCTTTTCTCCCTCATCTGCGTACCATTCTTGCAAGCTATTCCATCCAGACGGAACGCTGCCGGTATACTCTGTGCATACACAATCCGCAAATACCATATCAGCCCCGAAGCTAACAGCAACAACGTGGTTGCTTGAATTTACAACGTATCTCATGCAATCACGCTCCCTTACCGATAGCCAGCCAGTTTATCACGGTAGATACCGTGTCAGCTCTGGTCAACGTAACTTCGATCTGCGTCAGCGGGTCGATGGTGTTTCGCATTACACCAACCGCCACGTTGTGTGGAACGGAGGTTACCTCCTGAGTAAACACCAACGGCCATTCTGCATAGGGGAGCTGGAAGTTCACAACCGCCGAAGTCATTTCGTCAGCCGCCTTTGGCGTGATGGTTACCGTTCCCCATTGCAGCAGCAAGCCGTTCTGCGTCAGATATCTGCCGTTAAGCGAGGCAATATCCCGGAACACATCACCGTAGCGGGTTACCAGCCTTTCGTACTCAGCAACATCCAGCTCGTCCACGGTGCCGTCGCCGTTGTAATCATCGTCGGCGGTGGTGCTTCCGGCGGCCACCCGTCTTGTCAGTTCGGTCACGTCGGCATCGTTAATCACACCATCGCCGTTATAATCTTTCGGGGCGTAATCTTTCGTCATAAACCGATTAAGCATGGCCGCGTTCAACGCCGTGCCAACCTCTGTCGGTTCATCTGCCCTTTCAAGGATTATGTAATACGGCTCCGCGCCGTTTTCCGGCGTTACCTTATAACGGTTGGGCCGGGTAGGTTTTCTGTCAACAAACAACATAAATTACACCTCTCCGCAGGATAATTCGCCGCACCGATAAACGCGATCTGCGCCCTCACTCGCCGCAAGCAGAATTTTTTCGATGTTATTAGCGTCATTAAAATTCAAACCGGCCATCGTATCGGGGGCGACCGAAACGCCGTTCGGATTCAAACACGCATGACGGATTTTCTTTATATTTAAGATATACCGCCGCATATCTGATTCCTGGGGAACATCCCACATATTCCAATCGGTTTTTGTTTCAAGGTTTAAGCTATAAACTTCTGACAGCTCCGAAGCAGCCCTTTCGACGCGGTTCAGATCGGAATAGTTATACGCTCCTTTTGTTGTATCGTTCGGCTTAATCTCCCTGTGCGGAGCGTATTCTGCCGCCTCCCAGCAAAGCATAACGCCGCTGAAACGAGCCGCCGCAACGGCCGATACGGGCTTGTCCGCCGTAACATAAACATACATCGCCAGATAGGCTCGACCGCCAGGATTATTACCGGTGTTAAACGTAACGCTTCCCGCCGTATTCAGCGAAGCTCCGGCGTATTCGTAACCGTTATCGTCGTGCCAATACATGGCCATCTGCGGATTTCCGCCGTCTGCGGTTCCGATATGCTCGGCAGATAAGGTCATGTTCTTTCCGACGAATTTCTCTGCCGGGCCGATGATCAGAATAGCGTACAGATAGATTCCTTCCGAAGCGGTTTTCGCCACAAACGCTTCGTTATAAAATTTCAACGATACGCCGGACGAATAATACGGCCCATACGGCAGTAAATTTCCATCATCGACGGCCAACCACTCGGCTTGTTCTTCGGCTGTCATGTTGTTCCAGCCCTTTGCCGCGAGTTCATTTCGACGGAGGACGTTTGCTTGCGTTCTATCAGTTATCAGCCCTTGCAGCATGAATTATCCTCCCTCCATAGCTTCCGGCAAACGCGCCGTTGTAGGTATACTTAATGCTTGTTATCGCAACCGGTTCAATCATGCCGTATTTGCTCTCCACTTTTACGACATCGAACAAATCCAGCCGTGGGTCTGCACGATATTCGCCGGTTACAGATCGGCGAGATTCCAGCGTATCACGAACCCATGCGGCGATTTCTTCCGCCTGGCTTTCGCTTGCCACCAGGGGATTATTCACCGTCTGCGTTTCACCCGCCGTTCCCACGCTGAGCACATAGGATTGATTATCACCGAAGGAAACCGACACGTTTTTCAACGGTTTGGAAAGCTCTACCTCTGGGTGTGCATAGGAAAGCGAAGCTGGGATGAGATAGCCGCTGTCTGCGGCGTTCAGCTCTTCGATGTGGAATGTTCCGCTGCGATCTTGATAGATCACACAGGAGGCGGCATTTGCGCACATCTGCACGATTTCAGCACACGTTTGTTTGTTTTCGCTTTCATCCGATATCGTCGCCGAATACGATTTCAGCCGTTCACTCAACGCGATTTTCACGTCGGCAGGAACACCGGCCACGGTGAATGCGTCGGTTACTATGGAGTGGAGCGTACCGGTTTTAATTCCGGTGTACGGCGTGGTCAGAAGGTATTCCAGCACATCACGCGCAGTAAATATCGCTTCAAGACCGTTAGACGGTGCACGCCACTCCGACAGATAAAACACCCCGGCGGGAATCCATTCGATTTCACCGTTGACGTTCATGCCGTATCTTGCCGTTACCTTCTGCCGCTCGGAAAGGTATTTTTCCATACCTACCGGGTTGCTTGGGTTCCAGCGGCCATCGATGTTGTCAAGCGAAAATTCAATGCTGTTCTTCGGCAATTCTCCGCTGTTGAGTTCGCCGTGCTGCTCGTGCGTATAGCTGAGTATTTCGGCTTTGTTCAGCGTCAGAATGTGGCCGAGAGCGGCCTTGTCGATACGCGCCCGGCGATATGGCAAGCACCATTCGTGTACCGTTATGGTCACACTGTCGTAGTTTGCCAGTTCAAGGTCTACAATGCTTATCCGATCTTTATTGTCGGTTACGGTGAGTTCTGCAACCGTTTCTTCGCCGTTTTTGGCCGTCACCGTAAATACAGCGGGATATTCGCCCGGTTCACCGCTCCATGTGATGGTTACACCGGGAATGGCCACTGTGTGAACCTCCGGCAAAGTCAGCGTTACGCTTCCCGCACCATCTGTTTCGCCAATGAATCCGGTTTGATACGGCCCCGAATCCGGGAGGATGGCTTTGGAGCCATCCAACGCCCACAGATTCTGTTCGTTCGTTGCGTATGATTCTCCCCCGACATTCGCGCTTGTATCGAGCGCGTTTGCGAGATTGGAGAAGAATGCTTCGCCGGTTGCCGATATCGAAGCCTCGCCCTGTATACCTTCCTCGGTTATCGCACAAGTGATTTCAAGAAATCCTTCAGGAAGGATAAACCTTTGCTGGATATCCTTCCATGCTTCCGATACTGTGATCATGGCTCACACCTCGATCAAGGACAGGCTCGGATTCACCCAACCCAGGATTTCTCCGGTTACCGGGTCGCGCCGGAACACAGAAGCGTTCCGGTCGGAAACATACATCGTTCTCGTTGTGTATGCCCCGGTAGTCTGATTAAAAAATCGCACATCGTTGTAGAAGCTATCCGAAAATAGAGACAGGATGGAGGCCCACTGCCTAACCGTGAGATACTTCCACGAAAGCTCTACTTTCGCCACATCCGAACGGACGATTGCTCCCACAACATAACCATTTACATTTCGGGCGGAATCGACAATGGTTGATGTGGTTGCCGAATACCCGGACGGCTCCGGAAACTCAAAACCGCCTATTGATACCAACGCCGCAAAGGCCATATGTCAATCCCTCCTTTAATGTGAAAATACTTCGTTGCCCATGAGAGAGGCACCCTTCTCGCGCTGACGCTGTTCAACAGTGCTTGTGATCTGGCGAGAATCCAGATATACATTTACACCCTGTGCGCCACCGCTCTGCTGTCTGCTCATGGCAGCCGTTACAGCGGCATATACACCTTCGTATACGGCTTCCTGCATTTGTTCAATGTTCATAACGCCAGTTCTGCCACCACCGGCATTTGCCAGGATTTCCGCACCGTGCTCGCCGGCCCAAATGAGCGATCCCGCGTCGAACACGCCGCCGTCCTTCGCAAAATTGAGATTGAAGCCGGTAGGATAACGGAATTCTTTGCCGAAGGCAGAGGCCGTTGCCCAATTTACAGTAATCTTAGGCACCTTGATATCCAGCTTCGTGGACAAGCCGCCGACGTTTTTGTTCCACCAGCTCTTCGCGGTGTTCCACGCACTGACCAGCTTATCTTTGATACTGCCAATCGAAGGGGTATAAGTGTTTGCGGCGGTCTTTTTGCTGTTCCACCATGTTCTGGCGTTGTCCCACCGCTCCTTCATCTTTTCGTAAATCGAGCCGATGGAGGGCGTATATTCCTTCGCTTTGGTTTTCTTGTCGTTCCACCAAGTGCGGGCGTTATCCCAGCGTTCCTTCATTTTTTCATAAATGGAGCCGATGGAAGGGGTATATTCTTTGAGCGCAGCTTTTTTGCTGTCATACCACTTCTTCGCGCTGTCCCACGCGGACGATACTTTCGCTTTGATATCTCCGATCTTAGGGGTGTATTCCGAAAGTGCCGGTTTCTTGCTCCACCAGGTTTTTGCGGATTCCCACATATCGGAGAGTTTCTGCTTGATCGCGTCGATCTTAAACGCACTAATAAGCCCATCAACGCAGTTTTTACCAATGCCTGCAAAGAGTGTGGACGGAGAGTGGATTCCGAGAAAATTCTTTACCGCCTCTACCGCTCCGTTAAATTTTTCAACAAGCCAATCGGTGAAATTCGTCCAGGTTTCTTCAACACCTTCAACAAAACCGGGAGCAATTTCTCTCGCAATTTCTTTGAATAAATCACGAATAACCAGGTGTGGGAAATTCATTTTGAATACATCGCCAATATCATCAAAACTAAATAGGTTTTCCAATATTGGTATTCTATCCACTTCAAGGCCAGATTTCAGCCCATCCCAAAAACCGCCGTACAACTCTTCGATGTTTCCGTTGAGGTTGTCAATGATTTCTCCAATCTTTTTCTTGACGGCCTTAAACCACTTAACCGGATCAAACATTTTATCGACAAGTTCAAGCAGGGTGTCAACGTCGTATTCGTCTTTTACCCACTCCACACCATCTGCCAATGCTTCCAGCATAGCTTTCGCGCCGTCTTTGAAAAAGCCTCCGGCGTTCTTTATTCCCTTGCCAATGGATTCTCCGAGATTAAACGAAAAATTGGAAAAATCGTAATCAATAACCGCAAAGGTTATCGCGCTGGCAATAGCAGCCACAATCGCTGCCGCCAAAGCCACCGTCGATCCGCCCGCAGCCGTAACAACGGTGGTAAACGCGCCGGTAATCTTCGGCCAAAGCGCTTTCAGAGCCGGTTTGATGATCGGGCCGAGTGTTTTCCATGTAAACCAGCCGCCTATCGCGGTTTCAAGTCCGCCCAACAGGCCTGTAGCCAATGTTTCGGGATCGTTCCATTCAACATTCCCCTCTGCAAGCTCTATGGCAAGTTTTGTCAGCATAACCACGCCAGATGTAGTTAATGTAATGGCAGCACCGGGCTTCTTTCCGAACCAATACGCCAACGCCGTTCCCAGAACCGTGGTTCCGAACGCCTTTAGAAGATCGGATTCATTGCCACCTTCCAGATACGCTCCGGTGAAATCCCAAACAATAGTTCCAACGGCTATTGCTATGCTTGCTATCGAAAGCCCCTTCGACAAGCCCTTGATGTGTTTATCGAACTTCGCAAACTTTGTATCGGCGAGGTCGAGATCATCAAGCAATTTTGCTATTCGCAGACCGCCCAACGCCGCCGCAACACCAGCTATGGACGGAAGCCAATCCTTAAACTTTTCCTTGATCTGATCCACCTGATTGCCAATTCCAGCGAATATGGATTCATCCCAAAGCGAATCAACATCAAGGCCGGCAAATCCACCGCCTCCGGCTCCTGCACCGGCGGAACCGCCAGAACCAGCACTCGCGGAAGGAGGGCTGATCACATTCAGCTCGTCAATGCCGATGGAGGCGTTTTTAAGCTCCTTCGCCGCCTTTGTCGCGTCGCCGAGCGCATCGGACACACCATCGACGTTTTCAACGGCATCCGTGGCCCCCGAATTAAACCCAGACCAATCAACGCCTTGAATGGTAATACCGAACATTGCAGCAATCGCATGGATTCCTTCGGTCAGAAGTTCGACGAATGCTTGCAAATAAGGCATGACTTTAACGAGAATCGGAAGGAACAACGAGCCAAACGCTTGCGCGAGAGATTTTGTTTGCTGAGCAAAGGTTCTCATAAGCCCTTCTGCCGTGCTAAGTTCTTTTGCATAAGTGCCAACAAGGTTCTGCGAGTGTGCCTGATCCACCAAAGTGAGATAGCGGAGATAAGACTTCTGCGCTTCGGTAGCGTTTGCAAGGCTGATTTCCAGGCCGTGGTTTGCCGCCGTCTGTTCAAGCGTGGATTCAATAATGGTAAAACCGGCTCGACGGATGGGTTCTACTTCGCCGGCGATGGCGGATTTTACTGCCTCGGACGCTTCTGCGAAGCTCGCATAAACGTCGTTGTACCCGGCCCAAATGTCATAGGTCAGTTCGGTATAGCCCAACGCCATCTTCGTTGCGTCCTCGTTCGCAACACCAAAACCGGTCAGCATGGTCGCGTAAATAGAGGAATACTGCATGAACTGTTGGACATTAATGCCCATTTCTTCATTAAGCCGCTGAATCCAATCGTAGGTTTCTTGCGCCTGAGAGCCAAAGCCTCGCCCGAAACGAGCCGCAATGCCATCCCATTCAATCGCTTGCGATATAAACTCAGAGAACCGTTGAACAACGCCCATAATCGCCTGTGCTGCCGATTCCAGAACCGTGATAAAACTCGACATATTCAACGTCGATGTGTTTACACCTTCATCAAATTTCTGAACCGCTTTGGCCGCCCTGTTCGCCCCGGTGTTAATCGCGCCAAAACCGGTTTTAATCGTAGCCATCTTCTCCGACAGAGGGCCGAGGATTTCGTTCAGCTCTTTTACTTTTGCGGCAAACGCGGCTATTTTATCCTTGTCAAGATCAGCGGTTACCTTGCCGATCTTCGACAGGGCATTCACCATGCCGTTCAAACCGCTTGTCTTAATCTCGGTCAGCGGTCGTGCCGCGTCGGCAATATCCTGTAGCTGGGGGGCAACACGGCCCATATCGACCGATTGAATCGACTTCAACGCACCGGGCAGTTTCGTCAAGTTGTTGGTAATGCTTGCAATCGAGCCAATGCCTTTCAGCCGCTCAATCGCGTTCACCAGCTTATGCAAGGACGAAGCAGAGCCGGAAGCGTCCGTAAATCCTTTCAGCGAATCAGACAGGCTACGGAGATTCTTTACCACGGTCGTAATCTTGCCGCTGTTTTTTAGTTTTTCAAGAGATTTTGCCAGAGAATCAATACCGCTTGCCGCGTTAGTTGATCCGCTTTGAATCTCAATCTGTATACTGTCAATGACGGTAGGCATTTTATCATCCCCCTTCCCGTCTATTTTTGTGTCTCGGGGGACATCTTTGTTTTTAAACGCTCTACAAACAGGGCAAATTCAGCCTTGAACCGCTCCTGTTTCAGTTTTTCTTCTCGTTCTTTGCGTTCTCTGACTTCAAGTGCAGTGATCGGGTATGGCTCTTTCGCATAAGGCTCCGGCTTTACCGTTCCCTTCTTCATCGAGAATCGGAACAACGGGCTAACATCGCACAGCGCCTCATACATATACATACCTTGCAGCCAAAGTTCGTGGTTCTTCTGCTTTAACCGAAGCTCGTCCGCCTGTCGGTATGCCTTGACCATCATCACGTCACCGTTCCAGAAATCGTCATAGGACATACCGATAGACATATAGTGCGGACAGAGCCGATCAAATACTTCGGAATAGCTCTGGAAGGTTAGGCTTTGCTCACCTTCCAGGTCGCCGCGTTTCCCTCTTCAATATCATCGTCGTCCATCAGCGAGGATACGGTTTCGGCGTACATTTCGCTCAGTACGTTGATGAAACCTTCCTCGCCATCGGAGCCTACCTTGTTGACTACGTTCTTGTAGATTTCGTCAACCAGCGAACGCTTAATACCGCGGTTGTTCTTCATGAATGCGCCGTAAACCAGCAGAGGGATCATGATAGAGGGCTTTTCGCCAATCTGGTCAAGCACAAAGCCCTGTTCTTCGATCTGCTTTGCGGTGTTGCGGGAAAATTCAAGAACGTAATCGTTGTTCCGGTAGGTGACAGTAATCTTGGTACTCATATGTACTCTCCTTTATTATTAATGATAGGTTTTAAAACAAGGGCGGAGTTTAAGCCGCCCTATTGTAAACTCTTATTTATGCGCCGGTGGCAGCAGACCATACAGGGACGGTAGAGGGAGTGATGGAAATAGTCATTTCCAGAACACTGTCAACCGAACCTTCATTTACGCTGGCACTGACCATGCCCTTCCAGGTGTACTTAGAACCGTCGCCAAAGGTCAGCGAGCAATCCTGTTCACCGGTCATTGCGTTGATCTTTGCATATACAGCAGATTCATAGTTTGCCAGGAAAGGAAAACTGTCGCTCTGCTGGCGAATACCGGAAATGAAGGTCTGTGCATCATCACTCAGGGTGGTGGTTTCCAGCGCACTTCTCTGGCCGAGAATCGAGGGGAAATCCTTGATGGCGAAATCCTCTTCGCCGACGGTCAGCTTAGTGTTATAGCTGTTAATTGCCATGTGCTTATCCTCCTTGTTATCGCTTATAAGTCATTCCATCCGCTCCGATGATTGCCTCATACGTCGCCGTGATGGAATATATAGCGGATTCATAAACTTCTGGGGTCGTGGTATATGCAACGCGACGCAACCCCATCCGTCGCATTTCGCTGTCTGCGGTAGCAAAGATCGCTCTCGCCTCCGCTTTTCGGCCAGATTTTTTGTTGGAACACACTTGCAGCCGATAGGTCAGCCCGGCGAATTTTTCCTCCTGAGAAGAATCTTCCAGTTCGTCATCGGGTATGTTCTCGATTTCATCGAGCGTTACCGCAGGAAACACAGAAGGTTTCCGCGTATACTCACCTGTTACCGACACGCCAGGATGAGCTTCGCGCACAGGAACAGCAACCGATGTAAAGATTTCATTCATGTAATCGATCATTTCCACACCTCTCTTGCTATCTGTATCACGCGCTCAACCATCGTGTCGCGGGCGGTTCGCATGGCTTCTGCCGGAGGGTTACCATAGGTATGTATCGCGGCAGCTCCCTCGCTCATCTTAAAAAACCAACCGTGTGGGCTTTTACCCCGCCCCTCTCCATAAGTACCGTGCTTCGGAGGAGTATATTCCATGCCAGAATTATCCCACTCCGGGTATCTTACGCCAGTACCGAATTCGATAAACCCAACGGTTTCGCCAAACGCGATCACCGTTACATTCTTACCATTCTGCCGCATGGTCACTTGAACGTCATTCACGCCATCATAATCGGCCATTCCGTAAATCGACGAAGCAACCGATACGCCGAGTTCGCCGAGGCGACGAACAAATTCCTTCTCCTTGGCTTCAAACTCTTTGCGATATCTGTTCACTTGCTTGATCGCATTCTCAATGGATTTCCGATCAAACGGGTCGATAACGATTTTCATGTTACGCTCACTTCCTGCAATGCGTACAGTATGCCGTTTTTACTGTCGGCCTTGCGGGTTACAACGTAATTATACGGGCGGTCTACATCCACCCCGAACCACACAATCGTGCGCACTGCAATCGGGCAATCAATATCCGATACGCAAAGAACGCGGGAATAGTTCGTGAAATTACCGAACGCCTGGGCAATATCTTCGCCCGTCGCGGAAGAAACATTTCCGCGAAATTCCTTCGGCGCTGTGTATACCGGCTCTGTTTCGCTGGTTTCGTTGCCGTACTCATCGATGATCGGCTTATCCTCCACATACAGGGCGTAATACATCGGGCGCTTGTTTCTTTGCAGGCTCCGCATTACACCACACTCCCACACACAGGAACTATCCGCTTCAAAAGCGTGGGGGAGATATCTGCCGATTCATAGGTTCGGTTTATGCCGTTCTCGTTGTGCGCCGTCTGGCCCTCCGCGCCCATCTTGGAGAACAGCTCTACCGCGATTTGCAACTGAATGTGTTCGTATGCCGAGGGAACAATGCTTCCCTCCGGAACGCCGAAGGGATATCGCCGGTTAAGGACGATTCCCTCCGCTTGTTCCAGGAGAACCATGAGCAAATCCGCTCCTGCCTTTTCGGGGGAAATAAGCCCTTCCAGCCGCATAAGTTTTTCTTCGTTTGTCATTCAGAGCTTACCCCCTTTCGCTTACGCGGTCAGACCGATCTTAACAACCTGGGTTTCGTCGGTCAGAGCGGCCAGGTAATACTTTCTGGTGAAGATAGAGTTCTTACGGATGTTCGCAGCATCCTCAGAACGGGTGCCGTTGACAAGCTGTTCCACTTCCACGCCCTTCTTGGTGAACATGGTTACGGCCTTCTTGGTGCCGATGTAGATAGCATCGTCGTCTGCGTCGCGCTTGTCGTACAGATTTACACCGCAAACAGTGCCGATATAACCGGTGCGAACGAACGCTTCGACGTATTTCAGTTCGTCTTTAAGTGCCTTGCGCAGCGCGGCCTTGGCAGCGGCGTTGACGAAGCCGAAGATTTCGCCGCCCTGTTCTTCGAGATTGAGCTTAGCAACAGCGTCGGCAAATGCGTCGAAGTTAAACGCAGCAGCGGGAACGGCAAGAGAAGCCTTTTTGAACTCCGCAAAAATATCGGCGTTCACGGTGTTGAACAGATCAGTACCGGCGTGCTTCATGCCGACAGGAATCAGCATGGGGTCTTTCATGGCCTGTTCGTCGAAGTAATCGAAACGGTTCTGTGCCAGCAGAATTTCGTATTCGCGCTGAGTGTGGCCAACCTCGATAGACTTGGCGTTGCCTTCGCCCATAGCCAGCCTTTCGGTGCAGCCGTCGGTGGCGGCGTATACGTTGATCACGCGCTTCATGCCCGCAGTACCTTCCAGGGTGCTGTCGTGAGTGCAGAACCGCAGCAGATCAAGGTGGGATTTGAACTGATCCTCTACCTCGTTGGACAGGTAGAAGTTTTCATAAATGGTATGTGCCATTTTTAGTTACCTCCATATAATTTGTTATATTCTTCGGGGTGCTGAACCGAAAACTCATGCCGCTCCTGCTGTGACATTGCTCTGAGCTGTTCCAGTGTCATACCACTGTCGGGCTTGCCGCCGGGAGGGGTAGGAACCGATTTCAACAGCTCGGCTTTCAAAGCCTTTTCTCTTGCTTCGTTGAATGTTTTCTGGTTCGCAAAAACGGTGTTCATGTCACCCTTCGCGACGGCCTCTGCGGTTGCTTTCGCCAGTTTTTCGTCGTAGCCCATCGCCAGATATGCGGTGGCGTAGGTGTTGACAGCCTTTTCGCGTTCAAGCTCTTCCACTCTCGCCAGGAGAGAGGCGCGTTCCTCTGCGTCCTTTGCCGCTTTGGCCTCATCATCGGTCATGCGGGCTTTGAGCTGCTTGCTCAGATCGGAGGCTTCGGAGGCCTTTTTGTCAAACACAGCTTTCGCAACAAAACCGTCCTGTTCGGGATCGTATGCTTCCAGCGCGGCCAGTTTTTCTTCGGGTGTCATGTTTTCGTAGTTTTCGATTTTGATTTTCATGGAAATTCTCCTTCGGGTTATATAGCGTTCTCTCGCTTATTGGTGGGCTATATTATCCTCCGATCTCCCGGAGCTTTCGGCGGGCTTTTATCCTGCATCTCCGCAGCTTTTATAAAATAAAAACGCCAACTACCCCATATCACAGGGTAATTGGCGTTCTATTTACGACGCTCTGTCTTGATCTTGATTATGTAAATTTTTCGTGTTTCCGTGTCAACCTCAACAAGCGATTTACACTTACTGCACCTGATTTGCGCTTGCCCCTTCAAGTCCACCAGCCTTCTGTTGCACTCCGGGCATCGTACCTGCTCCAAAACCAGCAATGCGTTCCGCCTCCTTCTTCTGCTGTTCTTCCTTCCACGCCATGCTCTGCAAATATGCGCTTTCCGGGTCTACAAACATACCGGAATATGCGAAAGCAAGCTCGGGATGGATATTCTCGTTGTTCAGCATGGAGATCAAAACCTGGCTCTTTGCTGTAATATTCTCATAATTTCGACGAGTGAAATGCGCATCGATATCGGTCAATCTCAGCCGAGTGCCGACGGTATCGCGCAGAATCCGCAAAACCAGCCGCAGGAAATTCTTTTCCGAGGCTTTAAACACAAGCTCTGTCGCCCTGGCTCTCGCGTCTGCCGTGGCATATCCGTCTCGGTAGATTACTGCCGTTCCGGTATCGCTGGTGCTTGAACCGCCGTTCCGGTTGGGAACACCGCATATCGTCAGAATGCTCTGGTACAAATCATCCTTCAATGTCTGTACATCGCTCTGGCTCATTACCGCCGACAAATATTTCGCATCGGTTCCTTCCGGCATACACAGAGTTTTCCAATCGTTCAGTTTCTTGTAGGTTTCTTCATCGAGCGAGGCCCCGAACACAGCAAGGAAACTGTTTACATACTGCACAAGATCATCCATGCGGTTGCTTTGCAGTTCGTTCAGCGCGTCCATCAGCGGAAGCGCAATCTCATATACACCCAGCCGCGCATTATCTGCCGGGTATTCGATTATCGGGATCATCCCCAGCGCGTGAGGTTCTTCTGTAATCGGCCCCATATCCTTGTAACGGAAGGACGAATTTTCGGTGTAAACGAAATATTCCTTCACACCTAAATCGTGCTCCGTGATAGTTACCGACATAACAGGCCGCTCGTCGATGGCGTTACTATACACCACAAACGTACTGCGCGGGTCAAGCGCGTATATGTTAAACGGAGGCTCATCACCATCCGGCGACCATTCGCGGTTCGGCAGACCGAGCCGGTAGCTTGTCCCGCACACATACAGCCACTCCGCAAGGGCCGCGTCGCAAGCCGCCTTGTTCGCGTCTGCCATGTAACCGTTCAAGGCGTTAATATCCGAAGCAATCGCATTATCGTCCACTTCTGATGTTGAGTTTTCCCGCCGAACGTACTGAATCGGTTCGCCGAAAACGTAGCCCTTATGGAAACCAACCACCTCAAAACAACGGTTTTCGTTGATCTTGTGGTTGATTTCCGGGCGAACCTCCTTCTTCTTTCCGAGGATAGCGGTCTTACCGCAGTAATAATCCCACAGCCTCTGTGTGTCGATCTGGTTCTCGCGGTGAACCGCGCACGCTTTATTTACCTCTTCGACTACGTTTACCATAGAAATCACTTGCGCGTCTGTACGAATCTTTTTGCGCCCGTAGCTCACTCTACAATCACCTACCTATCTACTTCCATTATACCACAATATGTAGATTTTGTCAATATCTTTGGCACTACATATAGTATCAAAACGGCCTCTGCGCCACGGTAATTACCTTCGGTCTGGCCGATAAATACTCCACCAACATGGCCAGGCTGTCGGGCGCGTCGTCATGCAGATTTTTCGCCGTAAAACTAAACCCTGTCAGCTCGTTCATGGCCCTGCGGTAATCATCATCCCGGCAGCTATCGCTTCGGAAATACAGGTTCCGGATCGTCGGAGCGTGCTGTTCGATTCTCGTCAGCTTCGCCATCGTGGTGGGTGCCTTTTTATGGCTCATGTTTATGCTGTACCCGTATTCCTCTTTCAGAATCCGGTATACATCGTCGGAGTATTCTTCGCCGCCGTTATTCGCCTCCGTCTGGCCCATCTTTATCTTGTGCTGCAATATCTTACCGATCACGCGGGGCTTTGTGACGCTCTTATCCCCACGGTCGAACACCCAATCGTGGATATACACATCGCCGCCGTACACATATGCTATCGGCATACTCAGGCTGTCGCCACCGCCCCAGGCAACGTCATTCGTGAACACGATGTTATCTGGCTCTCCATCCGGCAGTACGCCGTTATAGTATTTCAGATTATCCGAAGCAAACGCCAGACCCTCCTTCTCCACGCCGTGCTGCATGAACAGGCACTCGAAATCCGCGCTGTCAAGTGTGCCTTTGATATCCCGGATTTTTTCGGTAGTGTATCTATCTGGATGATCGTATTCAAAATTCGATACTTCGTTTTCATCCCACACCGGGATCGAAATAAAACGATATCGCGGGTCGCCGCCGTGGTCTGCTTCCATTCTGCCTATCGGGTCGTATGCACTCCACCGGGTTCCCAACATAATCTGCTTAACATTATCGCCAATCATACGAGTGGTTAATGTGGACGTGTAATCGGAATACAGTTTATCCAACCGTTCGGGGGATCGAGCTTCTTCTTTGTTCTTTACAAGGTCGTCGGTAACCAAAAATTTATTCGCTCTCGTTCTACCCGTTACCGATCCGCTCATAGACACCAACCCAAGCGTGGGGAAATCCCCCGCCCTGCGATAGCTGATTGTCTTATATTCCGCAGAAATATCCGGTGTACCAAGGCCCGGAAAAATATCGTGGAAGCAATATTCATCCATATCGGTTGTCATTGACCGTATGCTATCCAACAGCATTTTCGTCATGCCGTCAGAGTACGAAATATACATATTCGCCGATTTCGGGTCGCACCCGATGATAAACGACAGCAGAAATTTAATCAGCGTGGTTTTACCGGTACCGGGCGGCAAACTGAACCCGAGATACAGAGCGGAAGGATCATCCATAAACTCCTGTATTTGCGTTACGATTTTATGTTTCCCTTCCAGTACCTTGCGGCGAGGGAGCCAGAATCGCGCATTCGGCTCACGTTTCCACTCCATTCCGATCATGAAATCGTCAAGAGAATACTGCCCGGCGTAGAAATATGTATTTCTGATCACTTCATACATATTCGCCGAGCGGATTTTTTTCGCCTCTTCGCGTATCCACCGCACATAGCGATCTGCCTGTTTTCGGTTCTCCACCCCCATCAGCATAGCGAAAGCATCCCTCAACGATTCTTCTGTCTGCTGCGGCAATCTCATAATTCGTTCCACTACGGGTATTTCCATTCGTTTTCCTCCTTCTGCAATAAAAAAGAGTGCCATTCAAACGAATGACACTCTGTGGTGTTCTGCGGTTATTTATATTTCTTCGACAACGCCATGATTACCCCGAACGGGAAATACAATAGTGCTGCCAGACAGCCTATTAGGCCGTAATTCTTTTTTCTGGCCATGATTGTTCACCACCTAAACATTTTTATAAACGAGCCAATAGTTTCGCCCAGCGAAAATCCCACCGACGAAAAATCATAATCAGCAAACATAAACGCAAACGACAACACAAATATGAAAACAAGAACTAAAATTAATATTACCTTCTTCATTTCCTTTCCTTCCCCATTTAATGCCCGGCGGCTCATTGCATCCTATACCACTTTCCGCGGCTGATTCCAAGTTCTGCGCAAGCAGCCTTTACCGTAATTTCGCCCCTCTGTACCTTCTCGGACATATCATCATATCTCGGAACCTCCAACATCTTTCGGCCCTCGCGGTAATCAGGATTATTCCGCTTCGCTTCCGCCTTCCCTTCGGCCAGACGCTCAACGATCATATCCCGTTCGTATTCCGCAAATGCCGCCATGATGTGAAGCATAAGCCGACCGTTCGGTGTGTCCTCCACAAGCCCCATGTTCAGAACATGAACAGATACTCCGCGCTCAAACAGCTCCTTGATTAAATTTACACCGTCACTCGCCGTTCGGGCAAACCTGTCCAGCTTGCACACCACAAGCGTGTCTCCCGCTTTCAGCTTCTCAATCAGCTTCGTGAACTTCGGACGCTCCATCTTCATCCCGGTATATGCCTCGCATACAATCTCGTCACATCCGACATCCGACAGCTTTCGTTCTTGCGCTTCAAGGCTTACGCCGTCTTCACCGCCCTTGTACCTGGTTGTGCTGCTGACACGGGCGTATCCATATCTCATTCGTTGCCACCCACTTTGTAACTGCCCTCTTTTGCTTCCCGAGCAGTTTGCGGCTGTACTATTACCTCATATCCCAGAGCGTTCAAGAAGTTTACAAACGTATCAACCTTCATGCTCTGTCCCTTCAATCGTTCGCTTACACCTGAGATCGTTTTGTATCCCATCCGATCCCGAAGCACGTCCAATGTTACCTTCGGCGTGCTGTTTCCCATAATATCGCGGATAATTTCTATTTCGTTCATTTTTCATCGCCTCCTGTATGTTACGTTTTACATCATATCATGTTTTCGCGTAAATGTCAAGGGGTTTGCGAAAATTCCTTTTTATTATTTTTTCTGCTCGGACGCATCACCCCGGCCGCCGGGGCGGCGGAATATCCCCCGCCCCGGCCAGCTGATCAGAACGGCGCGAAGTGTTCCGAAACTGTGCAATTTATGAACACTATGTAAATTACGCTTTTTCGTGTAAAAATCTTATGAAAAAGTATTGACTTTTACGCGGAAACGCGTATAATAATATACAGATACACGAAAACGCGTAACACACAAACAACCTATATCACGGAGGAATGAAAAAATGACAATCGAACGTAAAAAGGAAATCAGAAGCAACCGCGACGCGCTTGTAAATGCGCACCAAAACAACGCCGGCCCCGCAAATACTGTAAATGCGCTCATCGCCTCCATCGGTTACAATGCAGCCGCCGAAATCATCGCCGTTATGGTAAACGCAAAAGGCATTTGGGATCAGCGTATCTCTCAAAAGGCCCGCGCATGGGCCGCCGAAATTGCGGCCGATGCCCTCGGCAGTGATTTCATTTACTACTGCGACGAAATCCACCCGGCGCACATGGATCAAATAGCGCGCGAAATGATGAACACGCCCGAACCCACGCCAGAAGCAAAAAAGGAGGAACCCGAACCCATGAACGCAACCGAAACAAAAAACACTTTCCCGAACCTGATAAAAGCAGTGGACGAATACCACGACAACGAACTGCGGGAATTTTCCGCCGCAATCGAAGAACTGACCAACGGAAAAGCCCTTGAAAACTGGTATTATCGCAACAGAATGACGGCGGCAGCAAAAAAGATGATCGAAGAAGCCGAACCGGGCGCGGCTTTACCAGAATCCGCAAAAAATAAAATGCTGGCCAGATTCGCGCGCGAAACAGAAAAGCAGCGCGCGAAATACCTTGAAAAAATCGCAGCAGCAGAAGCGGCACCGGAACCCGAATATATCGTGATCAATATAGAATGGAAACGCAGCGCAACGTGGGGAATGAATCCGCACGCCGAAATCAGCGGAGAACGCACACGGACAACCGGCAGCGCGTCCGGCTGCGGCTATGATAAGGCCAGCGCAGCAGCGGCCAGCGCGGCCAACCAGCATCCGGAAATACTTCGCATACTGTATACACACGCGGAGAGGGGCGGAGAATTTCCGTATAGCGTTTACACTTTTGCCGGGCTTCCTTATTTCGACGGCGGATGTGGCATGAGCTGCTTTTACAACGTGTTCGAGGCCTGCGGGTATCGATTCAAGCAAACGGCCAACGGGAAAACATTCGACGCATACGCGATAATCAAGGAGGACAAATAACATGAGCTTAAAAGAACAATACCGCAACGCGGCACCGGTTGGCGTTTACCCTATGAATAACTTCGGCGGGCTGGCAATCCTGGCCATTGACGGAGACACGGCCACGGCCGGCTTCCATTGGGGAGAGGGATATACCAGCATTCGCCGGCACCGGATACATTATACCCACACCGGGCGCGCGTACATAAGGAAGCGCGGAACCCGATTCTATTTTGATCAGATAATGAAAACGAACGGAGGATATTAAAAATGAAAATTTACGCCAGACAGGTACCGCCAGAGCATCAGGAAAGCCCGCTTTATATGTTCAATGAATGGCCGGAAAACGTGTATGTTTTCGGAAACCGGTATTATACCGAACGCGCCGAACGTATCGACGAAATCAGAAACGCGCTTGAAAATATCGCGGAGGATTTCGCCGCAATGCAGGCCGGGCACGGTTATACAAACAACCTGCACGCCGTAATTTGGTACGAGCTGCCCCGCGACAGCGGAGAGGGATATACACGCGCCGAACGGCTGAAAATTATCGAAATGGCGCAGAGATACACCGACAGCGCGCCGGGCAGCTACGACGAACGCGAAGCCCTGACGCTGGCCCTTGAAATGGTAACGGGCGAAGAATACGAAACGGGAACAATTTGCGGCTGCTGTCAAGGCGACTGGCAACGGATCATTTACCCGGCCAGATATGGCGAAAATTTCAAGGAAATGTTTGAAACGGAGTATTTTAACACCGGAACGGAATGGATCATACACGACAGCGACGAAGCCCCCGAAACGCCCGACGAAATCGACGGATATAGCCACTATTGCCACACATGCGACGCGCGCGCCGAAATCGCGGCAGAATACGGAGTAAAGCCCGACGAAGTACAGCTTTACAGCTTCGACGGCTGGACGCGCGCCGCGAATTGGAGGGCAGTATAATGTTTTACGCCCTTCTGATCATCATATATTTTCCGCTGGCTGTCATTTTTGAGCTGGCGAAGAAATACAAATAAGAGGTGCACGCCATGACAATAAAAGAGCTTGCAACCGATCCGCGTTATCAATTCCACCACACGGCGGCCGCGCGGGGCTATGTTTCCCGCAAATGCCCGGGAACCATCAAGCCGTATTCCGGCAATTTTGGCACCGGATATATAGTACAGCGGCCGCGATACGATACGACGCGATACATTTACATTGATTATTATATAAAGAAATAGCGACAGCCCGCCAGGCGGCGGGCTTTCCTTATGCCCTGCGCAGCTTCGGCCGTGCGGGGCTTTACGTTTGCCCGCTTTTGATCAGATTTCGCCGTGTAGGGCCTCCTGCGCAGCGAAAGGGCCGCAGGATCGGCGGCCGGATACAACGCAATAACGCCAGAACGCCACACAATGCCCTGTGTGGCGTTTTTCTGTTTTACCCTATCAGCTATACCGCCGTTGTGTTTTCGCCTCTCTCACGGCCTTCTGCGCGTTTCTGCGGCCATTCCGGGCTATATCTGCCGAAACAATGCGCGGATTGGGCCGAAAATGGCATGTTTTTGCCATTTTATGGGAATTTAATGTTATACTGAAATAGTATACTAAAAAAGTGCCATAATTATTACAAAAAATCGCTCTTTTTTTATTAAGCCCTGGCTCGGGGCGCTGGAAAACTGCCTCTGAAAGTCGCAAAAGTCGTGAAAGTCGCAAAAAAGAGAGGGTTTCCCCTCTCTCTTGCTTAATCTTCCGGCAGCTCGTCGTATTTTGCTTCAATAGTCCTCGGGTCAACGTCCGAACCCATCTGATTGGGCGTAACCACATACTCCTGCTTGTCCTGGTAGCCAAAATGGTTCTTGCCGAGGAAGATACCCGACACAGGATTGATCTTGCCGTTCGACATATAGCTTTCCCACAGAACCTCCATAGAATCATAGACCATGTTAATGATATCCTTGCACTCCTGGGGCATAGTCGTGTTGGGTTTTGTGCCAGAGCGGATTTCCCAAAGTCGACGACGGTCAAGGCCAATCGCCAGGCCATAAGCAACCACACCGGGCTTCATATCGTTATCGGCGCAGAGCTGAAAATATTCCAGCGTTCTATCCCGGAGCTGTTCGGGATTACGCACATCGATCTTAGGCATCCGCATGATAGCCATTGCCAAAGTCGTGTACTTATTGTTATCTCCTTCCGGGGTATTCGTAGGATTTGCTGGGGTGTTGTGATCCGGTTTCCTGATCATTTCCAGCGGATTCTTCTCGTCGCGTTTGGGCTTCGGGTTATCCTCCGTCCACTTACGGGGCCTGCCTCTGCCGCGTTTGGTTTCTTCTGCCATAAAAAGTCCTCCTTCTGTGTGACCGTGCCAACCATAGTCGCGTAGTCTTTTATATTTCTTATTTTCTATAAGATTTTCACTTAATATTTTATTTTATATTTTCTTTTTATTTTTACTTGTCACACTTGGCACAGTAAAGAAAAGTAAAGTAAATAAATGAAAAACTCTGTGACAGGTTATCCTCCGAACCTGTCACACAACCTGGCACACCGCCGCTCAAACCTCGTCTGCTGTGCCAAGCCGGAACACAAAACCGCGCACCACCTTCCCGTTAAGCCGCCGTCTAAACTCGTCTTCGATACGATCTCCCATGCAATCCCGGAACAACGGCGTGAACCTCTCTCGGCTGTATGGCTTGTGCCCTGTGTTTTCGCACCACTCCTTATACATTGCATAGATTTCGTCCCGTGTTTTCCTATCGGCGAAGTCGTGTTCGTCGCAGAATACGGAAATGGGGTCTGACGCTTCGACGAACTGCTGGGTTATGCTCAGCTGTTCTGGTGTTTCGGTGAAATAGCCGACGGTGTTCAGAAGTTTGTAGCCGTTGTATGCCCAATTGAATATACCGGGCAGCTCCTTCAAAAGTTTCGGAATAATATCGACATCCTTCTGTTTTTGCTTCCTGTCGTTTTTGTCGGGAAAATCCACGAACCGACAAGGAAACTCAATAAACCACAATCGGCGGCCCAGCCCTTCGATTACCGAAGCGACGGGAGGCTTATTCATCGAATAAATCAGCTTGCAGCGCGGTTCAAACGTAACATGGGTCTGGCCCTTATAACACGCTTGAATCAGCGTTCCGTCGGAAATCTGCAAGAGCCATTCGCGGATTTCTCCGGTTGAAAAGTCTGGCGAAACGTCCTTGCCGATGTTTAAGAGAGAATCTTTGATTTTTATGCGTTCAAACTCTCTTGTCAGCCCGGAAGGGGACACAACAGAAATATTTTCGGAGCCGAACAACGTTTGAATCATTTCAAGATAAACTGATTTGCCGTTACTGCCGGAACCCAAGAGAATAAATATTTTCTGATACCGGCAATCGGGGATCAGCGTATACCCGGCAATGAATTGAAGGTTTTCTGCTCTGCGTTCTTCTTCGTCGGTTACGCTTTCGATGAACTTCTCCCACTCAGGGCAACGCGCTTCCGGGTCATAGTCATAATCCATGATGATAGAGCAATAATCGTCCGGCCGTGATTCTCTGAAAGTCCCGGTTTCGATTTCCAGCGTACCGTTTTGGAAGGTCAGCACGGGGTTCTTGTTGAAAACGATATCCTTGGCGGAGCGGGCTTTCAACAGATTCTTAACTGCCCTTATGCGGTTTGCCGATGTGAAACGCTTGCCGTATTTTTCGTCGGCGATCTGCTCGACGTTTGTTTCCGGCAGGAAATTCCAGATATTTTTGTCATACTCATAGAATCCCACGTTGTTTATGTAGGTTAATGAATGCTCCTTGATAACCTCGTCGGCGATCATAGATTCACTCGGCGGCGTGTTGGCTGCCTTCTGGATTGATTTCAGAACGGCTGGGGCGAAGCGTTCCTGCATTTCCGGCGTAAACAGTGCTGCCGAAATTGCCACATCGTCGGTATAACGGTTGATACTCAGGATGAAGTTTTTCAGTTCTTGCGCATCGGTGTGCTGTGATACCATGTATTTAAGGCCATCCTGCGCAGAAGAGATCAGATCGTCCAGAGAACCACCGGAAGTGTAGAAGTCGTTTACGTCCTTAACGCCATGCGGTGTATGTGCCACCAGGAACGGTATTCTTGATCGGAAGAGCCGTTGTGCCGCACGTTCGGTAAAGCCCTCGCCAGCATGAGATATAACGTCGTTGTCGAAGATTACCAGAACCTTCGGGAACATACGGCAAGCGGCGATAACCTCCGGCCACTGATCCTTGGAAAAGTTTCCTGTGATTGGTGACAGCACAGCGTAGCCCTCTCTCTCAAACGAAACGGCGTCGAAGTACCCCTCGGCTATGACAAGGATATCGTTGCGCTTGGAGAGTGTGTGAAGCCCCCAGGGAACGTGCTGATAGGATTCACACTCGGAAAGTGAGGCTTTCATGTACTTGTTGTCCGGGTGGCTCCCTCCCGGAAGAGCACGGGTTGCGTAATAACAGACATAGCCGTTTTTAAAATAAGGTAGGAAAAGTCTGCCTTTAAGGTAGCCATCTGTTACCCTGCCGATCATGAGCCGGTCGATATCCTCGCGGGACAACCCTCGGGACGAAAGATACTGAAAGTCCTCTGGGGTTAGGGCTGCGTGATATGCCGCCGTGCGGTTGCATAGTTGTTGGATATCGTCGCGCCACGAATCGTTCTCGCGCTCGTTATGTATGCCGAGATCGCGGGCCAGGCCGCGTATGGCTTCGCCGACATCGTTATTGTATTCCAGTTGAGCGGCAAGGTCGATTACATCGCCGCCGGAAGCGGAACCGAAGTCATACCACCGTTCGTCCTCGCAGTAAAATGACGTTGGATTTTTTGCCCCCGCCCGAAGCGGGGAAACACACCTCCCTCCGTTTTTGACATATATGCCGTGTTTGGCAAGGTAATCGACGCAGGAAAGTTTTTGCTTGATTTCGTTAATCACCCTTGATGGTCACATCCTTTATGTTTGCTATAGTCACGCTGTGTTTACATTTGTCGAGAAGTTCCAGGGTTACGTTGATATCGCCGACAGGGCCTGTCCGATAAGTTATCGCGGTAATGCAGATAAAATCGATACCGTTGTAATGCACCGGTGTTCGCGCCAGCATGGCTTCGCGGGCTTCGGGGCCGGTCATTCCATGTTCACCGGTGTACCCACCGTTCCTACGCTTCCGCTGCTGTCGGTTGCCTTGAAGAATTCACCGGGCATGGGGAACATATACCGAAACATAAGGTAGTTCGCCGCGTCCACCAGGTGCTCGGTGTTGTGATCCCGCTTAAATGCTTCGATACACCGCTCCGCTGTTGCGATAGCGTCCACCCTCCCGGTAGCGAAATTCTCTCTCGCGGGGCCGTATTTGTAGTGTGACACCTCGACGCGGTATCTGCGTTCTTTGTCAAACTGTTCGCTGTAGTCGTTCATGTGCTGGTTTCCTCCGTCGTTTCTTTTACAAGGGCTTCAATGTGGTATTCTACCTCACCACAAGTAAAATGATGTTGCGGAATATTACAAATGCGATTTTTCAGCCTCTCCGCAAACTCTTTTACTGCTTTGGTTTCGCAGAATCTTTGAAACGATACCAATTCCCCTATTTGCCTATTTTTGCTTTCAATCTCTGCTTTCTGGCGGTTGATAAGGTCAAGCGCATCATTGACGAGTTTTGCCGAACATTCGGCAAATTTATCCGCAACATCGTCATAAGGGCAATTCACACACCGCTTGTTTTTGCAACACTCCAACGCCTTGATAATTTCGTTATCAGTCATATCAATCTCTTTCCTTATATCCCTTGCAGTCATTTGCATTTGTACCCATTTTCGTTGACTTGTTGTATTTCTTGCACCGTTGGCTTTCCGGTTCGAGAGTGCGAAAATGCATAGTAAAAAATTTACATTTGGCGCATCTTTTTATTGAGTAAATGCGGTCCATTTCCTCGCTTGTCATATCAGTTCCCATATTCTCATGCCCTCCTGTTCACGCTTCTTTGGCGGCTTGTTCATTAGCTTCCAGCAGAGCCTTACCCGCTTTTGTTTTGACAAGTTTGTCAGCAAGATGCACAGCGGCCTTTTCAAGAATTTCATCCTTATGCGTTGTCAGAAAGCTCTCTACAATGCGCTTGGAATACTCGTTAAGTTCACTTTTTTCATCTGCATCTCTACCATAATAATGCCCAAATAAACTATTTCTCACTTGCCGCTCAATTTCTTTAATGATTTGCTTTTCAGCATTTTCCATTATCCTATTAGCAATTGTCTGGTCATCAATACTGATAGCAAACTGTACAATGTGTTCCATATTACTTTCCTTCCTCTTTTGCTTTTTTGAGTTTTACAAAAACATCACACATACTTACAATGTAGTCCATGTTATCAACCTCTTCGTCTTCTCGGATGATTTTAATAAAATTCATATCCAAGAGTTCTATAAGGTTATCGATTTGAGCATCAGTTAGTTCGATTGTTTTCGGGTTTACTCCTCTCACGGTGTTTACCTCCATCCATCTTCGCGCCGCAGTACGGGCAGTAGTTCCAGAAACTTGACCCAAGTGTTTCCGCCCATTCCACATGGGTTCCGCACTTAGAACAAGCCTTGAATTTCCCTTCCCAACGCCACTCCCCATGCACCACAGGGGCGACATCGGCGGCGGGTGTCTTAATCAGTTTGCTCCTAATTTTGTCTACCGCTCTGAGTGCTTCGTGTGTGGCCGGGCAGCTAAAATCCTCAAACCAATTAAGCCAAGCAAGCACTGAATTTCGCTCAACATATTCCTTTTCAGCCATCTCTATCCCCTCCTTATGCGCTGTATTTGTTCGCCCACTCAACCACATCCACACCGATTTTTTTCAGTTCAGCCATAGCGGGCAATCCGGGCGATTCTTCTTCGTACCGATTTTTCAATTCGCGGGACAGGGCGAAGAACATCTTGTAGAAGCGTTCCAGGCGTTTCTTGCCGAACCCGAGCTGTTCGCGCAGAACCCACAGCACTATAGCGTCAAACTCTCTGTCGTATTCTTCCAATTTTCTAACCAGAGCGTTTTTGATTTCTTCTTTCAAAACGTCTCTCTGTTTTTTTGTCAGCGATACGGGAGGCTTTGTGTTGCATTTCATATCAGATTCACCCCCACGGTATGTGCCACAAGAACGGCCCTTGTCAGAAGCCCTACGCCTCCCGGGACGGGGGTTACGTTCATGTTTGAATGGTCGATCTGTTCTGTTATCAGGTCGCCGCACAGTTTTCCGGTTTCGTCAAAGGTGATACCAGCGTCGATAACCGTCTGTCTGCCGAGCGAAGTTCTGAAATAACTTTGGTCAAACATATGCTTGCCGGTGGCCAGGATAACAATATCCGCCCGCTTGGTATGTTCTTTAAGATTCTTTGTATAACTGTGACACGCTGTAACGGTCGCATTCTGGTCAAGGAGCATTTTTTGAAGCGGTGCGCCCACCAGCTTACCCCTGCCAACAATCACGGCTTCTGCGCCGTCCAAAGAGCCGTGGAGCTGTTTTAACAGCCATACGATACCTTCCGGGGTGCAAGGGTGAAAGTCGCTCTGCGGGTTGAAGCCGTCAACGTCTTTAGATAATACGATTTGCCGACAGATATAGTCCTCTGGTATATAGTTGGGAAGAGGAAGTTGAACGATAATGCCGGTATATTCGCGATCACTGTTGAGCTGGTCGATAAGGCCCTCGATTTCAAAGATATCGGCGTTTCTTGGCAGCTTGAACACATTGCAATCGATACCTACTTTTTCGCAATCCCTCTCCTTCCCTCGCACATACACATCACTGCGTGGATCATTGCCAACCTGGATAATGGCCAACGCTCCCGGGCGGCCCTTTGCTTTCGCCAGAATCTCGTTGGCATAGCTTTTGCAATCAACGAACACTTTGCTTGTACCTCCTTAAATTTTCTGCGCCGCATTTTCGCCCGTTGGCGGCACAGGCTTCTTTTCGCAAACAGCCACAAGATTTTGTGCTGCCTCTCATAACGGTATACTTGTTATAGATCAGCCCTTTCGTGCCGCACGAACAATCACACACAAAAGCGTGGCGGTTTTGATCGCCGAACCGCGCCATTATTTCGTCGGTGACGGTCAATCGGCCGAAGGTTTTTCCAATGTTTTTATTGTTCATCTGTTGTACCGGTCGCCTATCTTGTAGGCTTTGTATTCTTCTTCGCTTACCTCAAAGGTATATTGAACAACCTTGCCGTCCTTTCGCCCCTCGATGGTAAAGATGTACGATGGAGGATTGTTGCGATAGTGTGTGCCGTTCACGTCTGAGTTAAGCGCAGAGCCTCCGCTTTTCATGCGCTTGTCAACGATAACACCGCTGTCTATGCTGTTGTTTTCGTTAATGATCGCGCCAGCCAACATGCACGCAAATAAGCTAAAACAACAAACAATTGTGATGGTTGCGAGTATTGTCGCGGGGGAGATTTTACGAAGCATCATCATCCATTGCCTCCTTTAGTTGTTCAATCACACTTCCGCCGTATGCGCTCTTAGTGATTTCAACAAATTCTTCCACGGTGTACATACCGTTTTCAAGATCAATGCCGTGATCTCTTACAAAGGCGTTCCTCCCCATCTCGCAGGAACCGGTGAGCTTGTTGTGCCACACCCAAAACTCTTTTGCAGGGTATTTCGTACCGAGCTTAAACCGTTTCAGAAACGCCTTGATCTTTTTGTCGGTGCCCATGTTTGCGAATATCTTTTCTTGAAGAGCCTCCTGCGCCTCGCGGATATTAACCCCATGAGCAAAGAGGTTGTTCCCTTTTACAACACAGCATTGTGTAACGGTTAAATCTTTGTTGACGATATATCCGTGTGCGACATTTCCTCTGCAAAAATGAATTATCGTGGCCACATCATCGATGTAATAAACCGGCGTTCCGAGAAAAGAGCGTATGCCGTCGCCGGAGCCGTAGCCGTCGCCGTAGCCGTCGCCGGAGCCGTAGCCGTCGCCGTAGCCGTCGCCGTAGCCGGAGCCGTCGCCGGAGCCGTCGCCGTAGCCGGAGCCGGAGCCGTCGCCGTAGCCGGAGCCGTAGCCGGAGCCGGAGCCGACAGCTAAGAACCGCTTAATCCTATCGTTCAGAGTTTCCATTCTTTCACTCCCTTGATGTTCTTTGCGGCCTTTTCTGTGCAAGGGATAATTTGGACGGGATTTGCTACCACCATGCGTTCTATGGTTACTGTAAACTTGCACGAACCGGGGGCTTTGGTTCCGTCCGTGGCAAGTTGTTCAACGGCCGCCGCTCCGTCCCAATACCACAGTTTACGAACATCGGTCATTTCAACCTCGCGTTCATTTCTTCTTTCGATTTTGCCAAAGAAAACTCCGGCGCGGTCACATCTGACGATATAATACTGATTGTTACTCATGATTCTTTCTCCTTAAAAAATTACATACAAATTTCTTTAAAATACGGAAACTCTTCAATCCATTTGCAAAACTCAACCCATTCGTCGAGCTTGTGGTTCTTTCGGGCGTGGTACATATTCCGCAAAACCTCATAATTGAGCTGTACCGTCCTGCGCTGATTATAAGATGTAGGCAACAGCTGAATCATTTGCCACCATACGTCCTTGCTCTTAGTTTCCAGGAATTTTTCCCGGCACTTATTAAGCGTTGCGATTGTTCCGCGCAAAATATCCATCGGGCGTGCGCAGTATGTACCGAAACATTCTGTTCCCGCTGTGCTTGATTTATATTCGCCAGATACTTGATTTACCAAATGTTCGTGGGAAAAATCGTCCAGCGTAAACTCTTTCGCATGGATTTTGTGCATGGTGGAGCAGGAATTTGCCACCGTACCCACCTTATATGTGTCGTATTCTTTCCACCAGTACAGCGGTGCGGCGATATCCATTGTCACCGTAATGAACCGCAGGAATTTTCCGTGATCTGGGCCGGCTGCGGATAACTTTTTCATCAGCGCAAGGTCTTTTTCGCCTACAAAAAACGCATATGGGGCAGTTTCAAGGGTCTGCGGGTCTTCGATGTGAGTTTCATAGCTGTCTGACAGTTTCCAAGAGTTCATGGGGTTTCTCATGCCACGAATGGCCGCCTTCCATCCAGATATTTCGACGTTTTCTATACGAATCATTCTTGATTTCTCCTAATTTTCTCACAGTTTCCTGTGCATTTCTTTTTTGTACAATTAAGGCATATTTGTATTTCTTTCTGTTCCCTTTTGCTGATCTTTCTCCCGTCAACTTTAAGGGGAACGTCACTTTCCCAAGGGCGGCTGCCTCTGATCGAAGCCGCCCTTCCTGTCAAGAGTGATTTAAGGTCTTCGATCATCGGCCTGTGCTACCGAATCCGTTTTCTCCGCGTTCGGTTTTGCCGTCGTAGAGATCATCGACGGATTCCACGATATCGATATTGTCGGGGATATATACAGGGACGATTACAAGCTGCGTGATTTTATCCCCTGCGTCAAAACGAATGTCGTGTTCGCCGTGGTTATACAGCTTCACGGCTATGCTTCCGGTGTACCCAGCATCGATCAATCCGGTGCTGGTGATACCGTACTTTGTGTTAAGGCCGCTTTTGCTTACCAGCAAACCGGCAAAACCGGGCTGAATTTCAACGTGAACGCCGGTATCGATCAGAACAGATTTCCCTTTCGGGATAAAAATATCTTCCGGCGTTCTCAGATCAAGTCCCCCGTCGGTCGGGTGCCCTCTAAGGGGCATAAACGCCCCGTTGTCAAGTTTAATTCTCATATGTACCTCACTTTTTGTTCATTTTGCATCCCGCCATATAGATAAGCAGGAAGAAAACTATCACGGTCGAAATTACGCCGACGGCGAACCCGAACCAATATGGGTCAACGTACATTACTGCGTGTCACCTCCGAACACAATCTGAATGGCTTCCGGGATGGAAGTGCACCATCCCGCTATTGCTCCCGAATTTCGCATGGCTTCAAGGAAAGCGAGCTGATCCTTGCGTGGCCTCTCTCCGGGCAATTTAACTTCTACATAGAACGCTTTGCCGTCCGGGCGGTGGCCCCTGATGTCGCTGTCGCCGTGTGTACCAACCGAAACGGTGCCGCCGTATTTTGTATAGAAGTTTCCCACCGTGTGGTTTACGGCGTAGCAGCCGCGCTCACACAGGGCCACAATGATCTGGTTTTGCAGTGATGTTTCTCTATTTATCGAATATCACCTCTATGTATCGTTTTGTTATTCTTGCTTTCGTGTTATTTTTCTACTGTGCGTTTACTTTCCGTTCCTCCCTATCATCACAAATCTGGCCCATGCGGCGGGATTTTTATATCCCCTCTCCTTTCCGATTTGCAGAAGCTCCGGGAACGTAGCCGCTCTGCCTTGTTCTGATCGGGCTGCTTTTCTCTTTCGCTCTGCCTCTTCGGCTTCGGCGGCAGAGATACGGGCAAGCTCGATTTTTTCGTGCGCTTTGATCTCCCTGGGGTGCAGAGGATATGTTTCTCCGCAGTACGGGCATACCGGTGCGGTCTTGAATACCTTGTAGCACACAGGACAGGTGCGGATGAAGAAATCACCTTCCGCGTTGATCTTCGGCTTTTTCTTTATCGATTCCGTTAGGCTCCATTCCACATCCGCATCGAACAACGGATTCCGGGTATAATTCCCTACGCAATCGATTATCTTTGCCACCTTGCCCGGGCTGTATCGCATTGATCTCATTCCCTGCTGCCAGTAAAGCGCGTGGCTTTCGGTGGGCCGCAAAAGCAGACAGCACGTTACATCGTCGATGGACACGCCCTCGGATATGATTCCCACATTGCAGAGAACGGTGATCTTCCCCTCTCGGAAATCCTGCATGATTTCGGCGCGTTTCTTCGGCGGGGTTCCGCCGTCGATCTCTACTGCCGGATAACCGGCGGAAGAAAACATTTCGGCAGTTTCCCTCGCGTGTTTCACTGAAACGCAGTACGCAATGGTTTTCTCGCCTTTGGCAAAACGCTCCCAGCTTTTCAGCACATCGGAATAAATCGCTCTGGCGGTCATGAGTTCTTCCAGGTCGCGGATAATGTAATCTCCTGCCTGTACGCGTAGATCATCGGTTTCAACGGCTGTCGGCGCGTAATATTCGTATGGCGCAAGCCGTTTGTGATCAATCAACCACTTAACGGAAACACCGGTCGCCAGATCGTCGTAAATATCTCCGAGGGGCTTTCCGTCCAATCGGATGGGCGTTGCCGTGAATCCAACGGTGAAAGCGTCGTAATAATCCAAAACCTTCATCCATGAATTTGATCGGGAAAGATGGGCTTCGTCGGTGATAATCAGAGCCGGTTTTGGGTACTGGCCTAATCGGTTGGCCTCGGTGAGAATCATTTCCACTCTCGCGGAAATTCCGTTTTCGGCAAACAGCCGGGAGGTCTGATCCCTAAGCTCCTGTCGGTGTGTCAGCACCAGAACCTCGCCCTTCGTTTGCTGTGCCATTTTGGCAAAGATGTAGCTTTTACCGGCACCGCACCCGACGCAAACAAGTACGCGCTTGTGTCCCGCGCGGAACGAATCTACCGTTTTTTGGTACAAATCCTGCTGATAATCACGGAGATTTATGCCGTCAGACATCGGTGCGCTCCAAATAGATATTCTCTTTTCTGGTAAAGGCGTGAACGCCTCCGATTTTGAAATTCCTTACTGCTGCGTTGATCGCGTTCGCGCCAACTTTGGCGGAAACATACTCCCAATCCTCCACCCTCGCAAGGTCGAGGTCGCTGTTTTTGAAATCTTCGATAAGAGCGAGCAGTTTCGTGCGCTTGAATCCTTTTTTTCTTTCGTGCGGCTCAGCTTTCACAAAATACATGGTTTGTCAAGCCTCCTTAATTGAATGGCAACTCATCTTCGGGAGAGAGCGTTTCGTAGTTCGACGGAGTGGCGGTTGCAAGCAGTTCGCCTTTCCATGCAGGGAGCTTGTCCTGGTTTTTGCGGGCCAGACAGAACGCCACCTTCGGACGTTCTTCGCCGTTGTATGTGTCCATCTTTACGCGAACGCCGCCGATTTTTCCGATCCAGTTACGATGATGGGAGAGGTCGGGATCGCCGATATCGAACGAATTGAAAAACGAACCGATTCTCTGGTTGGTTTTCTTCACGTCGGAGGGGTCGAGAACGAGATAGAACCAGAGCTTAGAACTGTAGCCGGAAACGTCCAGAGTAATTTCGTAGCCGTCGTTGCCGCTGCTGAACTTCTTCTGCTCCACGCCGCTGATTCTGACGCGGTGGTCGCCGGAGGGAATGCTTGCAAATTCTTTTTCTTCGTACTGTGCGGGGTCAAAAATCCAACTCATTGTTTTGTTCTCCTTTATTTGTGTAATTTATTGATGGTGGCTGCCATATCTGCGGTGTGCAGAAGGAAAGCCAGGGGGTACATTCTGAAAGCGTCGGTTACGTTCCAGTTGCCGTTTTCTACGCCCATGTGGCAGTTGATCGCAACGGCTTCTTCGTCGGTCAGCGGCATAAATTTCTGAATCAGATATACGCTCTTGCTGCCGTGGCCGCCGAAAGCAAATTCTTCGTCGAACACATAAGCAGGGTATTTCTCCCATACGCCTTGTTCGTTCTTTCGGTTGCGGTACTCAACTTTGTAACTGTTTGCCTTGCAAACGTCGTGCAAGAGGCTTACAATAGCAATGGTTTCTGCCGTCACGTCAAGCTGATACACGCTCAACAGCCGAAACAGTTCCATACATACCTTTATGGAGTGTTCTGCCAGGCCTCCGGGGTACGGTTCATGATACTTCGTGCTGGCCGGAGCATCGTCAAAATCGGTTTTAAGCAACCACTCTTTGAGCTTGTCCGCCCCTTCGCGCTTGATGTGCTGATCATAAAGATTCCAGAAGTTCATTGTGCGGCCTCCGTCTTAGTGAAGAGGTTTTCCGGCATACAGCTCTTTCGCAGATAGAGCTGATCCTTTGCCATGCGAACCTCGTTGCCCTCGGTGGCGAAATACCACTGCCGAACGCCCTGCTTGTCCACAGCGGAGGTGACGCGGGCCACGATGTTGCACAGGCCGCACACCTGCTGCTTGATCTTTGCGGGGAGCATGGGCGATACGCGGTTGGCGATTTCTCCGTTTTCCAGGGTGATGGTTTCCACATCTTCCCAGCAGTTAAAAATGCAGTTCGTGTTGCAGAATGCCGCCTTGCGAACCAGGAATTTAACCTTCGTATAAATCGCCAGGTAGTGTTGACGGATATCGCCGGAAAAGCCGTTCTCGCGGATTTCAACGATATATGCGTCGATAAGGTCGGTGAGGCAATCCACGATGATGTTGTCGTAATGCTCGTTGGATGTGGCCTCTTCAAACAGGTCTACAAACTCCTTGAAGTTTGCCGCCTCTTTGATGGTGAGGTCAGGTCTGCTAAAGTTATTCAGCACCAGGGCAGAATTGTCACTGCTCAGCAGCAGGGTCTTGCCGGGGATTCTGGTAGCGTTCACGGTTTTACCGCTACCGGGTGCGCCGTAGATAATTGCTGTTGCCATGTGTGGTTATCCTCCTATGTAATCATCTGTATGCTTGCGATAATGTGCTTTCAAACACTTTTCGCAAATCAATTCGTCGTTGATCTCGTAGCAATACTCATCTTGTATCAGTTCATCGCATTCGCAGCACACGGGGAGCTTTTCAAGTTCCTTCCGCTTGTCTGCATCGTGCCGAAGAAAATCAGATACAGGATCGTCGCTGTAATACACTTTGTCTTCCTCCTTCCACTTTACTGTCACATTATCGATACCGAGGTTCCATGCTTCGCTATGTGAAGAAACGCACAAGTCAATCCGCGAACCGTTAATCGCTCCGCCTGTATCGTCCGCCCGGCACTCGATCACCTTTCCGTCTGCGTATTCAATCCACACGGTGCTGCCCAGCGGGATTACATCTGGGTCAACGGCTACGCTTACATACGGTTCTGCTTTTCTGCCGCTGGCTGTAATGCCGTATGCCGGGTGATCCGGGGTCTTTCCGCAGCACTTCTCGCAAATGCAGTAATGTGTTAATTTTACGTTTTTCATCGTTGCAACGCTGAAATTCTGCGTTAATTCTGCGATAGGCTCTGACGCAGGAACCGTTTCCGCCGCTATAATCGGTTCCGGTGTATCGGTTACCGGCGCGGGGGTTGTCGTATGTATGTTCGCTGAGCATAATACCGTGAGGCAAGCTGTCAACGCCACGGATAACTTGTTAATCATTGGATTGTACCTTCCATTGTTTCGATTTGTTTTCTTGACATACCGAACATATCGGTATCGATTACTTCGGTAATGATTTTTGTTATGGTGCAGTAATCACAATCGTATTCCTCGCACCTCTTCGGCGGTATCTCGCCGTTTTTGATCGCTTGATAGCGGGTTATGTTTTTCCTGACCGTTTCCAGGGCTTCGTCCATATTCCATCGGCTGATCTCGCCGACGGCCAAGTGCGCTGGTTTCTCTTTGGTCGCCACCACGAAAATGAACGGAAGCTGCTTTCCGGTGTTCTGTCGGACGATCTCGGTATAGATGGCGGCCTGGATATCATAGCCCCAATAGCTGATCATCGGTTCAAAGAGGTTCGGGCTTCTGAGGCTTGCCATATATTTCAGATCGCAAATGAATTCATCCGGCTGGTAGCTGTCCATCTTGATCTTAAACGGCACACCTTCGATTTCACCGGTCATGATTTGCTGGTGCTTGCCGCCAAGGTATTTCATCATCAGCGGTTGGTTCTTCACCCTGGCGACCGTTTCTGTGGCCTGTTCTACATCGGCATATGGTTCTCCGTTCTTTTTAAATAGATCGCCGTTGTTTTCTTCCAAGAATTTCATCTGCGATTTCCGTGTGCCGGTCAGCATTTCGTCAACGAAGCTCCCCAGCAGAAGGGCACGGCCGCGTTCTGGTTCGTATTCTCCGTTCAGCTCTGCCAGGGCAGCTGCCTCACATTTTCTGAACGCCTTGAATTGGCTTGCGGAGAAATAATATCGATTTGCTTCATTATTATAATAGTTTTCGCTTGTCAGCTTCATTTCTGATCACTTCCTTTAGCAACGCCTCGGCTGCTTTGTGTAATTCTTTCATACGTCGCTTGTTTTCTTCTTCCGACAGGCCAGGGCTTGTTACTCTGACCACCATGTTTGGGTAATGGAATACGCGGGTTTCACTCTGGCCGTTCATTACATCACTCTCCTTATCCTATATATATGTCACTGTAGCCTGTTTGTTGTTGTGTCTAAATCAGACACTCCTGTGCAAAAAAAATATCCGTCACCTGTTCCGGCGTGAGATTGTAGTGGGCGCGAATGATAGAGATTTCCCCCTGCTTGAATTCGCTGCCGGTTTCGTTCATCTTCGCCGATACGCTTTGCTCTGAGATGCCGAGGATTTTTGCCAGATCACGGTTCGTTTCGCCGTGGAGAGCCATAATGCTTCGCAGAAGTTTTTTGTCCACCTGATCACCTCCTTTTGTGTCGTGTCTTTTTAGGACACTTTTATTATATCAAAATAATTTCAAATGTCAATACTTTTTTTGAAATTTTCTCAAAAAAACTTGATTTTTAAGACACAGGGGTGTATAATAAAGACACAGCATACGAAAGAGGTGATAAAAATGAATGTAGGAGAAAAGATCAAACAGGCGCGGATAGAAAAAGGAATGACACAGGAAGAGCTTGGAGAAATCCTCGGCGTCCAAAAATCTGCCGTCGCCAAATACGAAAACGGCCGCGTCGTGAACATCAAGCGGAGTACATTAAAAAAGATAGCAGATGTTCTTGGGATTCCTCCGTTTGAACTTGTTTATGACGAAGAAACGCTTCGAGAACAAGAAAAAAATGATATCCTTGCGGATATCACTATAAGAATGCGTACTGACGCTGAATTTATGTCTGTAGTTGAAGAGCTGTACAAATTGGATAACGAGCGGTTCGCGGCCGTCAAGAAAATGCTAACAGCTTTTAATAAGTAATCGGTAGATATAGTCCAAAACGGACACATCCCTATCCTTGTGGAGCAGTTCGATAATTTTTTCAATGTAGTCATCTTTCACGGGGGGTGATACTCCTTTCAAATAAGAACATACATTTGCTATATCAGAATAGCACCATTTTTATAAACTTGCAATACTACCAATAATTTTAAAATAATTCAGTAAACGAATATAGGGGGAATAATAATGTATTATCAACCGGAAAACGATTTTTCGCCAGAAGAGGTATTGGAGTATTTAAGAAAGTCAAGGACAGACGATCCCACGCTTGACGTGGAAGAAATTCTTGCCAGGCACGAATCAATCCTTGATGAGTGGGCCGAGAAGCACTTCGGAGCGAAGGTTCCAGAAGCGAACAAATTCAGAGAAATCGTGTCCGGTGAAACCATCGACAGCCGCCCGGAGCTGCTGGAACTGTTAAAGAGAATCGAATCGCCTAAGATAAAGGCCATACTGATCGTGGAAGTTCAGCGGCTCGGTCGGCCAGATTTGGAAGACATCGGCAGATTGTCTAAGCTGTTCAGATATACAAACACGCTTGTCATTACGCCACAGAAAACTTTCGATCTGCGCAATGAGTACGACCGAGAAGCATTTGAGCGCGAGCTTATGCGTGGAAACGAATACCTCGAATATACGAAGAAAATCATGAGCCGTGGGCGTTTGCTGTCAGTACAGCAAGGAAACTTCATCGGCAACAAGGCACCATATGGCTACGACAAAGATGTTGTCGTGGAGGGAAAGAAAAAGTGCCATACGTTGAAGATCAACGAAAAAGAAGCCGACATTGTGCGCATAGTGTTTGATATGTACGTCAACAAAGATATGGGCCGCGTTAATATCGCACACCATCTTAACGATCTCGGCATACCAACAAGAACCGGTGCGCTTTGGTCGCAAGACACGATAAAGACCATGCTTAACAACGAACACTACCTCGGAAAAGTGCGGTGGAACTGGAAAAAAACAATGACAATCGTTGAAGATGGTGAGGTTAAAAAAATACGCCCCAGGTCAAAAGTTGGCGAATACCTAATTTACGACGGCAAGCACGAAGCGATCATCAGCGAAGAATTGTTCGAAGCAGCCAGAGCAAAGCAAGGAAAAAACCACAAGGCGAAAGCAAAGACGAAAGTACGCAATCCCCTTGCGGGGCTGTTGTTCTGCCAGTGCGGCAGAGCAATGTCGCTGAGAACATACACATCGCACGACGCTGCGCCTCGCTTGCTGTGTGACAACCAAGTGTACTGCAAGACAACCTCTGCACTGTACAGTGAAATCATTGACCGCGTAAAGGAAACGCTGGAAGAGTGCATTGCCGATTTTGAAGTGCGGATAAAAAACGATGATAAAACATCCTTGAAACTGCACGAAAACCTGATCAAGCAGTTAAAAGCGAAACTGGAAGAGCTGAACCGCAAGGAATTGAATCAGTGGGAAAAATACTCTGAGGAAGAAATGCCGAAAGAAATTTTTGACAAGCTGAACGAAAAGGTGTTAAGGGATAAAGACGAAGTTCAGCAAGCTCTTTGCAAGGCCTACGAATCCATGCCGGAGCCGATTGATTATGAAGAACAGCTGAAACGATTCCGGGACGCACTTAATGCGCTTAACGATCCCGACGTTTCAGCCGAAAAGAAAAACAGGCTATTAAAGAATTGCATTCAGCGAATCGATTATAAGAGAGAAAAGGCCGTGCGGATCAAGAGCAAGCAAGAGCGTTACTATGATCCGGAATTAAAGCAAACCCGTTACAGATCGCCCCTCTCCACCGGAGGGAACTGGACGAAACCTCCGATTGAGCTTGATATCAAACTTAACGTGAACTTCCGTTAAAGAAGAGGGATTGTTGCGTGCAATCATTTCCATCATTGGTGTGCTGGTTCATCCGAACACCGATGATGGAAATAGTCAAAACAGAGCTAAGACCGGCATTGTGCCGGTCTTTTTGCGTCTTAATTGTTCGATTTCAGCTTGTTGTAATAATTATGTAGAGATATGATCTCGTCTTTATGCTTTAGTTGCATTTTAAGCAAATCGTTTTCGGCCGTGAGTGCGGTTATCTTATCGCTTGCTATGGCAGATTCTGCAATAAGCAAATCGCGCTCCGCCTTGATAACCTCGATTTCGTCTTGCAGGGCTTTCAAGTTTTTCCCACCGACAACCGCGCTGCCCTCTGAAAAAATATCATCGAGTGAGCCGTCAAGCACGCCGACTATTCTGCGCAATGTGTCCACATAAGGGTTATCCGTGTCGCCGGAAAAGATACGCGCGACCGTCCTTTCCGGCAAATTTGTCAGTTCGGCGATCTGTTTCGATGACATTCCCTTATCTTTTTTTAGCTCCTTTAGCTTGTCTAACCACATAACATTGTCCTCTCTTATGATAAAGTTGGGTATTGCTTTTTCTGCGCGAAAGATGTAAAATCTAACCAGCTCAAAACGGAAAGCAACACCATCGAATGGCAAAACTAAAATATTTTACCACACAATGAACGATTTGTCAAGGAGAAAGGAAAAAACCATGAAAACGCAAGAACTCGCCGCCGTCAAAGAAATGATCGTTAAATTAATCGTACAATGCTCGGATTACAGTTTGCTCGATTTGATATACCGGATCCTCATTAAATCCATATAAATCCAAAGAGGTATCAAGCCGCAAAGCCTGATACCTCTTTTTGTTACCTATTCACTTGAAAAACGAACCCGCCAAAGCCATCCTTGTTCAGCCTTGCCAACATAGCATCGGCCAAACCTCGATTGGAGAACGCTCCCACTTGAACGCGGTGGTATTTGCCGGATTTCACAATCAGCGCAGGATAGCCAGCGGTAGTGAGTTTCTTTTTCAAAACCTCCGCCCCGGCGCGGAACAGATACGAACCAACCTGGACACGGTAAAGCACGGAAGAGCCAGCCGGAGCAGATGTTACCCCGCCAACCTTCGCTCTGACGGCCTCTCTGAACGCGCTCATGCTCTTCCCATGCCGCTTGAACCAATGTTCGGGATCGCCGTGGTTTGAAGCGTAGCCGAGCTTGTGTGCTTCGTTGTGGCCGACAATCTCGTCGGGCGAAATGTTGTACTGTTTGCAGAGCAAAGCACAATATTCCACCGCGCAATTCCACACCGCCTTGAAATATGTAGAATCGGTCAACCCGTCCTCACATATTTCAAATTGAATGTGAGAATTATTGTAGCTGCCGTTCTTGCCGGAGCCGCAACCCCAACAGGCGATATTATACGGCAGGATGTTGGCCACACGGACAGCCTTGTTTTTGTCGTAGCCTATAAAACCATGTACACAAACTTGTCTGCCGCCTGGGTGGTAGGTATTCCAATGGTTTCCGTATGCGTTCTTGCCGCACTCTTCCTCGCAATCAACATAGCGTTTCAGCGTGGGATTGTTTGCCCCTGTTGAATGGACAACAATGCCCTTCGGGGTTAATTTCTTGCCGACTTGATAGCAATGGTTTTCCGTTGCATAAGCCGTGATAATGTTCATTCACCATCAACGCCTTTCTGATCTGCTTTGGCACTTCTCTTGCCGATTTCCCGCGCCACGTCAACGGCGGCTTCGCCGAAAACGTAAGCAATCAGCGAACCCGCGCCCATGGGAATATATTCGGCCATTTCGGGCGGGATGTTCTCACCAAACAGGGCGGCGAGAACGCAAAGAAGAGCCGCTGCGAAGGCCGCCCACAGTTTCCGGCTTCCAAGTTTCTGCATGATGATTTCTTTCATAATTATTCCCCTTTCTTTTTGTCAAAGTTTCTTATCCACGCCAAAAGCCCTGCCTCGGCCCCGCAGAATGCGTAAAATCCGCACGATACCGTTGGGGCGATTTCAAGCCCGACGAGGTACGACAAAATTAAATGTACCCAGGTATAAACAAACACTTGAACCAGAACGGCGACAACGGCGATTTTCTGAAAGCTGATTTTTTTCTTTCGTTTCGCCACTATGTCACCCCAGCCCGATCTGCGCCAGCAAAAAGCCGATCACGGCCGCTGCGACAGCCCAGATTGCTTTATCCACCAAGCCGTTCCACCGCTTGCCGGCCTCGCCTACGATAACTTCCAGCTTCCCGTTCACTTCATCCACCTTTTTCTCGATGGATTCCTCCTTTACGGCCAGAACCTGCACGGTTGTAACGATGCTGTCAAGATCGTTCTGCCGCCGTTCAAGGTCGTCAATTCGATGGCGGTTTGATTTCGCCAAATCTTCCACCGCCGTCAGACGGTGTTCATTTTGGATTTCCATAGCTTATTCACTCCCCACAAATCTATCATCATCCCGCTGGGTAGGTTTTTTCGTTTATTTAACCTCCACATACAGGCCAACAAGATCACTCAGTGCGTTATATACGGGGTTTACGGTATCTCTGGTGCAAAGATATACCACGTTGTTCTGCGTATAATATACGCCATTTAGTAGAGCCATGTTGCCCTCATACGGAATAGGATCATCCATCGTACCGGCATGGCTTTCGTCAATGCGGGTAAAGAGCGTAGGTGCAACGTCTGGCTCCCACCCCGCCTGTGAAGTGTGAGCGGTGGTAACTTTATACAGCTTCCCGCCGCATCTCAGTTTAAACGGCATACCGTTGTACTCCGTTTGATATTCTTTTCCGGGTGCCCATTCCGGGTAGAAATTTGCCATTTCCAGAGCTTCCCGATCCGGCAGCAGCTGGCAAGCCGCTTCCAGCTGTTTTCGTATTCTTATAGCGTCGCTTCGCTTCATTCGACCACCCCGTTCATTATAATATCGAGTGCTTCCGCACTGGTCACCGAATCCTTCTCCGCTTCCAGTTCTTTAACGCGCTGTTTTGCCGCTTCACTTTCCGCACGGGCACTTTCCAGTTCTTCGGACAGGGCAACGATTTCTTCCTCGGCGGTGGACAGTGTTTCTTCCAGCACCACGTTAATGCTTTTCAGCGTGGTATACCCCTCATGAGTTCCCAGCGCGTTCCCCTCGTTGTCAACGATTTCAAACGCGCCGCCGGTCAGTGCAGTGATATCTTCATCGGTGATACCAGCCGGCAATTCCAGCCGAAGGGCTCTACAACGTACAGCCCCCTTCATGATGTGATCCCCTACCACGTTTTTCACGCGGATATCTCTTGCTTCCGTTCTGATAATCATTTCATTCTCCTTCAAAAATCAAACAGATTTCCAAACGCCGTTCACCATGACATATACCTTTTCGGCTTCCTTCCACGCGCCGCCGACATTGACATAAACATCCTTGTACTCTTTCGCTATGCCGCCTACCGTGACGGTTCCCAGAACGGGCTTTTCCTTGACGAAGGTATATGTTCTCGTTACACTTTCCTGGCCGTCGTTTGCCGTGATCGTTATGGTGTGTGTGCCCAGAGCAAGGGCGGCCCAATCCGCCGTAGACGGTGTGTAGGTGTATGTGGTTCCGAGAGCAACCGTTTTGGTTTCCTTCGTTGAGCCATTCAGTTTTATGGTTACCGTTACGCCGTCCCCTTCGGCATCCCCAACCGAATAACTTGCCGTAGGAGGCGAAGTAAATGTTCCAAGACTTCCGTCCGAACCAGAGACGGTCGGAGCGGTGTTAAAACATACACTACCATCGTCTGCTACCGAAATTGTTGATGGAAGCACAATTGCCGGGCGGACGCTGCGCGAACTGGTTACTCTGTTGGTGTAGGACTCACCCGCTGTGTTGACCATCCAAGCGTAGGCGGTGTCTGCGGTACGCGGGGTGCGGAGCCACCAGGGGGTATTGGAGCCGTTGAGTTTTGCAACTCGTTTGGAGTTTGCCGCGCCGTTAAAATAGCCAAGAGCAGCACCTTCTGCGGGTGCGGTAGAATCGGCGGGTGCGCCCACTTCCTTGTGGGAAAGCAGAAATACTTTGGCAGACAGACCGCTTGAACCGCTCGTTACAGCGGTGCTTGAACCCGACCCCATTCTGTAGGGGAGCTTAACCTGTTTGATGGCATTATTGATGTCGCTGTCGAATAGGTTGACGAACGTATTGTTCAGATAACTATGAATGTCGGATTTTTCGTAGTCATGGTTTGTGCTGTCGAACGCCCGAGATTCATAACAATTTTCCATCAACAACCACGTCCCGTTGCATGAAGAATCATAGTTTGTCGAGGGTAATCCTTGATGCACAACGATAAAATTTGTTGCAACGCCGCCAACATTAATCTTGACAATACTGCCCACCGCTTTTGAACCTAATGCAGCCAAAACCTCACCCCCTTATGGCGTATATACTATGCAGATATCACCGTTAGAGCCGCTTGGCAGGCTGGCGTTATTCGCAACGATATATACGTTTCTTACTTGCTTAGTAGTGTAGTTGGCGTTATTTTGCGCCACCAACGCTCCTGTCATGGTATCTCCGGCCTTGTTTACCGCCCCGATGTTGGAACGCGCCTGCGATTTTTCCGAATCGCTTAGGGTTTGCGCGTTATACCGTAAAACCTTCACCGTTCCTGCCGTCGAGGCAAGATTATCAGAATTTTCCGTGCTTGGCTTGCTTGCCCCCATCGCATACAGAATCGCGTATGTGTTTGAAATGCTCTGCGCAATTTTCTGGATGATGGCCTCAACACTTGTGTTTGCCATTACAATCCCTCCTTAAATAGCGTCAAGCATTTCTACGATCTTAGTATCATCAAATGTCACTTTGCCGCCGCTGGTATATCCGGCAGAAACGCTCACCTCGGTGGTGGTGATGCCGTTCACGGTGCCGCTCACAGCTCCGTTGTTTGACATTGTTCCCTTAACTTTAACGCCGCCAACATAGGCTGTTTCGCCCGCCAAAATATCCCCAGCTGTAGCCGTAGCGTCGGTGGTGGTGATGTACTCATCCGGGATAGCTTCCACCGTCACCTTTGACATTACCTTTCCCGCCGTTGGTGTTATGGTCTGTGCGCTCTTCGTGGGCGTTACAGATTTTTCTTCCAGGGTAATGCTCACCTTGCCGGTGCCGGAATGTTTGCCGGCAGGGATGGTGTACGAAACGGAGGTAGCGTCCAGAACCTTTGTCTCCGCGCCATTGTCGGCCATCGTACCTTCCACCTTTACGCCGTCTACATAAGCCGTTTTACCGCCCAGAATGTCTCCTGCCACCGCCGTTGCATCGCCGGTTGTGATGTATTCGTCCGGGATAGCTTCCACCGTCACCTTTGACATTACCTTTCCCGCCGTTGGTGTTATGGTCTGTGCGCTCTTCGTGGGCGTTACAGATTTTTCTTCCAGGGTAATGCTCACTTTGCCGGTACCGGAATGTTTGCCGGCGGGGATGGTATACGAAACGGAGGTAGCGTCAAGCGTTTTGTTTACCGCTCCGTTGTTCGCCATTGCACCGGCTTTCACCGTGCCGTCCGCCATGACAAATACCTTTCCGGTCAGTACATCGGCTGCTCCTGCGGTCACGCTGGAAACGTCTTGATAGGTTTCGGGGATAGCCGCAACAGTAACGCCGGACAAACCATAATAGCCGCTGTCAGGTACAACATTCTGCTGTGCTTTGGTCGGGGTAGCCGTCTTAGCTTGCAGTGTGTAGTTTCCGCCGCCTCCAACGCCAGATACAGTTCCGGAGCCGTTGTGCCATCCAGGGGGGATGGTATAAGTATCGCCCTCTTTGACCGTTACGCTCACCGCGCCACGGTTGATCATTTGCGAAATGATAGTGGCCAGCGCGTCAAGTTTTGCGCCATTCTCGGCAAGGCCAAGCTCTACCAGCTTTGCCCGGATGACGTTTCGCGACGTTTCAATGCCTAACAGTTTTTCTTCAATAGTTACCTGTGCCATATTTTACCTCCCTAAATTGTATCGAGAATCGCGCCGATGTTGCCTACGATGGTATGCACCCCCGAAGAGGTTATCGGCTTGGTGTTGTCCTCTTCCGCTTGGTTGGTGGTGTTTACCGACAGTATTCCGTTTTCGTAAGTCAGCGTTTCGTCGGTTTCAAACACAGAGTTTTCGGCAAGATAGCCCTCAACCGCATTCTTGACGGTTTCAGCCGAAATCCCCTTCTCTTCCAGTTCGTTCAGCCGCTGGTTCAGCGCTTCATAGCACTTAACCTCTGTTTCGGTATACACATAATCGTCCGGCTTAGTGCGCGGCATAACAAGGAACATCTGCACGCACTCGGTGTACTGATTATCCTCTCCGCAGACATACGCATATGCCTTGATTGATTTCGCTTCTTGCAGAAGGATGTTCGGCACATCGACCGTGCCGTCGCGCACCTCACAGATCAGCGAACAATCGCTTGTACCGTTGCAGAAGTGAACCTCAGAGCATATATCACCATCGACAATCAGTTTCTGCCCGGTATCCCATTGCCAGAAATGCTCCCGGCCATTTAAAATTTTAAACATCATTCTATCACTCCCAAAGCGCGGTC
>JAEIGA010000949.1_pt1 | contig 43440 bp, 39 predicted proteins | sample 9270691 | NCBI WGS metagenome assembly JAEIGA01 (sample SAMN17057246, study PRJNA624740) | gut metagenome | biome: biome; isolation source: fecal sample | host: Bos grunniens | place: China: Xizang | collected 2019
ATGGCAATATCGAACGGTGGCGGAAACAACAATCGGTTGACATAACAAAAGAACGTCGACCGGACTTAATAAAGGAAAATGAAAAATGAGCATTATTAAAAAAATCGAAGCTGCCCAGGTTGCAAAATTGATGGGCGACAAAAAAATCCCAAACTTTAAAGCTGGGGATACATTGAAAGTTCACGTTAAAATTAAAGACGGTGACAAATTCCGTATCCAGGTTTTTGAAGGTGTTGTTATCGCACGCGATGGCGGCGCAGGGAATAATGCATCCTTTACAGTACGCCGTGAATCTTATGGCGTTGGCGTAGAACGCAAATTCCCATTGTATAGCCCTGCAATCGAAAAGATTGAAAAGGTTCGCATTGGTAAAGTTCGTCGCGCAAAATTGTTCTTTTTGCGTGGTTTGTCTGGCAAGAAAGCACGTATCGTGGAAGATTTGTCCGCAACAAGCGCAGAAAAAAATGCAAAATAAAAAAATCCCACATTTGTGGGATTTTTTTTAACGCCCAATCATTGTTTTAATTTGTGCAAAATTATCTTTTAAATGTAATGCATTTTCATAACGTTTTTTCGCTAAGTTTGCTAATTCAAAGAATTGTGGCTCTGTTACCTTTTGTGCGATTTTAGTCGCAAATGGGTTCTTTATATCTGCGACCCAACCAATGGATTTGTTTGTTTCATAATAAAAAACGTTACGATGGTCTGGGGTATCATAATAGCCCGCTGCATTACCCTTATGTAAATTGATCACGCCATGTTTCAGGTCGATATCACTGGCATATATCTTTTCTGCTAATTTTATCGTGAATGGCCCTGCGTTATATGTAACTTTTTTTGGTTTCTTTACTTTTTTCTTACCATGAGGCACACGAATCTTCAAACTGTATGAATAATCAGCCAGCCCTTTGATGTTAAACTTATATAATTCTAATTCTCTGTCGTATGTAACGTTTGTGTCTTTGTGCAACATTATCAATTTTGCCAAAGTAAAATTATTTTCTGATATCATGTTTCTTGTCCTTTTTGTAATACATTGTTATTTATTTTATGTTATGTTATTTATTTTATACAAAAATATTATATTGTCAAGTTTTTTGTGTTTGACATTTTTTGCATGAACTGTATCATTTGTGGTATGAAAAAAATAATTTTATCTTTGTTTATATCTGCCCTGCCCGTTGTGGCAAATGCGTATATTGATAAAACAAATGCGGTTATTCGTATTCTGAACAAGGACGCCGGCAAGGTTTCTGAACATAAAGTTGTATTAAATCAAGATTTTAAATTTGAAAAATTAAAAATCGTTGTGCGTTCGTGCAAACAATCTGACCCATTTGAAGCAGAAAACTTTTGGGCGTTTGTTGAAATTGATGACGTTGACACAGGTCGCGTTTTCAGCAACTGGATGAACCGTAACGAACCGGGTGAAAATCCATTGCAGCACGCTGACTATGATGTTTGGTTGGTAAAATGCGAATAAAAAGTGGGAGAGAACAATGAACTTTATAAAAAAATATTTTAAATTATTTATTGGTATTGGTGCGTTGTTGTTGGTGTTGGTTGTTTTCTTTTTTGCACAGCGCAGCGGTGCATTGGAATCAGGCAGTTTACAAGACTGGCGCAGCGCATCGTTGGACAGACGCGTTGCAGCGGCTCAAATATTGACCGGCGCAGATTCTAATATTGATTTACTGGTCGCATGTATTGATAAGATGGCAACATTGCCAGACAGCTCCGAGATGACCGTGCGTGACGCTGCGTCGTTATGCCGAACAGGAATTAAATTAAAAGAAAATCTGTAATGCGCGCGGTTTTAATGTTATTGCTGTTGGCCGGGTGCGCTGTGAATTCAGATTTGCCCGGCCAGTCTTTTTTAGGCGCAAAATATCTGTCTTCGCCGTTGGGCGAAGGCGTGCCGCCCGATGCTGACCCAACTATACGATTTGATGCGTTTGATTGCACAACATTTGTGGAAACTGTTTTGGCAAATGGCGATATTGAAAAACTTAATAAAATAAGATACAAAAACGGCAAAATAGATTTTTTAAACCGTAATCATTTTATTGAAACCGATTGGTTGAAAAATAATTCTGACATTGTTGAAAATGTCAGTCGTAATTTTGGAAAAACGGCAATAAGAACGGTTGTAATCAACAAACAATCTTGGTTCAAGACTGTTCATAATATTGACGCCGATTTTATGCCAGAAACAGTCAAACTGGAATATCTGCCATATAAAAATCTTGGTGATTTAGAATTAAATAAAATGTATGTTGTGTTGTTTGTTGCTGACAATCAAAAAAATCGTGATAAAATTGGGACCGACATTGGCGTAGTTCATATGGGGTTCTTGTTGCCAAATGGAATTCTGCGACACGCGTCCAGTGCGCAAGGCATGGTGGTCGATGTTGATTTTTACGATTATGTAAATCAGCGTCAGAAAACAAAAACAAATATCGGAATCGTAATATTGGAAATAAAATGAGTGACGAAAAATTGATGCGTTTAGATATGGGAACTTTGGACAGCAGCGTTCACAGCGACCGCCCCACCCTGTGTTTGGGGATCGAATCTTCTTGTGATGAAACATCTGCTGCAGTTGTAGATAGTGATAAAAATATATTATCGCATATAATTTATTCGCAAATTCCAGAGCACCAAAAATATGGTGGCGTTGTGCCTGAACTGGCGGCGCGCGCACATATCTTGGCAGTTGATAATGTGATTAATCAGGCATTAGATAAAGCCGGCAAAACAATTGATGATATAGATGTCATAGCCGCAACTGCTGGCCCCGGATTGATCGGTGGCGTTTTAGTTGGCTGGATGGCAGCAACAGGTATTGCACAGTCTTTAAAAAAACCTTTGGTTGCAGTAAATCATTTAGAAGGTCATGCATTAGTTCCACGACTGTGTGCGACATTGGCAGATGGCACAAACGGCAATGTAAATATTGAGTTTCCATATTTGTTAATGCTGGCGTCTGGTGGTCATTGTCAGATTTTGTTGGTTCGCGGCGTTGGAAAATATGAATTAATCGGTCAGACATTGGACGACAGTGCTGGCGAAGCCTTTGACAAAGTTTCAAAAATGTTAGGATTAGGTTATCCAGGCGGCCCGATTGTTGATAAGCGTGCACAAAACGGCAATCCGCGTGCGTTTGCGTTTCCACGCCCATTATGCGATAAGCCAAATTGCGATTTTTCATTCAGCGGAATTAAAACTGCTGCACGTACTTTTTTAGACCGCGCAAACGCGCCCCTGACAGATGAATATATTGATGATTTTTGCGCTTCGTTTCAGGCCTCTGTGGTCGACTGTATAATTAACCGTCTGACAAATGCGTTAAAAGATTCGCGCGTATTGGAAGCTTCGCCTAAAACATTGGTCGTCGCAGGTGGCGTAGCAAAAAACACCGCTATTCGCAGTGCGATGGAAAAGTTAGCCCAGAAAAACAAGATGATATTTGCTGCACCTCCACTGAATTTATGTACAGACAATGGCGCAATGATTGCATGGGCAGGCTTGGAAAACTTTTTGATTGGCAATGTTGTACGCGAACCAATTGCACCGCGCCCGCGCTGGCCTTTGACGGAATTATAAATTGAATATTTTGCACGAATATGATATCGTGTCAGATATGAGAAAAGAAAAAGAAGAATTTTATCAACAGGCTACTCGTAGACTGCTGCAACAAATTGATAAGATGAAGATGACCGATGACCAACGGCGTATGGCGCGGCGTTTTACATTGTTGTTTCGCAACAGCTTTAAATCCGAAGCAGTTAAACACGCGACTTTTGATGATCAGTTGGGGAAAAGAACTGATGTTTTTACATATCCATCAGACGGTTTTTGCAAAGCGTCATGTTTTGCTTTTATGAGTGCGATGGATTCATCAGATTGGAAATTGATGTATATCAGCGAAATTTGGACATATGGCCCCCACTTTTTCTTGTATCATATACCCAGCAAACAAAATTTCGATTTAACCGCAGACCAATATACAAACATTGGAATTTCTGTGCCATATGAACTGGGACGACCAGAGCGATTAGAAGGCAAAGAAACCGCGTCTGCGCAACGATTTGCAATTGCTGTCGCGGATTATGTAAACAGTATACAACAAGGTGGTATGTAAACTATGCAGAAACCGGAGCCATTTGTAAAAGATGATATGATTTTTAGCGTGTCAGACGCATCTGCGTTGCTGAAAAATGTTGTAGAGACAGCTTTTCCGCGAATAAAAATTCGGGGTGAATTATCGCAAATCACACGTGCGACTTCTGGGCACATTTATATGACGATAAAAGATTCGGGTGCGGCCATATCTGTAATTGTTTGGCGCGGCACACCGCTGAATTTTAAACTGGAAGACGGGTTAGAAGTTATTATCACAGGTCGTTTTACCACATACCCTGCCCGCAGCAATTATCAAATCATTGCCAGCGAAATTGAAATGGCAGGCGTTGGCGCAATTCTTAAAATGCTGGAAGAACGCAAACAAAAATTGGCAGCCGAAGGGTTGTTTGACGCATCTCGCAAGAAGCCATTGCCAAAATTGCCGCAAACCATCGGTGTTGTCACCAGCCCAACAGGCGCTGCGTTCCAAGACATACAGAACCGCCTGCGCGAACGCTTTCCGGTGCGTGTTTTGTTGTACCCTGCAACGGTCCAAGGGGTGACGGCCGCGACCGAGGTTGCAGCCGGTATCGAATACTTTAATCGAATGAATAATGTCGATGTTATTATTGTTGCGCGTGGTGGTGGCTCGTTAGAAGATTTATTGCCTTTTTCAGAAGAAATTGTTGTACGCGCAGCCGCGGCCAGTCGTATACCATTGATTTCAGGCGTGGGACATGAACCAGACTGGATGTTGATTGATTTTGCTGCCGACCACCGCGCGCCTACCCCAACCGGTGCAGCCGAGGCGGTCGTGCCAACAAAACTGTCATTAGTTCAAGATTTGGATAATATGTGGTTGCGACTGTCTGGCAATTTCGTCACGCGACTGACGAACGCTAAACAACGCATCGAATCTGTAAACATCAAAAGCCCTAAACAAATGTTGATGGAACATACTCAGCGTTTGGACGATTTGGGGCGCACGCTGAACATTATTATTAACACCAAAATTGTGGCAGCATGTCAGAAAATGGATAATGTCGCAGGGTTCCCTAACATATTACAAAACAAGATGGCTGCTTTGAATCAATCGTTAACGCATGCAGGACAGATGTTGAATTCGCTTAGTTATAAAAGCGTTTTGGCGCGTGGGTATGCTATTGTGCGCGGCGCAGATAACGCAATCATCAGCAGTGTTGATGGTGGTACGCCACAAACAATCGAATTTGCAGACGGTGTAATAAAATTATAAAAACGCCCTTAACGGGGCGTTTTGTTTTTTTATCTAGACCGCTGAAACCATAATAACAAACACATATTAGAGCTTTTATTAAATGACGGAATAATGTCGCGTTGTATCTTAGTCCATACTTTTTATTAATGTTTTTGCCATTGTGACAGATTCTGATGTTATTTCGGCACCACTGATTATGCGCGCAATTTCGTTTACGCGTTCTTCGTCTGCAATTTGATGAATTGTGGTGGTGGTTTTGCCATCGATGACAGATTTTGATATCTTAAAGTGCCTGTCCGCAAATCCTGCAACCTGGGCCGAGTGTGTAATAACCAGCGCTTGGTTTGCAACCGCCAGGCGATTTAAACGATTGCCAACAGCTGATGCAGTCGCGCCGGATATTCCTGTGTCAATTTCATCAAACACAAATGAATGTTCGTCGTTAGTGCCAGCCAATACTACACGCATAGCCAACATCAGACGCGCCAATTCACCCCCAGATGCGGATTTATGCAATGGTGCAAATGGAGAGCCTGGATTGGTTTTTATCATAAATGTAATATCGTCAGTTCCATTTGCAGATGGCGCGCAAGTGTTAAACTCGATATCAAAATCAGCTGAGCCTAATTTTAAATCCGGCAATTCGGTCAACAGTTTTTCGCGTAATGTTTGGGCGGCTGTTTTTCGTGCGTCGTGCAACGCAGATGCAGCAGCAAGAAAACAATCGTGTGTTGTCTTAAGTTGTGCGGTTAGTTTTTTTAGCTCTGCATCAGAATTATCAATCGCATTTAATTGTGCAGACATTTGTTCCAGCTTTGCAGGCAGTTCATCTGCAGAAACACGATGTTTGCGTGCAGCAGCACGAATTGCAAACAGTCGTTCTTCGATTGAATCCATATCGTCTGTGTCGATGTTTTCAGGCTCCAAGCTTTTTGACACCGTGGCAATATCTTCCGCGATATCGTACAGTTTATCGATTTGCGATTGATACGGATTTTCATCGCCTTTGATTCTTTCTAAAATGTGTGCAACCGAAAAGACAAGCGCGTCCAGAGAATTGCCATGTGGGGCCATTGCGCTGATTGCGTCGTTTAAAATTGCAGTATTTTTTTCCGCATTCATCATATTGGCGCGTTTGGTTGCCAGTTCGTCTTCTTCGCCAATTTGCGGATTCAATTTTTGCAATTCTGCAACATTATGTTCCAAGAATTCGCGTTCAGATTCGCTGCGCGCCAACATTTCTTGCAATTCTGACAGACGCTTTTTTGTATCAGAATATTCTTTATACGATGTTTTAACATCTGTCAACAATGCCTTAAAATTACCGATATAATTTTGTGCAAACGCGTCCAATGTTGGTCGGTGCGTTGACTGGTTCAACAAAGTATGATTTGCAAATTGACCGTGAATTTCTATTAATTCATCACCAATTTGCTTTAATGTTTTTACAGATATTGGCGTATCGTTAATCCATGCCTTGCTTTTGCCATCTGCGTTTAATGTGCGGCGTAAAATTAAACCGTCTGTGGTATCGATTTCAAATTCGTCCAAAACTGTTTTTGCACTTGCTGGGACATTATCAAATTCAGCAATTACAGACGCCGTTTCGCAACCGTGTCTTATCAGTCCAATGTCAGAGCGTGCGCCCAGTGCCAAAGACAGCGCGTCCATTAAAATACTCTTCCCTGCGCCGGTTTCGCCAGTTAATATGTTCAGCCCCCTGCCGAATTCAATGTTCAGTTTTTCTATCAGGACAATATTTGAAATATTTAAATTAACCAACATATTTAAATTAAACCTGCTTGTTTGCGACTTGTTCCAGTGAAAAATCGTGTGTCCATAGTATATAACCATCGATGCTAAAATCAAGATAAATTGCAGACAGCAGTTCTGCGTATTCTTTTATCTGGGCGATATATTTAGCGCGATACGCATCGGGTGCTGTGTCTGTTTTATAATCGATGATATCTATGTGTTTTTTCTGTTTATCTATGCACAGGCGATCAATTCTGCGGCTGATAAATTTATTCTTTATTGTGCCGGCAATTGGAACTTCGGTTTTGGATTGTGCCGAAAAGAAGCGAACCAATTGCGGATTGGATTTTATTTTGTTTATCAAGTCAGGATTGCCGGCGTCGCCCGTTTCATCTATTGTTATGCGTTGCAATTGTGTATGCATATCAGCACCGCTTTTTGTTGCGTACTTTGTGCGCGTTTGTTCAGATATAATTTCATGCAATGTCTTCATTTGTAATCCTGATAAATTCTGAATCTGTATCGCCTGCAAAAACACGCCATAGTTGTGTGTGCCACGCATTTTCAGGCGGATTTTTGTCAGATGTAAATCCGTATATGTATAATTCGTCCCGCGCACGCGTCATAGCCACATACAACAACCTATAATATTCTGCAATTTGTTTTTGCGACTGCGCGTCTTTGGCAGCGGCGTGCAATGCGCTGTTATCGCTGCGTGGCGCCCATAACCATACAGGCATTGCGCCATCTGTAATTGGAATTATTTTGTCTGCCTTGGGCATATGAATTGTATCTATTAAGAAAACAACGGGGGCTTCTAAACCTTTGCTGCCGTGCACCGTGACGATACGAACACCAGAAGCCGCGTCCATATCGCGGGTGACTTCGCTGCCACCTGTTATAAACCATTTTATAAAGTGCCACAATGTGCCAGGCTGGGTGCGCTCATAAGACAAACAAATTGTTAAAAACTCTTCCAGCGGATCAACAACCTGTTCGCCCATCGCAGAAATAAAACTTTGGCGTGTATCGTTTTGATTTAACACCCATGTAAAAAATGTATATGGCGACAAATGTTCAGCCGCATTTTTTATGTCGGCCAGACGATTGTGTATTTGCGGGAATTTGTCTTTTAAAACATCAAAAACAGATACGGATTCTGCATCTTTGTTGGTCTGTTTTTTGGTATAATTAATATCGTTTCTTAATTTACATACTTTAAAAATATCGTCTTGTTTCAATCGGAAAATTGGACTTTTTAAAGTGCAACACAAACTGTAATCATCGTCCGGCTTTATACACCAACGAACAAGATTTAACAAATCGCGCACCGCTGGAAAATCAGGCAAAACAATACGGTCGTTGCCTGCAACTTCGATGTCCCGCCGTTTTAATTCAGACACCAATGGCATTACAAATTGGTTGCGCTGCTGAACCAGTACCATAATGTCTTTGGCAGAATACCTTCCGTTAGACAACACTTCTTTTATTTTGTCGGCAATTTGTTTTATATAATCCAATCGCCCTGTCCCGCTTTCTTTTTTTGCAATCAATCGGTGAATTTCAACCGCGCCTGCATCATTTGCACGAAAACATTTATGTGCATTGTTTTTAAAAGAACTGATGCCAACGACAATATTGTCTGTAAAGAATTTGTCGACGCTGTTTAATATAGGCGCAGTCGAACGAAAGCTTTGCTGTAATGGCACTTCGCGTATTGCACGCGCATTGTTTTGTATCTGTTTTGAAATAGCATCACGACTGGCCGCAAACGCATATGGATCAGCGCCCTGGAATCCATAAATAGACTGCTTGGTATCGCCAACCACAAACATAGAGTGCGGCAACTGTGCCGTGTCGCCGTCTGTAAAAAAGTCGCCAGACAGCATATTCAAAATATCCCATTGTAATGGCGATGTGTCTTGGGCTTCGTCCACCAATATTTGAGACAAAGATAAATCCAACTGAGACAAAACCCAACCCATTGTCTCAGCGTTTGAAAACAATTTACGGGTATACAAAATCAAATCTTCGAAATCTAACAGGCTTTTTGCGCGTTTCGTATTTTTGTACTCTGATGCAAACGCAGCTGACAAATCAAACAGCGCCAAAGTATCGTCAAAAATCATCTGATTTGTTTTCTGTTGTTCTATTTCTGCGATTTGTAATTGTTCGGCAGTCAAATATTCTTTTTTTGCAAGCAGTTTATTCGGCGTCCCATCCGAATTTAGGTATGCATATTTGTATTTTTCAAAATCAATAGTTTTATCAATAAACTGTTTGGTTAAAGTGATCACCTTTTCCAAATTCTGTGCCGGCGATTTCTTTGTTTTTTGCTCTGCCGTTGCGAAGTTGATAATATTTTGCAGATTTTGTTCGTTAAACTCGTACCTTTTTACATAATTCAAATTTAAAAAATCTTTAATCGTATCAATAAAGTATTCGCGATATTTAACAATATTTTCAACTTGAAAAAACTGTTTATACTGACCGCTTAATAATTCAAGTAATTTATCTAAATATGTTTCAGACACACGACCAACAATATGTTCAAACGCATTAAAAACACGCTCGTTATTACTGGAATTTACAACACGATTAAACACATCTTGCAACAAAACACGCTGTGGCGCACCAGATATCAAAGACCAGGTTGGCGAAATGCCCGCTTCTAATGGGAAACGATGCAAAATTTCTTCGCAAAAACCATGGATTGTTTTTATCTTTAAAATTTCTGGATTGTCAATAAATGTAAAAAATATTTCGCGTGCATGTTTAATATCGTCATCTGTTGCAGGATTATTATACGCCACCCCATTTAACATTTCACGCAAATCATCATCAGACGCCATTGCCCATTCGCGCAAAGCCTTTAAAATACGGTTACGCATTTCGCCAGCGCCCGCCTTGGTATATGTAAGACACAAAATACCCGCAGTCATACAATCAGGTGTACGAAACAATGTCCGCAACAAACGCTGGACCAAGACGCTGGTTTTTCCTGTGCCAGCATTTGCCTGGACCCATATGTTTTCCCGTGGATTGGCAGCAATATCTTGCTCCGGTGAAAGTTTATGATTTTTTGCCATTTATGCCCTTGCTTTATTATTTAAAGTTTAGTATAAATCCAAGTGGACTGCAAGATATATAAAAGACAGTTTTCTTAGGGGGAAGGAACAATGGATTTTTCACAGTTTTTGATTGTTGGCGGCGGTGCATTAGGTGTTTTGCTGGTGTCTGTTTTAATTGGATTATTTGTTATATCCAGAAAATCACAAAAGGTTATGAAGTCTTTGTTGACCATTATAACACAACCAGAACGCGCAAAAATCGCAGATGCGTCACGCGTCTTGGCTACCATATTAGCAGATGAAATCGCAAAGATAGAACAAAGTTTTCAATCAATGCGCGATACATTAAACGCTCAAATTGATTACGCAAACAAATTAAACGATATGCTGACGATACAAAACGAACAATTAATCGCAACAGCAGATGACGCAACCAAGAAAATTGCAAATATGTCAGGTCGCCTGGACAACACCGTGGGTGGTTTGGGTGAGATAGTCGCATCACAATCGTGGAAAGATGCAGAAAGTTCTACGGACCGTTTCAGCAGTATTGTTAACGAGTTATTAGCAAATATTAATAAAACATCTGAAAACACAGTTCAACAAACTGCACAAATCCAAGACCAAATTGATAACTGGCTGGAAAGCAGCAAAACATTGTCTGAAAATCTGCAAGGCGAATTTAATTTTAATGCAGACCAGATGAAGAACCTGACTGCAGAATCAGAAACCCTACAAACAAAACTGTCTGAACTATCAAAAACAACCGCAGACGGATTTAATAATATCAAAACATCGGCGGTGAATTACGAAGAAACATTGAACAAAAACAATAAACAGTTGGATGGTTTTTTGGAAAAATTGGATAACTTTGGCAAACAATCAAAAAAACAACTGACCAGCCAAATGAATACATTAACAAGTACCGCAAATGTTGTAGCAGGACAAAGCCAATTAGTCGAAACATCCATCGAAAAACAATCTGGAAAACTGACAGACATCGTCGAAAGCCTTATGGCGACAGCAACTGCAACAGAAAGCGCTGTGCGCGGAATTTCTAATGAATTGGTTGGTTTGACCAATAAATTTGATACGGAAATAAAAGAATATGCAACAGGCGTTGTTGCAGAACTTAAAACCGTATCTGGCGTTGCAAATGCAACATTGGAAAACACAAAGACTGCGGCAAATGCGTTTTCTGAATCTGTAAAAACGATGGCCAGCGGCGTTCGAGAAACGCTGATCGAAATGAATACGGCACACACGCAATTGTCCGCGCAGTCCGAAAATCTGATAAAAATGTCCAGCGACACAACCGCTCAACTGGAACCATTGTCTGCATTAATTGAAAGATATTATGCCGCCCTGCCTGATTTGTCGCGCGGTTCTGTTGAAGCCAGCGAAACATTGGAAAAAATTGTGGCGGGACTGAACGAAAAAATCGCACTGATGAAATCAACTGTTTCGGAATCAACAGATGCGGTATCCGGTTCTGCAATAAAACTGGAAGAACTGGCAGGCCAGTCGCGTCAGCAAATGATTGATTTGATGGCTGACTATGCCAAAGCAGTCGATACGATGCAAACACTTAACAAACAAATGATGGTCGCACGCGCATCTGCGCCGATGGACGCAATAAAAACGGCGCCTGCTAAAACATTTGGGCATATTAGTTCTGCAGACTTTTTAGCACAAAGCGAACAAATGCTGGCGTCATTGCACGAACAGTCGATGGATTTGACGCGCGTTGCAGGCGCAGAAATCCCAGATGTTGTTTGGACTAAATATCACGCAGGCGACAAAACAATCTTTTCAAAATGGTTAGCTAAAATGTTGGCGGCAGCTGATAAAAAACAAATAAAAGAAATGATAAAGGCAGACGCTGTATTCCGCCGTCAAGCAACACAGTTTGTCCGCAGTTTTGATAAGATATTGGCAAATGCACAACAAACAGACAACCCAGACAATGTGTCGGCAACATTGATAAAAACCGATGTAGGGCACATATACATCGCTTTGAAAAGTTATGTTTAAAAAACGCCCCGAATGGGGCTTTTTTTAATATTGTTTTTGAAGTTGTTTAATATGTGCAGTTAATTTTGCATCGTACACACCATTAATTGGGCACAAGGTATAATCGGGCACCAGCCCTGCTTTGCGAAACGCCTCGTTGTTACACTTGTTTAATGTACGAACAGTTGTATCGTTTGGCATATTAGCGCGCGATTCCACTGTTTTCATATTGTTTTGCGGTGGGACAAAATACGCAATTTTAAAATCGTATTCTGTATTCAGTTTGTTTACAACAAACCAGCTTATCATTTGGCGGGCATACTTTGGCTCAATCACATCGTATATCAAATTTTGCCCCAGATGTTCATAGACTTCGAATTCTGGCACGCCATACAGCCATTTGGGCATTCCTGGCTGCCAAATTTTTTGATTAACCCACAGGTGCGTTGCCAGTGGTTCTGTTTCAAAATAATCTTCATCACGAAAGAAATAAGGGTTCCCTTCGCTTTCGCCGTCACGCATTGGACGTGTAGTCGCAGAGCGCAAGCTGTAAAATAATCCTGTGGGCAAAGTGTTTTTAATAAAATATGTTTTGCCGCTGCCTGACGGACCGCTGCAAAACAACAATGTTTTCTTCATTTTATACTCCGAATAAACCCCGCAAATGCGGGGTGTTATAATTAATCCTCCAAAAAGCTGCGCAGTGTGCGTGCACGCGTTGGATGTTTTAATTTATTCAACGCCTTTTGTTCAATCTGGCGAATACGTTCACGGGTAACGCCAATATATTCACCAACTTCTTCCAAAGTACTGGTTTTATTCGTGCTCATCCCGAAACGCTGACGCAAAACCGTTTCTTCCTTAGGATCCAGTTCAGACAAAATCTGGGTGACGATTTTACGCAGATTTTGCTGTGCCGCAGAAGTAAATGGATTTTTCGCCGTTTCGTCCGCAATAATTTCGATACGAGAACTGTCGTCTTCTGTTCCAACAGGCGCTTCTAATGAAATTGGTTTCAGATTGACTTTCATCGCCTTGTGAATCTTGTCAACAGGCAGATAAATTATCTTGGACAATTCTTCGGCTGTTGGCTGACGCCCGTATTTATGCATAAACTGGCGTGTTGCGCGTTGAATCTTGTGTATATTGTCAATCATATGCACAGGGATTCGAATTGTACGAGCCTGGTCCGCAATACTGCGAGAAATACCCTGTTGAATCCAGTTTGTTGCATAAGTAGAGAACTTATTCCCCAAACGATAATCAAATTTATCTACTGCTTTCATCAAACCAATATTGCCATCCTGAACCAAGTCAGAAAAATCAAGACCCAAACCACGATTGCTGGACTTTTTTGCAAATTTGATAACCAAGCGCAAGTTAGCTTCTATCATTTCGCGCTTTGCACGGGCGGCTTCGGTTTGACCACGACGAACCAATTCTACAACTTTTTTATATTCGGATGTAGGTTGTCCTGTTTCATTCGCGATGGCTGTGATATCTTCTTGAATTTTCAGGATGTCTGCACCGTGCTTTTTTGCAAAGTTTGCCAACGCAGTATTTTTATGCTTAGCCAGTTTTTTTACCCAGTTGCGATTCAATTCATTGCCCGCATATTCGGCCAAGAAGTCTTCGCGTTTAACTTTGTTTGCCAGCGCCAAACGCAATAATTTTCCTTCCAGTCCCATTAACAACTGGTCGCGCTTGGTCAACTGTTCCAGAATTTCTGCAACACGATCATCGTTCAAACGGATTTTGCTGACATTTTCGAACAGTTCCAAACGCATTTTTGTGTATTTCTTTTCCAATGCGGCATCCGGTGTATCTGATGTCAGCAAATTTTCCAAACGCTTGGCCTGTAATTTTTGCATACTGTTAAAGATGCGTTTGATTTTTGCAAACAAATCTAAAACCATTGGCATCAAAGACTCTTCCATAACTGGGATTGGTACGCCAGATGTCCCGCGAGGCGAATCTTCTTTCTTGATACCATCTTCTTCGTCTTCGTCGTCATCGTCGTCTTCGTCGGTTGCTACTTCTAAATCGTCCAAATCGTCATCGTCCAGCTCGTCAACATGTTCGACACCTTTGGATTTCAATGCCTCGGATAACGCGGCCAAAGATTTTTGTTCGGAATCACTGGAATACATAACTTCCAAATTAACAATATAGCGCAGACGAATATCTTCATTTAACAACTGCTGATACCAATCCAACATAGCCTGAATTGTCATTGGACTTTCGCACAAGCCATAGACCATCAGACGGGATGCCGCTTCGATTCTTTGGGCGATAGCGACCTCGCCTGCGGCAGTCAACAACTGAACTGTACCGATTTGCTTTAAATAAGACTGGACAGAATCCTGAACGCCTAACACCAAAGAACCAGTCTGACTGCGTTCCAACTGCTTTGCATAATGTTCATAATCTTCATCATTAACATCGACTTGTTCGGCGTCTGCGTTTAATAAATTGCGCGTTTTATCCCTGGGTTCGTCATCGTCCATTTCATAATAACGCCCCATATCCTGAGGATAATTATCTGTTTCCAGAATTTCCAATCCTAAATCTTGCTGAAAGAAATCTAATACTTCTTCTTGTTCGTCCGATGGAACTTCGTCCGCTTCGGTTGCGGCCGTAAAGTCCATGCGCGACATATAACCCGCGTCCATTGCACTAAATGCAAGTTTTTGCAAATTTTCTGGCAAAGACTCGATTAAAAGTCTTGTTGCATCGTCCAGTTTTTTTACCATCATCAACCTTTTAAAGTGTTAAAATGTGTTAAAAAATTATTTCTTTTTATTCTTTTTTTCTGCCTGTTTTTGGGCTTTTGCAACTGCTTCATGAATTGCAGATTCAGAAACCAAACCCAAAACAATTGGGCTCTGAATTTGAATAATAGAATAAGATTTGTGAGTCTTGTTACGAACGGATGCAACAGTCGGATTTGTGCTGCGCATCAAACGTGCAATTTGACCGTCTGACAATTCTGGATAATTTTTAACAATCCACAAAACACCACCCAGGCGGTTCTGGCGATGCAATTTTGGCGTATAACCAACACCTTTTTTGTTTTGTTTCTGTTGCGCTTTGACAATTTCTTCACGCAATGTCAGGCGCGCGTTTGCATCTGCTTCACATGCAGCAATATCTTCACGAGTCAACTGACCGCTTAGCACTGGGTTCAGTGGTTGAATTTTATAAGTTTCAGCATCAGCGATATTTTTAACTTCCAGTTCGTGCAAACCGCAGAAATCTGCGATTTGTTCAAATGTTAATGCGGTGTTTTCAATTAACCACAAGGCTGTAGATTTTGGCATATATGGATAGTTCATGAGAATTCCCTTTGTAATTACAGGGGGCAATATACACTAATATTGCCCCGATTTCAACCGATTTTTATTATTTTTTATGCTTTTTTGACGATTTTGTATCCGTCTTTGCTGTCCAGCACTGTCCAGCCAGCCGCATCTATTTGTGCACGCAAGCTGTCCGCCGTAGTCCAGTCTTTGTTAGCCTTGGCTTCGGCACGCTGTTGCGCCAGAACAACAATGTCATCTGGGGCAGACTGCTGTTCTAAATCAACCAGTTTTTTGGCACGGTCAATAAATTGCAGACCTAACAATCGGTCTATAAATTCAAACAACGCCAATTTAGTCGCAGGATTTACAGACGCGTCTTTTAACAATTCTTGAACAACAACCAATGTTTCCGCGGTTTTTATATTGTCTGACACGATTGTTAACATTTTATTGTGCCAGATATTATACACCCCAGAATCTAATTCGCCTATGTTGTCCGCAGTCATTAAATCCGCAATTTTTCGAACAATATTTTTGTACCCTGCCACAGCCGCATCCAGCGATTCAAACGAAAACTCTAGTGGCTGTCGATAATGACTTTGTAACAATAAATACCTGTATGCCATTGGATCATAACCACGCTCAACTAGATTACGCACTGTATATGCAGTGCCAGCCGACTTTGACATTTTGCCGTCTTTTAACATCAACCATTCAAAATGCATCCAATACGAAACCCATGGAGCGCCGACAATCGGTTCGCTTTGTGCTATTTCATTAGAATGGTGAACTTTGGCATGCTCTTGTCCGCCAACATGCAAATCAAAATGAGTTCCTAAATACTTCGTGCTCATCGCACTGCACTCAATATGCCAGCCTGGGAATCCAACGCCCCATGGACTATCCCATTCCATTTGACGCTTTTCATTAGTTGGTGAAAACTTCCACAATGCAAAATCTGTAGAGTTTCTTTTGCCACTATCATCAATACGCGCACCACCACGCAAATCTGACAACTTTTGCCCGCCCAAAGCACCATATGCAGCAAACTTAGAGGTATCGTAATAAATACCGTCGCCAGGGATTTTGTATGTATACCCCAATGCTTCCAGCTTTTGCACTTGTGCAATCTGTTCCGCGATATGGTCTGTCGCACGCGGCATAACAGTCGGTTTGATATTGTTCAACAAATCCATATCATATAAAAAACCATCTATATACTTTTGCGCGACATCCCATACAGACATATTTTCACGGGCTGCACCTTTTTCCATTTTGTCATCGCCCGTATCACCATCACTAGTTAAGTGTCCAACATCTGTAAAGTTCATAACATGTGTGACATCGTAGCCATTTTCAATAAATACACGTTTTATAATATCGCTGTTGACCATTGTACGCATATTGCCAATATGCGCATCCCAATAAACTGTTGGACCGCAAGTATAAAACCCCATCTTGCCTGGCACCAGCGGTTTGAATTCTTCCAGTTTTCGGGTCATTGTATTATAAAGTCTGATTGTCATAATGCGTTCCTTTTATCGGTTTAGTTTTTATGAAATTTTAAATATTTTATATGTAAAAAGCAAACAAAACAGTTTGCTGAAATATGCAAGTTAACAACAACAGTAAAAATTTATAAATCTAATTGTCATAGCCATATTATGGCACGACGGAACGAGGTAAGTCAAGGTACAAAAAATTAAACCCACCAAAGGGTGGGTTGAATTTTCTGGCGGGCGCAAAAGGACTGGACTCCCCTGCCCACAGTTGTGGGCGGGGATACCCCTCTCCACTCGTGACGATTTGGGGGCGTTTTACTTCCCAAATCTACTCCGTATCGAACCTTTTACGGTTCTCGTCCTACATTCCGTTAAAAAATTAAACCCACCAAAAGGTGGGTTGAATTTTCTGGCGGAGCGTATAGGACTCGAACCTATGGACCAAAAAATCTCGGTCACAGATTAGCAATCTGCTGCATTACCACTCTGCCAACGCTCCATGCAGGGGGTATTATACATAATCATAATTTTAATTGCAAGCCAGAAAAATATATTTTTTATATAAAGTGTTGACAAATTTATTTTTTGTTCTATATTGTTTGTCAAAGAGGTTATTATGAAAAAATATTATAAAATTATTTCTGCCCCATTTTCAAGATTCGAGCAGACATACAATGTTTTGCCGGACACTAATTTGTCTGGGCAAAAATTTACCGCAAAATCATTTGACAAGGACGCAATCGAAGCAGATGTAGCGTTAAACGCCCCTGAATTCGTATTGCACTTTTGCGACAATGCAATTGATACATTGATGTGGATGGATTATGCTATGAACAGCGATCTGTTTAAAACAAACGCGAAAGTATATGAAATCAAACCATTAAGCTTTGTATACAAACAACAATGCAACGATAAAAACGCATTGTGGCAATGCGGCGCAAATAAAATTGAATTTGTGCGCCAGCTTGATAAAATCGACTTGTTGCGCGACGCCGTTGCAGAAACAGACCAAGATTTTTCAAAAATCATTATGCGTTATCCAAACAGAAATATGTTAAAAATGATTATGGACATTCAAAATTCCAGACATTTAACAGTAAGATAAAAAAATCCCCCGATTTGGGGGATTTTTAATGTTCTTCGCCGATATGTTCAGGCTGATATATTTCGACATCACGTGTCATCGCCAGATACTTGTCCGCACGACGCGATGGTAATTCAGACGCCGGCACGCTTTGCAATTCTGTAATATGCTTTGCAACAGCATTTGCCAACAGTTCCATCGTCGTTTGCCAGTCAGTATGTGCGCCACCGGCAGGCTCTGGAATAACTTCATCAACAACATTTAAGTTCGCCATATCGCGCGCAGTTAATTTCATAGCCGCAGCGGCTGTTGCTTTAAAGTTATTGTCGCGCCACAAAATGCTGGCACAAGATTCAGGCGCAATTACAGAATAAATCGCGTTTTCCATCATCAAAACTCGATCGCCCGTACCAATCGCAATCGCGCCCCCAGAACCACCCTGACCCACATTAACTGCAATATACGGCGTGGCAACGGACAACCCCATCGCAATAGAAGATGCAACAGCCTGGGACTGACCGCGTTCTTCGCCTTCACGGCCCGCAAATGCGCCCGCAGTGTCAAATAACGATATTAATGGCAATTCAAATTTTTCAGCCAATTTCATCATACGCTGCGCCTTGCGATAACCATCAGGATTTGGCATACCAAAGCGATGTTTTTGTCTGGTTTCAATTGTACGCCCCTGTTCCTGACCAATGATAACAGATGGAATCCCACGCCAAAAACCAATACCAGACCCCATTGCAGAATCTTCGGCATACAGTCTGTCGCCTGCCAGATATGTCCATTTATCAACAATCCCATTTATATAGTCCAAGAAATGTGGACGATTTTCATTGCGTGCCAACAACACCTTGTCATAGGCTTCATTTTCGCCCATGCCGCGAATCTTTTTAGACGCGTCGTGTGTAGGTGTTGCAACATTTATTTGCTTTGGCTCGCAAGATTGCTTTGTCAAAACCGCCAAAATATTTGCAATTACGTCATGTAAATCAGCGCGTGCGACAACCATATCGACCATACCATGTTCATATAAATAATCCGCTGTCTGGAAATTAGACGGTAATTTTTCACGAATATTTTGTTCGATTACACGACGGCCTGCAAAACCAATACGCGCACCCTTTTCAGCAATATGAATGTCGCCCAGCATTGCAAAAGACGCAGTCACCCCACCAAATGTAGGATCCGTCAACAACACAATGTATGGAATTTTGTTTGCATGCAACTTATTAACCGCGACTGTTGTGCGCGCCATTTGCATTAACGACAAGATATTTTCTTGCATACGGGCACCCCCACTGGATGTCACCATAACAAATGCACGCTTTTCTGCGATTGCATGCTCTATCGCTGCGACAATCGCATCGCCAGCCGCGCGCCCCATAGAGCCCATCATAAAATATCCGTTTAAAACGCACACAGTTGACGGCACGCCACCAATGGTTCCATCGGCGGACGTGACAGCATCATAACAACCAGATTCAGAACGCGCGTCCGCCAGTCTGTCTTTGTATGACAATCTGTCTTCAAAGTTTAATGGGTCGTCTGAAACAGTTGGTGGTGTTAAACGTGTCCACGAATTATCATCGAACAGCAAATCGAAACGCTGTTTAGGACTCATAATAAATGCACGACCACAGCTGGGGCAAATATATTTATTTTCTTTATAGTCTTTGTAATAGACCAACTTTCCACATGCTTCGCATTTAATCCACATCAATCTGCGTACGCGGTCATAACGCTCGCGATTGCGGTTTTTAATGCCAGACTTTTTACCAAACAACATAATTATTATCCATTCATTTTTTTAGTTAATTCACGACTTGGCTTGAACAAGATAGTCGTGCTGGCAGGCAAATCCATCGGCTGACCTGTGCATGGATTATATCCAACCTTGGTTGCGCGGGCACGCGGTTGAAAAGTACCGAAGCCACGAATTTCGATTCTGTCGCCGTTGGCAACAGATTCAATAATATGGTCTGACACAGTATCAACAATCGCCGAAGCGTCATTTGTGCGCATATTTTTAAAGCGCACTTGGATAGATCTTACAATATCTGAACGTTTCATTTTTATATCCTTATGTATTTGCACTATATTATTTATATCTTAACACATTTTATCAAGAATAAAGTTTTTTATTTTCGATGAAAAGGTTCCTGTGTAAAAAATCGGTAAAAAATGCTATCGTGTTGTTCATGATAAAATTCAAAACAAAACCAATTATAAAAAACAACCCTGGCAGTGATAAACCTGTGTTTTTCTGGTTTAAAATACCAGCGGAAAATCGCGTATGTCCATCGGTACGCCGTCACGCGCAGGGTCCCATTGATACACAGACATTATAACTGTTTTTTCTGGGGTGAACTTTACGCCTTCGGCACGCAATGCGCGATATTGTTCTGCGGCGAAACCGCAACATAAACTGCCGTCTTTAAAGACAACGCGGTGCCACGGCAGGTGCCATGATGCCTTGTTATTAGATGCATAGCCCACAAATCTGGCACAGCGTGGCCGACCAATCATTTGTGCAATTTGACCAAATGTGGCAACCCGCCCTGATGGGATTTTTGCGACAATATCGTAAACTTGTTCATTAAAAGTTTTTTGCATAAATAAATTTTATCGCAGGCACAGGAAAAGTCAAATATTAACCCTTGCAAAATAATCCCAACACATTTATAATACCCGACACGGAGACGTGGCAGAGCGGTTGAATGCGCGCGACTCGAAATCGTGTATACGGCAACCCCGTATCAAGGGTTCAAATCCCTTCGTCTCCGCCAGAATAAACCCCGCATTTCGCGGGGTGTTTTTTATGGCAAATCGTCATGATGCCCATAGGATAAACTGGTTGCTTTGGCAGCGGCGCTTACTGCATCCACCCAAAGAGGCGCAGTTTTTTGCGCCTTTGGCACGTTTGTTGATTGGCGATATGTCAACGTAGTTATATTATTTACAGGCATTAACTATCCCTTGTCCCTCTCACAAAAAAATATTCTCTCGCTATGTTTTTGTGTCGTTTGTTTCTTTTACAAAAGCCCTGAAAACATAGGTGTTGGGACTGATTTTATGTTGAGTAAAAAAACTCCGTTAAATTTATATTTTTTGTCTTGTAAAATGGTTGTTTGTTTAGGAATAGAGAACACTGATAACGAACATCAGTTTGCACTTATTCCATTCATAATGTCCCCACCATATTGAGAATTCGGCGCGACAAAATCGTATTTGCTTCTGTAAAAACCTTGTGGTCTTCCAAGGTCATCCAATTGATCATAACGGTATCTGATGTATTGTGAACCACTTACAGCTCTATCACCAACGCTCACATTTGAACCAATCCCATTGGTTTTTACTCCTGAGTTTCGTAGACCTTGCTCACACTCACGTATAAATTGTTGAATTTTACTGCTATTATACCCATCTTGAGACACATAAACAGTGAATTCCTTACCGGTTTGTGTCATCCAAGTCATATCATCCGGATCTAGAAATACCTTAAATTCCCCACCTATACCCGAACGTTTCATCGCAACACCTATCACATCTGTTGCTTTGTCTAAATCGTCCGGTGATACTGATATGTGGAATTTTAATCCTGTCGCATGTTGTCCACCAGATGCACCATCTATAAACATGTAATAAAAACCATTTTTTCGCACCCCTTTCCAATTTCTGCTTTTTAAACTTTCCCATAATTCGTCTCCAGTCTTTGCTGGTGTTTCACGAATAAGTTTCATAAAACCAGCGCTTTCGTTATCATCAACAAATTTCAAACCTAACTTAGATACCTGTTGATTTAGCTCTTCCCATCTTTGTGGGGACAATACATCTTTGCGAACGAATACATTCTTGTCGCCTGTGGCTGCTCTTTTGTACAAATCAGAGAGAGCGTCTTTAACAAAAATTCTGTTTCCGACTTTCTGGATGTAATAACCGTCCTTTTGTACATAACCTATAAATTCAGTTAATTCTTTCTCGTTATTTCCTAATACAGCGAAATCAAATTCATAAGATTCCCGTCCTTTGCCAGCACCTTTCCAATCTTCATATAAGTTAGCAGCACGTGTCGCTTTTGAAGTATTATCTGCGGCTTTTCCACCTTTGCTGGCATCAGCGGCATTGTTTGCAGCACGACCAGCATCGGCGGCATTGTCCGCACTTTTACCTGCATCAGCGGCGGCATCAGCTGCATCGGCTGCTTTGGCGCCACTTGTTGCGCCCCCTGCGACTTTACCTGCGTCGGCAGCTTTATCAGCGGCTTTACCTGCATCAGCTGCCTTGTCGGCGGTTTTGCTTGCTGCGGCAAGCAATTCGTCAAATTCAAACATTTTCTTGCTTAACGCCAGCTTTTCAGCATCCGTCATTTTGTCTACGCCTTTTAATCCTTCTTGTAATATTTCGGTCGCAAGCGCAGTTAATTTTGGATTTCTGTAGGCATCAACCGTATCTGGATGATACTTCAAACCAAACTGTTTTTTATTCAAACTTAATCCGTCGTGCAGTTTATCTGCGGTCGCCCCAGTGGCACGACCAGCATCAGCGGTGGCATCGGCTGCTTTGGCACCACTTGTCGCACCGCGTGCAGCATCATCTGCATTTCCAGCCGCTTTGGCGCCACTTGTTGCGCCCCCTGCGGCTTTACCTGCGTCAGATGCCTTGTCCGCTGCTTTGGCTGCATCCGCAGCGGCATCAGCAGCCTTGGCGCCCTTGGCGGCATCCGCAGCGGCATCCGCAGCCTTGGTAGCATCATAAACAACCAGTGCTTTTGTCATATCTGCTACATCGTCGGCGGCGGCGGCAATATTATCGGCGGACCGCAACAGCGTTTTTAGTGCCTGTGGCGCTTTGCGTAACAGGTTGACCCCAGATGTACCAAGTGATGCAAATTGTGCCATGACACCGATACGCCCCATCCATACAAGCGCGGCCCCAGTCCAATCATCTGTTTCGCCACCAACGGCCGCGACCATCGAATTCCAATCACCATCAGATAATTCTGATTGCAAATCTTCTGGTTCAAGCAGCAATATCAAACGCGCCAGTTCTTCATCAACATTTTTAATCGAGTGCTCATCAAGCGCATCTTGTACACTAATAACCTTGGCGCCAAGTTGTTGTATTGTGCGTTTTGCACAATCGCGCGCTTTGCATATTGTAGATACGCGCAAGAATTCTTGGACACGGTCTGTAATAAGTTCTTTTGATGTAATATCTGCAGCCAAACCCACCGTTTCTACTGCGAACATTACACAACCAATCTTGGTACCAAACACGCAGTCAACCGCAGCAATTGCACCTGTTCCAACTTGAATCAGACCATCATAAATAGCCGCTTGTTCTTGGTCAAGCATGATACAAACTTGGTTTTTCGCATCCCATTCAGTTCCCTTGGACCCCGGATTAATACGTTTCATCTGCCTCTCGGCGTCGGCACACGCGGTTGCAGACAAGCCATAACATTCTTTGCCTTCGTATTTGCCACCAGACCCCAAACAGCCCATCGCAGCTTCGCCTGCTTCGTATTTATACGACCATGATTCGCTGATGTCATCAAACACAAAGTCAATTGTGTGGCGTTTTGGATCGCCGCCGACACTCAAATAACAGCGCAGAATATCATCGTCGTCTTGATACCATTTGCCTTTTAATTCAGCAGGATTTGGAACACATTCTAAATTTCTTATAACATAGCCTTGGGACGCAATATAACCATAAATATTATTATTTGTGCCAGATTGACTGCCCTGGGTTTGGATTTGGTCGCTCATAAAATGATAGTTATCCAAATTACCAAATTTTGCCAGATACTTATCCGCGTCTTCTTTTGAAAAACTGCGTTGTTCAAATGTACACAAATTACCATCTTGTTTAAGCGTCAGTTCAAAGTTAGCGCCCGCAGATTTAAGCTCGTTCGTACAGGTTGCATAACAACCACGACGACCGATTGCGTTAGTTAAAGTATCATTTTTTACAATATTTGAACTATACCCATACAACACACAAATACCATGCACCAGACCGGCCTGGATGTCCGAATCAATACTTTCTTTGACATCGTCAAATTGGAAAGTATAGAATATATTCGAATCTAAACTGGCGCACATAAGATAGTCGTCAACAGATTGTTCGCCCCACACTTTCGCGACCGTTTTAATATTACCATCGTCACAATGTATTTCATCTTGCTTATGCTTTTTTGCCCACATTTTTGCCAGTTCAACCGCCTGCATACGAGTGACATTAACCCAGTTAAACACATTGTTAACACAGATTTCCTGACCACCAGATTTGCCCTTGCTGCTTCTGTTGCACACATCAAAGAATTTTTGATTTTTGCGTTTTTCTTCATCGCGTGCGCGTTTGTCAGATATTTCTTGATCTGTTGGGTTGCAAATACATACATTTTTATCTTTGTCCCAAATCAACGCGTCCCAATAACAGTCTTTGTCTTTATATATTTGGGTACAATATGATTTACATTTTTCTGTACTGTTATTATTTGACGCGCCAGTCGTTTGCGTACGCGGACAATAATTTGATGCATTGACGTTACGGTCGGTCGGTTCCTGTTGCGGCGTGACACAGTCCCCGCGTGTACGGAATCGATAACCCGTGTTGCATTGATACGCCAGACATGTACATGCATACCCCGCCTTGAACACCACTTCACCCGATGCAATGTTTGTACTGGAACAAAAATCGCCAACGCGTGTTTCATCCGTAATAGAACTCAGATTATTTGGATTTTTTCCGTTTGCATCCAAACCTGGACAATATCCGCCCAGATTAAGTTCTGCCGCCATTTCCGCGTCTTTTAACATTTGTTCAATAAAGGCTTTACACTGGGCATAGCCTTCGGCGCGTCTTGTGTTCAAACCGCCCTTGTTGCAAACTTTGAACAATATATCAACGGAAACCTTTCCGGTTTGTTCGTCCATTAATTCTTGATACAAATCCAACATTGGCATATGCTTGGATTCATCGTTAAAATGCTCAACCACCGCATTCACAACAACATCTGGTGTAAACCATAAATTCTTTTCTGTGCTTAAAAATGTCGTTGCCGCAGATGCAGACCCAACAAAAAACATCAAGAAAAATGCAATCAGATATCTTTTCATCATTTCAATACCCCCGTGCATTTTTCAGAAACCGCAGCGACCTTTTTAATCGCTGCAATTTGCGTTGCGTTAAATACTGTTGCTGTCACAGACGCAGCCGTTGCACCAATCGATAACGCGTTTGCCGCCGTGTTCAAATTCTTTTCGCGTTGTTTACCAAAATCCGTATTATCGTCACGCGTTTTGTCGGTGTTCGCAACCCCAGATACAACCGTGCCAGCAAGTCCCGTCGCAGCACCAACAATCGACGATGCCATCGCACCAGTTGCGCGCTTGTTAATCTTGGATGTGTCAACAGTTGCATAATCGTCACATGCATCTGCAATTGCATTTGCTTCGCTGACATCTAAACCCTCCAGTTGTGCTTGGATAATTGATGCGCGCAATTTATCAACCGTGGCAACACAGTTCTTGATTTGTTCATCCAGTTCTGCGTCAACCTTGTTGGTTCCTGCGATTGCCGCACCCGCAATATTGGTCGCGGTATTTGCAGCCAACAAACCTGTACGCCAATTGCCCAAATTTTTGGATTGTTTGGTTAGTTTATCTATTTCTGTTTCAATTTCTTCGACGGATGCGTTTTCTTTGAAATACGAATCGGCAGCCGCCAGAACAGATTCAACACTTGGATTCTGTGTGCCAGAATTAACGCCGGATTCTTCAATCTTTTTTAATCTTTCCATTTCCAGCTTTTCAATCAGCTGGTCTTTGTTGGCCTTGACGAAACCGGTTGCAATCGCGCCTGCACCGGCCGCAGTACCAACAGCCGTGACAGCGGTATTTATGCCCGCCATCGTTTTAAGATGTGAAATTTCGTCATCAATCCCAACGCATGCGGTATATGTCGCACGCAATGCGTCATCCAGCGTTAAATTATTTGCATACGCAAATGCCGAGGCGGGGGGGGGGTAAAAAATAGACTAAAAACAAGCAGATATAAAATCGACATTTCATCATATTCCCTCTGGTTATCTGCATAATACAAAATATTAGGAATATAATGCAAGCGTCAAATTTCAAAATTATAATTTTTGACCGAGCGGACAATCGCATTTACCAATTTATCCTGGTGCGACGATGATTTTAACAACTTTTCTTCGGCCGCGTTGGATAAATGTCCCAATTCCAACAGTGCGCCAGGCACGGTCGAACGCAGCACAGCAAATGGCGCATGACGAACATCAGGGCCAGGCTGTTGTTCAACAGAGGCTTTTTTAAATGACTTGGCACAACCGGTGGCGTATTCTTCACTCATTTCTGCGACAGCATGTTGTTGCAACGATGACAATGCAATACGGATGTTTTCTTCGAATTCTGTAAAGCCTTCGACCCCGATTTTATCGGCAGCATTTTCAGCCTCGGCCAGTTTTTTTGCCTCCTCGTCAGATGCTTTTTCAGATAATGTGTATATCGAAAAGCCCTTCATTTTACGGCTGGGGTTTGCGTTTGCGTGTAATGATATGAATAAATCAGCCTTTTTCTTTTCCGCAATTGATGCGCGTTCCGCCAATTTCAGATACTTATCACCGCTGCGTGTCAAATATGTTTTAAAGCCGTTTGCATCCAGTTTGTTTTTTAACTTTTTCGCAACAGACAATACGATATCTTTTTCGCGGGTACCGCCCTTACCTATACACCCAGGGTCTTTGCCACCGTGACCTGCATCCACCACCACAATATATTTGCGTGCCGCAGTTATAGCAGTGGTTGGTGCGGCAGAAGCGGTCGTGTAAGATGATGCAGTCCCATATTCAGACGCAGCCGATTTGATCGCCGTCTGGGCAGGCGGTGTGCCTTCGACAAAATCCAAGACCAAACGATAATCATTGTCGCCATTTGGTTCCAACACCATAATTTGATTCTTTTTCAACTCCGACACCGGTTTGCGCAAATTAGCAGTAATAATCAACGCATCGCCACTTTGCGATTGGGTTATGCCGGTCACCAATGTGCCCGTCGCCAATTTCGGTGCAACCGCACTGTTTGCAGCAGTGTTCGTCAGACGAACCACCAACTGATTTGCAGGATAAGACAAAGAATAAGATGGACGCGTCGATGTTTCAATTACCAAACGAGTTTTGTCCCCAGGCTGAACCCCTGTGCGCAAAGACTGCAAAGAATTACGCGCCGCAAACGCAACACGCGGCAATGCCGCCATCGCCAACACCGAAAAACCAGATATTTTTAAAACATCACGCCTGTTAAACTTCATAGGATTAATTTTATCAAAAATTGCACTTTGATTCAAGCATACAAAATAAAAAAATCGCCATTATGGCGATTTTTATTTATTTATACAATTGGCAAACGACTGTGCAACCGCCGTTGTTTCATACGAACTTAATGGCGTCACAGGAACGATATAACAACGAGCGCTGTCCCGCAAAATATAAACCTTGGTTCCGCGAGTGTATGCACGCTGCATATCATCCATTTGCGCAGTGGTCAAAAATGCGTTTTGGGTCGTTGCCGGATTGCTTAATGCGGCAGATACAACCTGGAACGCGTCGTCTGATGTAAAGATGTCTGTACGGGACGAAACCTCCATCCATAAAGATTGAGTTTCGTATGGATTTTCAACCTTGGCAGTGGCTGTTGGGAATGCTGCACTGACCGCCATCGCAGCAACAGTTTGCAATGAAGATGGCCCAGAAGATGTGGCCGGCGCAGCTGTATTAATTTGCAAATTATCGCCACACGCCAAATTCATACGATTTGTATAGCCTGCCAAAACCGCATCTATCGCGCTTTGCCAATCTGCGCCCTTGCTGTTCATTTCCAGATTGATAATCTTTTCAGCCCAACCCCAGATATTGGCACCAACATTGCCCGCAGTGGCAAATCTGGTCACCATTTCAGCACTGCCCCCTGGGACACCGGCGCCGCAAAAATCTGTTAAATATGCATTTAATTTACTGTCCGTTTCGTTGCCATAAGACATCGCCACAGAATGGCACGCCATTGCCGCCTCTAATTCTTGTCTGCGTTGCAAACACAATGCGGAATTAGACTTGGACAACTGGGTTGCTAAATTAGCCATCGACAGATAAGACATCAATTCCTGTTGCACATACGATGGACACAAACGCGCAGCGGTATTCATGCCATTATTTGTGCCATTAATTGTGTTTACACCATATTGAGGCAATAAAATTTCTGTATCTTTTTGCAGGCACAACAACGCATAGTTATACAATTCTGTTTCTGTTGCATATTGACATTTTGAGTCAACCTGTCCCGGCACAACAGTCACATCGCCGCAATAATTTGCCAAACAGTTATATATTTTTGTTCTACATGCGGTATCGACATCCGGCTGGGTTACCATAAAATATGTGTTGCGCTGATTTGTTTTGTATGCACTTGCCAATCCTGCCTTGCCGCGGGCACCATTTGTCGCAGTTGGCGTTTGAATCAAAACACTGCGCGAATTGTCCGCCGCGCCCACAGTCCCAGCAGAAACGCCCAGCGCCGTATTTCCAATAAAAAACGCACCTAACACACCAAATACTGACAGAATTTTTTTCATGCTTAATCCCTCTCGTTAGGATGATTTTATCATATCTGGAAAAAAAACGCAAACATTCATTTGATTTAAAAAAATAAATTGCTATCATATTTATATTATGATTATTACAAACGAATTTTTACAGCAAATCTGGGACGACATTTCTGCCGTCAGGGGGTTTCTTTGACCCTGAAAAATTAAAAAAACAAATTTCCGAGTTGGATGTTCAGGTTAATGCCCCCGATTTATGGGCTAATCCTGAAAACGCACGCGCAATATTGCAAAAAAAATCTGGACTGGAAAAAACGTTGAACGAATTGTTGACCCTGGAATCAGAATACAAAAATTTATCCGAATTATATGAAATTGCCTCCGACGATAGTGAAGTTGTTTCTGCAATTGAAAAATTGGCGGACGCAGCACATCAAGCAAAATTCATTACTCTGTTTCGCGAACCTGCGGATAACAACGGCGCCTTTTTGTTCATCCAGGCGGGCGCAGGAGGCACCGAGGCACAAGATTGGGCGCAAATGCTGTCGCGTATGTATACGCGCTGGGCAGAAAGGCACGGCTTTACCACCGAAGTAATCGAAGAACACGAAGGCGATGTTGCCGGCATAAAAAATATTACTTATCGCATATCTGGCGAACGCGCATACGGGTGGCTTAAAAACGAAATTGGGGTTCATCGATTGGTAAGAATTTCACCTTTTAACGCAAACGGCAAACGACAAACCAGTTTTGCGTCTGTCGATGTTTGGCCTGATATCGATGACACAATCGAAATTGAAATAAATGAAAAAGATTTGCGCATTGATACATATCGTGCATCTGGCGCAGGGGGGCAACACGTTAACAAAACTGACAGCGCGGTACGCATAACCCACATTCCTACGAACACGGTCGTCACATGCCAAAACGAACGCAGCCAAATTCAAAATCGTGAAATGGCTATGAAAATGCTGCGCAGCAAATTGTATGAGCTGGAAATGCAAAAACGCGCCGAAGTAGAAGATGCCGCAAAGGCCGCCCAGAAAAAGATTGAATGGGGTAGTCAAATCAGAAACTATGTATTATACCCTTATCAGCTGGTAAAAGATGTGCGGACAAATGTTGAAAAAACAGATTCAGACGCGGTTCTGGATGGCGATTTAGACGAATATATGTTGGCATCACTGCAACAAAATTAAAATCCATAAAATCGATAATTGCTTTTTTGCGCTGCCCAGACTATAATGCGCAACAAGGTGCCCATAGCACAACTGGATAATGCGTCGCCCTCCGAAGGCGAAGATTGTGGGTTCGAATCCCGCTGGGCACACCAAAAATTATATTAAACGCAGGTTTTGTTATGGGGAAAATATTCTTATATCTTTCAGTTCTGTTTTCTGTGTCCGCATGCAACAGTATTTATGTAAAACCAAATTCGTTAGATAAAAACGAAATAATTTATGCGGACGCTGGTGGCGATTTGATGCGTCTTAAAACAAAAGAAATTATGGAAGATATGGGATATAAATTAACTATTGGACATCACAAAGCCACTATTTCAACAACATACATCACCGCCGAAGGGACCGAGTCTGTTTTGGCAGCAACAGATTTATCCAAAGCACGTTATATTGTTTTTATGAAAGAGAGCAACCCTAAGTTCAGACCCATTTGGTGTTCGCTGAATGGTTTTTGGTGGTCAAAATTTAACTTATCTATTTCCGACAATGAAACAGGTCAAGAATTACTTCACTGGACTGGGCGCGGTTGTGTAAACAGTTCTGTAAGAAAACTGAAAAAGATTTTAAATCAAATGGAAATAAAATAACGCCCAATTGGGCGTCTTCTTATAATATTCTGCGGCGCACGATGCCAAACAACGCAAAACCCAACAGCAATATCATTATGAATAAAAATATTGCGACCGCCGTCTGTTCATACTCTGCAAATGGCAGGCGCACATTCATACCATAATACCCCACAATAACCGTTGGAACAACCAAGATAATATTCCACATAGTCAAGCGGTTGATGTTGGTATTTGAATCCATATTGATAACACTTTCAAATGTTTCTTTTATGGACTTTAACATTTTGCTGTATGATGTCACAACCTCGGTCGCCTGAGCCAATTCAATGCGCGCATCTTCGGCCAATTCGGCAGCGTCATCTGTCTTAACAAAACCGCGCACTTTTTCCAGTTTATCCAACACAGCGACATTACCACGAATTCCCGCCATATATAATGTATAACTGTTTTCAACCTCTAACAAATCCATTAATTCTTTTTTACGAATGCGTTCCTGTAATGCGCGCTTGGACGCCAATACGCGTTTGTTTAATTCTTTTAACATACGCAGATACGATTCCGCAATGTAATAAATTATATTTAATATAAACTCTTCACGGGATGTCTTTTCAGACCTTTTTATTTTATCCAATAAATCACAACGTTTGCGACAAACAGTAATTACACGATTGGTCGAAACGATTATCGACAATGGTTCCGTATGCCACAACGTGCTAGATTCGCGGTTAATAATTGGAAAACGAACAATTATAACCTTGTAATCATCTTCCAGTTCCAGGCGTGGCTGTTCATCAGGGTCCAGAATGTCAGAAATTGTATCTTCATCAATTTTGTATTCTGTTTGCAGTTTTTCAAAATCTTCGTGATCTGGGTTGCCAACATTAACCCAAGAGAATGTCTTTAATTTTTCAGTCACAAACATTGCATTCCCCCTTTGTTTTATCTGGATATATTTTATCCTAATGAAATTAAAAAAGCAATAAATTATAGGAATACGAAACTATATTTATAGATTATGCAAAATGATAAGATAAATACATATCATAAAAGGTTTTTCAAATGGCAAAATTCAAAACAAACACAAACTCTTTTACAATTGCACATTATATTTTGTTGTTTCTGGTTGCGGGACTGTGTATCTGCATAATCGCATGGATTGTGATAAACAGACACAATAAAAATCCACAGAATAATATCCAGCCAAACATACTGCACACGACCGGCGCATCACCATGTGTAAAACGCGTAATAAACACAGTAGAAAACATATGGGAACGCGACCCGAAAACAGTACCAGAAAGATACTGGAATATTGCAATCGAATATCTTAACGAACCAATCACAGTGCGCACATACGGTCTGTGTCAAGATGTCGCGTTTGTATGCAACCCTGGACAACTGCGACGCAACTGTGACCCGTGTGCAGTTCCAAACGCACGCGCATTTGCGAAAAGCATACAGATATCTGAAATGATTGAAAAAAATTGTAAAAATTAAAATCGGCCAAGCGCCGATTTGAATTTATATGGTCGGGGTGACAAGACTCGAACTTGCGACCCCTTGCACCCCATGCAAGTACTCTACCAGGCTGAGCTACACCCCGACATAGGTTCTATCTTAGAATCTTTGTCCATAAATTACAAATACTTTTTTGGGAAAAGGTGCGTATTGTTTGAGTTTTGTCGTACCGCTATTATAAAAAAGTCCGGACATATAACAACCATTAACAAAAAGGAAAAAAAATGTCAAAACAAGAAAACAAACAATGCAAATGCAAAAACTGTTCCAAAATGCACGACGACAAAGAAAAAAGATGTGGCTGCAAAGAATCACATTGCGACAAATAAAAAATCCCCCGTTTGGGGGATTTTTATCTTAGTCTTCGATAATAGAATATTCACAAAAGCCTTCATTTGTATCACAGCGAGATGTTGTTCCTTCGCTGATGAAATAGCCCTGTTCGTGCAAGCATGCAGGACATACGTTTGGCGCTTCGGTGCCAATGTGCCACATACCACAATTTGTACAACGCCACATAACAATCTTATCTTGTTTGAACAATGAGCCGTCTTCAATTGCTTCGGCCAATGCACGGAAACGAGATTCGTGATAACGTTCTGCCAAGCCGATATTCTTTAAAATTTCTGCAATTGCAGGGAAACCTTCTTGGGCAGCGATTTGTGCGAATTTTGGATACATATCTGTATTTTCTTCGTGTTCGCCGTATGCAGCCGCCTGCAAATTTTCCAATGTTGTGCCTATTTTACCCGCAGGAAATGATGCTGTGATTTCCAGTTCGCCACCTTCCAAGAATTTGAACAACCGAGATGCGTGTTCTTTTTCCTGGTCAGCTGTTTCCAAAAATATTTTGGAAATCGCCTGGAATCCTTCCTTCTTGGCGGCAGACGCATACATTGTGTAACGGTTGCGAGCCTGAGATTCACCAGCAAACGCAATTAACAGATTTTTTTCTGTTTGTGTTCCTTTTAATGATACCATGTTTTGTTTTCTCCTTTATGGTTTTTGTTTCTGATAGAAATCTTAGCAGAGAAAACATCAAAATGCAAAAAATTATTTTGTTTTTTGTTTGCACACATGTGCGTGAATTAAATCCATATACTCGTCGTATAATTTAATCCCCATAAATGCACGTGCCTGCTCTATTGTTTCGCCATAAGACCAATATGTCTGATTGTCTGTGTCGTATCTGGCAACGACATAGTCACCTTTGGAGGATGCCAGAAAATAACCATAACAATTACACCCAACCGACGATGCATTATAAAATTCAAACAGATTCTTTTCTTGGTGTGGCAATTTGTCCAACAAAACAAATTGTTTTTTTCTTACCACTTGAATAATATGGGGAAAATCGTTTTGAACGCGCCACCGTCCACCAATAAATTCGATATTGTCATAATTACTTCTTATCAACGGAACAGTCGTATCGTCGCTGCGATACGCAACATCGTTTTTTAACGCATCATCAACAAATTTTGTCATTTTAAATCTATCATTGGGATATACTGCCAATGGATTTGCATATATCATAATTACGCACCCTGTAAGAACTTTTTTTCAATTGCGCTGACCAGATCCGTTATGCCCAATCTGCCAGCGGCACTGATTGTGATAATTTCTGGTTTTTTCTTGCGTCCAAAGGACTTTTTGAAAGCCATCATTTTTTCGGATAATTCGTCCGCATCGATCGCATCAATTTTATTAATAACAACCATTTCTGGTTTGTCTGTCAAATCGCCACCATATGAATCCATTTCGTGACGAATAGCCTTATATCGCGCAGCCCAATCAGATTCTGTGCCGTCAATAACATGCAAAATCATTTTTGTGCGTTCTGCGTGCCCCAAGAATTGGTCGCCAAGACCAACGCCGGTATGTGCACCTTCGATTAATCCAGGCAAATCAACCAATACGAATTCGCGATCATGCGCATACATAACACCCAACTGTGGATTCAATGTTGTAAATGGATAATTTGCAATCTTTGGACGCGCAGCCGTCACAGCCGATAACAATGTGGATTTACCCGCGTTCGGGAACCCGACCAAACCAATATCTGCAATTAATTTCAAGCGTAAAACAACGGTTCTTTCTTCGCCCGGCAGACCGTCGTTTGCCTGCTTTGGTGCGCGATTAGTTGGACTTTTGAAATGCAAATTTCCCCAGCCGCCATTTCCGCCACGTGCGGCACGATATTCCATACCGTCTTCATTTAAATCCGCGTATTCAATTTCTTCGTTTTCAGACAAAATTACTGTACCCGTTGGAACCGGCAAAACCAATGTTTCGCCAGACGCACCTGTGCGCATTTTTCCCATACCGTTTTCGCCGCGCTGGGCCACAAATTTAGTTTTATAACGATAATCAATTAATGTATTAACATTTGGCACAGCCACAAAAACCACATCACCACCACGGCCGCCATCGCCACCGTTTGGCCCACCAAATTCGATATATTTTTCGCGTCTAAAACTGGCGCTGCCGTTGCCGCCATCACCCGCCTTTACGTAAATTTTTGCCTTGTCTAAAAACTTCATTTTTTGCCTCTTGTCTTTCATTATAACTTAAAAACTTGCAATTTCCAGTCCAAAAGACTATAATTTGTCTGCTGCAAATGCAGAGATGATTCTGAAACCGTTGTGCAATAGTCATTTTGGACTGGGGGGCGGTACCCCACAGCTCCACCATTGCCTGATATGATTTAGGTGTCATATTTGGTTATGGGGCTGACATAGTTTCGACAGATGATGAAAGACAAATTGGCTGAATCCGACATGGCGTCGTTAAAAGCCGACTAAAAACTGAATGGCGATAGAATCGCTGCGAACGACAATGTTCGCCTTGCAATGGCTGCCTAATGATGGCTTGAATACAGTTGGCAATTGTTGACCGTATTCGTTTTAGTTATTGCGGGGTTCGTCGGGTACCTGGCACCAGAAACCCGACAAATTAAAATAAATCTTTATAAAAATATAGGAAGGCAAAAAAATGTTCGGAAAAGTTAAAAAAGTATTCTTTACAGGCGTGTTTGGCATTTTGTATTTATCTTTTATTGCACAATTGGTTTATGTATTGGGCTGGGTATCTGGGGCTGAATCAAAATTGTTGGCATTGGCCGCCTTGTCTTTGGAATGGTTGGTATTGATTGCAGCACGCTATTTATCAAAGCGTTCCAGCAATTCGGCACAGCATAATGGATTCCGCCGCCGTTAAAAATTGCCCCACCGGGGCATTTTTTAAACGCAAAAATAAAGAATTTATATATCTTGAAATCTAATAAAAAAGTTTTATATTTATCTGGCTATGAAAAAATTTATCTTACCATTTAGAAATTTGGTCGTGTCCCCTGGGACGGCAGTACCTGTATTGGTCGACAATCCGCTGTCTGTGAATTGTGTAAAGACTGCTGCGCAAAGCGGTCAGCAGCAACTGATTCTGGCGCCACAACACACATGGGGATACCCAACTGGCATTGATGATATATATTCCGTTGGAACGATTGGCGATATTATTCACATCTTTACGATGCCAGATGGGGCAATACATGCACTTATCAGAACAACCGGGGTTGTGTCTTTGCGCAACACAGAATTAAAAGACGGAATATTTACTGCAGAAACCGAAGCTATTGAAATCGCAAACGATGAAAATGATGACAAGGTTTTAATTTTGCGCGATATTATCGCCGATAATATGCAGGGCCTGGCAAACGCGACCAGAAAATTCAAAATGGATAAAATTCGCAACATTGTTGAAAACTATCCTATGTCTGCATTTGTTGATTCTGTTGTGCAAACACTAGATTTAGACACAGATGTCGCGGTCAAAATTTTATGTGCGCCCAACTGGCATGAAAAATTAACTATATTACTGGAAGAAGTCAAATTAATCGCAGAAAGCGCAAAGATAGAAGAATCTATTAACAAACGCATCCATCAACAAATGGAAAACGGCCGCAGGGAAGCGATACTGCAAGAAAAAATGCGCGCAATTCAACGCGAAATGGGCGAAGATGATGACGAGGCAGACACTGCGAACCTGCGCAAAAAAATTCAAAATTCCGCAATGCCAAATGACGCAAAAGAAAAAGCGATGTCTGAGTGGAAGCGCATGCGTTCTATGTCGCCTATGTCAAACGAAGGGGGGCTGTTAAAAACATATCTTGATGAATTGTTGGCAATGCCATGGGGCAAATCTGATAAAAAGGAAATTGATTTAGAATATGCTCGTGCTGTTTTGGACACAGAGCATTCTGGCATGGATAATGTCAAAGAACGCATTTTGGAACATATTGCTGTTATGAAAAAAACTAATTCTAATCAAGGCAGCATTTTATGCTTGGTTGGGGCGCCGGGCGTTGGCAAAACATCGCTGGGCAAATCAATCGCGAACGCATTGGGCAGAAAATACCACCGTATTTCATTGGGCGGCATTTCTGATGAAGCGCATTTCCGCGGGCACCGCAAAACATATATTGGCGCACAAGCCGGTCGCATTATGGACGCATTAAAAAGATGCAAAACTAACAACCCTGTTATTGTACTCGATGAAATTGACAAGATGGGGCGCGATTGGCGTGGTGACCCAGAATCTGCACTGTTGGAAATTTTGGATCCAGAACAAAACAAAACTTTCCGCGATCATTACCTGGAAGTAGATTTTGATTTGTCTAATGTACTGTTTATTGCGACTGCAAACAGTTTGAACATATCAAACGCACTGAAAGACCGTATGGAAATTATTGAAATTCCAGGTTATTCAATTGATGAAAAAATTCAAATCGCGCGCGAACATTTAATAAAACGCGCCGCGCGTGATACAGGATGGAAACCTGAAAATATTATTATGTCTGATGATGCAATCAGACATATAATTCAAAACTATACATCCGAACAAGGCGTTCGTCAGGCACAGCGCGAAATAACGGCTGTGCTGCGGCGCGAATTGTTGAAAAACAACTGTGCGGACATTGAAACAGAATTTACAATCGGTAAAATTGACGATTTGTTATCAACACATAAATCCGCAGGCTTTTCAAAGAAAATTGGTTTTGGTGTACGCATCTAATAAACACAAAGGAAAAATAAAATATGAATATCTTTAAACAAATAAAAAATTATCGCATATTGCGAAAAAACAGATCAGAAATGACAAATTTTGATTTTAAATCTTTTCTGAACACACCGATCAAAGATGCTTGTTTGTACAGATTTACATGTAAATTAAGCAACCAAGATATCGATGCAACAAAAGTATTTTTGCACACAGAACACTTGGATGAAGAGGCACATTACATATATATATCGGAAGCAAACAACAAACAAAATCCACAGGTAATCAATGGCTTTATCGCAAAGCAAATATACTATATGATGCAGGAACAATTTTTAAGACAAAAAGGTCTTATTAAATGATTTTAATCATAAATACTGCTGGTAAAGATATCGAGTTTGTTTTGGACGGCCATTACAAATCTGTTGTAGTGGAAAAACAATCTGTCGCATTGCCAGTTGAGTGTGAAAAATTCATTACAGAATGTGGCGCAAAATGGTCTGATATAACCTCCATTGGCGTTATTGTGGGACCAGGCAGTTTTACAGGCATTCGTTTGGGAATTGCATATGCCAAAGGTGTTGCAATAGGATTAAATATTCCTGTTGTTGGAATCAGTGCATTTGACTTGTATTTATCAGCAACGCCTGATGCGTTCGTTGCGATTGATTCTGGTCGTGGAGATTTTTTTGTTGCGGCAAATGGATTGGCGCCACAAACAATGTCTATTGACGAAATTGAAACAAAACAAATGGAATGGCCACGCACAGTTGGTCACAGACCATTTGATTTAAAATTGGCACCAAAAATTGTCGAACAAAAAATTGCAAATGGCAACATTGAATCGCCCATACCAATGTATCTGCGTCCCAGCTATGCGGAACAAAAATAAAAAAGAGAGTTAATTATGACGACAGACTTTTTTGATAAAGATTACACACAACTGAAAAAAATGATAGAACGCACAAATGTTTCTTATACTATGACAGGCAACCCTGATTCTAGAACATCAGTAAATTGTTATTATATGGATACAAAAAAAGCTCGTATTGCAACATACAGTTTTGTAGATAAAAAACATATAATACCTATAAAATATTTATTAAGAATCACACCTAAGATAGGTGAAAACAAAAATAAAACTTTTGATTTCAAAGACGACATTGCCAAGTCTGTTTTTTTGAATATGCTGGATAAATATAACGAACAAATTAAAAAAACAGGCCAAGGAATTGTCTTTAATAAATATTCTTTTGAATCGCGCACACGATAAAAATGTTAAATGAACTGGCGAGTCTTCATACAAAATGTTTTCCGCACAAACCCTGGAGTGCGGATGACTTTGCTGACTTAAAAAAATCTGGTTGTGAAATTATCGCCAGCCAAAACGGATTTATCGTTTGGCGCGCAACACTGGACGAAGCAGAATTGATTACCATTGGTGTTGCGCCTGATGCGCGTCGTGGCGGAATTGCTGCTGCAATGTTAGGGATTATGGAAGGCGAACTTAAAAAAAATGGCATAAAAAAAATATTCTTGGAAGTCGCTGAAAACAACCACCCTGCCCGCAAATTATATGAAGCAAATGGCTATCATAAAATCGGCACACGGCCAAAATATTATGACGGCATCGATGCAATAATGATGCAGAAAGATTTATAATTCGTTTACAAAATCCAACACGCGCTTATCAAAAATTACATCGCGCGAACGCAGCGGCGATAAAACATGCATATCAGACGCGTTGCGTGTACGCGACAGCGCAACATATGTTTGACCATGCGCAAAGCACCCGCGCGACACATCCAATACAACTGCATCCAATGTTTTTCCTTGGGCTTTGTGTATCGTCATAGCATATCCCAAATTCAGCGGAAACTGTTTATACGATCCGACTTCGTTTTCAATCAATCGATCATTTTCATCACGCGCATATTCTATCTTTTGCCATTTTTCAGGTTTAACTGTGACGACATCGCGCGAATCAGATAACATTTGCACAACAATTTCACGTGCAGAAAGCCCACGCACAACACCCATTGAACCGTTATGCCATTTGTCCCCATTTTTAACAAACACAACCAACGCCCCAACCTTTAGCGTTAATTCCAATGGCGCGGGAACATCGCGATCGGAAAAGTTCCCCGACAGCACACCTTTGTAAACAACAGGCGTTTCATTTATCTGATTTAATCGCGTTGTGTTTATACGCTCGGCCATGGCACGAAAAGGCGTAATTATAACAGCATTTTTCCGACGCGCTTCATCATCGATACGGCACGCATTAAAAAATTCCAACGCCCCAACATCATTATTTCTTAGACGCACCAAATTTTCCAACAGCATTGTATCGCTTTGACGATAAATAAAATCAAAATTAAATTTTATAAAATTCGCGCGCTTGTAAACATTGCTGTCAAAGAAATACGAATTTGCATGACCGTATTCTGTTTCATAATACGCAGTTGCATCGCGCGTTATCACAGGTGGCAACTGGAACAAATCGCCAATTGCGACAACCTGAATTCCGCCAAAAGGTTCGTTATTACGGCGCGCATATCGCGCCAATATATCAATAGCATCCAGTAAATCTGGGGCAACCATTGAAATTTCATCGATTATTAAAACATCTGTGGCGGTCAGAATGTTTCTTGGTTTTGCTTTTAACTTTAAAAATTCTGGCAGAATAAAATCACGTGGCTGAATTTGAAACAGAGAATGTATTGTCTGGCCGCCGACATTCAGTGCCGACACCGCCGTCGGACACGCGCAAACAATGCGCTTTTTAGATGCAGACTTTAAAAAATTTACAAATGTCGATTTCCCGGTACCTGCGGGCCCTAATATCAGCAAATTAGAACTGGTGCGTTCAATCGCATTAAACGCCGCCATTTGTGTGTCATTTAAAATAGGGTTTATCGAATTCATTGACTATATGATTACATAATGCACACAAAATTGAAAACAAATAATTTTTGTCTTGCAAGATAATAAAAGAATATATATAATGACCGCCGTGGGTTAGTAGCTCAGTTGGTTAGAGCGGAGCGCTCATAACGCTTTGGTCGTGGGTTCAAGTCCTACCTAACCCACCACAGATTCGCGCCAGTGGCGCGTTTTTTTATTTTTATATTCGGTTTATTTTTTCACTTGCGCAGATACAATGATTTTTTTTACACTGCATATTATAAGAGGGGAAGATGTCAACTATAAAACGTCTAATTTTTGCACTTTTTACAATATTTTTTGTTTCGTGGTCTGGTGTCGCGATGGGGGCAGAGTCGTTAAAGTGCGCAACCGAAGGTGGTGCGTGTACGACATCAAATGGTCTAACAGGTGTTTGTACAAATGGTAAGTGTTTGATAGAGGCGGCAATCTTCTGTGAAGATGGACAGTTTTTGTCAAATGGCGCTTGTGTAAATTGTCTTAAAAATGCAACATGTGCAAATAATGCTATCGCTTGTAATGCGGGTTATTATGGTGGCAGCGAAGGTTGTACGCTTTGTCCAGAAAATACTTTCTGTCAGGTGGGTTCAAGCACACCAACCGATTGTCCGGAAAACTCCTACAGTGATGCAGGTGCAGAATTTTGTACATGTGCAGATGGCTTTACTGTGACGGGTTTGGCGGGTGGCGCAACCCAAACAACGACAGAGGCATGTAAACTGGTGCCTGAATTTACTGTCACAACAACTGATATGCCGGCTGCTACTGTGTTTAGTTTTGCAATAAATGCACCGGGTACTTATTATATTGATTGGGGCGATGGGTCATCTGTTCAAACAATTACCAGCACCGGTACAATTAAACACACCTTTGCAAATGGTGGCGTGAATACAATTGGCATTGCAGGCGGCGCAACCGGGCAAAAAGCATATCCGGCCAGCGTAATAAGTTTTGCTTTTAATGAAAATGTTGCAAGCCTTGGTGGCAGTTTGGGTGCCCTGTTCCCAACGGTGGGCGAAAACGCACCCGGATTCAAAAATGCATTTAATTGGTGCAAGAACCTGACCACAATACCAAGCACTTTGTTTAGCGGTGTGACAAAATCGGCACCAAGTCAGTTTGCAGGCACATTTAGTTCCTGTAGTAAATTAACTGCGATTCCAGATGGATTGTTTGCAGATTTAAATGACGATGGAACAGAATATCAATTTGAATCTACTTTCAAATTTTGTGAGGGTTTGACAGGTTCAATCCCAGCGGACTTGTTCAGTGGCGTAAAATCAACAGCCAAAAGTTTGTTTCAAAGTACTTTCAGTAGTTGCACAGGCTTGACAGGTTCAATCCCGGCAACATTATTTGCAACTGTAAAGGGCGATGCAAAAGATAATATGTTCCAAGATACTTTCAGCTATTGCAAGAGCTTGACAGGTTCAATCCCAGCAGATTTATTTAGCAGCATAACCTCGACAGCGAGTTCGTTGTTTTCCAATACTTTCTATGGTTGCTCTGGGTTGACAGGTTCAATCCCGGCGACATTATTTGCAACCGTAAAGGGCGAAGCAAAATCAAGTATGTTCAAAACTACTTTTCATAATTGTTCTGGGTTAACAGGTCCAATTCCAGCGACATTGTTCAGTGGCGTAACATCAACCGCAGACGGTTTGTTTCAAAATACTTTCAATGGTTGCCGTGGGTTGACAGGTTCAATCCCGGCAACATTGTTCGAAACAGTAAAGGGAGATGCAAAAGATAATATGTTCCAAGGTACTTTCGGCTATTGCGGGAGCTTGACAGGTTCAATCCCAGGGACCTTGTTCAGTGGCGTGACATCAACCGCAGACGGTTTGTTCAGAGATACTTTCAGTGGTTGCTCTGGGTTGACGGGTTCAATCCCGGCAGATTTATTTAGCAGTATAACCTCGACAGCGAGTTTGCTGTTTTCCGGTACTTTCAGTGGTTGCTCTGGGTTGACGGGTTCAATCCCGGCGACATTATTTGCAACCGTAAAGGGCGAAGCAAAATCAAGTATGTTCAGTAGTACTTTCAGGGGTTGTACCGGGTTAACAGGTTCAATCCCAGCGGACTTGTTCAGTGGCGTGACATCAACCGCAGACAATTTGTTCAGTTCTACTTTCATAGGCTGCACAGGCTTGACGGGTTCAATCCCGGCGACATTATTTGCAACTGTAAAGGGCGAAGCAAAATCAAGTATGTTCAGTGATACTTTCGCAAGCTGTAAAGGATTAACTGGACAAATTCCATCAACGCTGTTTGCAACCATACAAGGCGATGTTAAAACACATATGTTTTACAATACTTTCTATGATTGTTCTGGGTTAACTGGGGAAATACCGGGGACTTTGTTTTCAACCTTTACCGGTGCACCCCAAGCATATTCGTTTTCGGGGACTTTTGGCTATTGCAAGGGCTTGACAGGATCTGTTCCGGCAACATTGTTTGCATCGCTTGACAGTACTGGTTATACATCTGGGCCAATGTCGCGTATCTTTACCGACACTGGGTTGGCGACATCGTGTCCGGCCGGAACATATCAGTATATAACAGGATTTGAAGTTGACTTTAATGGCAAGGTTGCCTGTAGTACGGCGTGCCCTGCGCATTCTCACCGTGATGTGGGCACGACCGTATGCACCTGTGACGATGGATACAGTGCAGACGGTTTAACTGTTGATAATACTGTTGCGCCTGAATCTGGGTGTGTGCAGGTAAAAACATTTTGTGCCGATTATTGGCCCAGTGTTTCAGGGCCATCTGGACCGCCGCCAGTGAGCCAATGTGGTTTGTTTTACGGTCAAAATAACACTTTGTTTACGACAGATGATATCAGCAGTTATATCCCAGACGGCTATGTGTTCAGCCATTGGGCAGACCGGAGTGACGCAACGATAACTTTTGCCCCAGGGCAAGAAGTGCAAATATTGGGGTCGCTGGGTTTGCGTGCAGTATACACCTGTGCGGCGGGGTATTATGGCAACGGTACGACATGTACGCCGTGTCCTGCAAATTCACACAGTGATGCGGGCGCGACCGTATGCATCTGTAACGATGGATATTCTTTGAACGGTGATGTGACAGACCCGTTAGATCAGGAAACTACAACCACTGATTGTCAAATTAAACGTTACGGGGTCGCCTATTGGATTAATCAATCTGGGTCGCCAGACAGAGATATTCGTGTCCCACATAATGAAACATTTGTTTTGTTGACTGCAGAAGAAGGTAAAACCATATCAGAAAACAGAAGAACTTGGCCTGGCGAAGGGTATATAATAGAAAAATGGCGAGATAGAAATAGCGAAGTTTTATTCTTGCCCGGTGCACAGGTTGATAAGAATGATGTGCCCACAGGACATAATTGGTTGGAACTGGTGG
>JAEIGA010000950.1_pt1 | contig 43440 bp, 33 predicted proteins | sample 9270691 | NCBI WGS metagenome assembly JAEIGA01 (sample SAMN17057246, study PRJNA624740) | gut metagenome | biome: biome; isolation source: fecal sample | host: Bos grunniens | place: China: Xizang | collected 2019
ACGTACCACTCCAGTCACCGAAGCCGAGACTCAATGGCGTAGCATGTTTGCGCAGATCAGTGCAGCTACACACGAGCGTATGGCTGATACCGAGCAGATGAAAGTGGACCAACTCGCCTTCCGCGAGCAAACGAAGTACAAGACCCTGTACCAATACATTTGGAACGAGGTGAGAAAAGAACTCGAATCCGGCGAGTAACACGCTCAACGAACAGACCGCCTGCGGCTGTTAGCAGTTAGATCGCTCGCTCTGCTCGCTGTTAGATGTTAGACAAAATGAAAAAGCATTTTCAATTGATAACCGCTGTGGTAATGTGCAGTTTTGGCTGCACATTGCTGGTAGCGGGATTTGTGACCCCGCCTGTGGGCGAGATCCACCACTCGCTATTGATAGCGTTTGGAGAAATACTGACATTCTCGGGGTCGCTTATAGGCATTGATTACAAGTATCGCTATCGCGAGTGATGTCGCCGTCGGCGAGGCTTCGGCACCTCTGGTGCAGTGATGTCGGCTATGCCGAGGTAAAGCACGCAGAGCGTGGGTAATGGCTACTGCGTAGCGGTAACTTCGATAACACCGACACAATCCGCCAAAGGCGCACAACCTCGCGAAGCGACATAACCTGCGCAAAGCGCACATAACTTAAAACAATAAAATTATGTATATACGATTGATACGAAATGAGGCAAAAGGGAATGCGATTACTGGGCGGCTGGTGATCAATGGCAGGTGGTTCTGCTACACGCTGGAGCGGAAGGGCGTGGAGATTCCTGCACTATGTTACCATGTCTGCGTGACACAATCGCCGAAGTTTAAGCGGCTGTTGCCGCTGGTCACTGGCGTTCCTAGTAGTGTAGAATTGTGTAGAATGGTTCAGAATGGTGTAGAATCGTTTCCCGCAGAAAAAACAATGCTACACAACTCTACCCAACTGCTACACAACTCTACCCAACCGCTACACAAAGCAACACTATGCGCCATGCGCAGCGGCATCCGCTTCCATCGCGGTAGCAAGCCAGAACACTCGACAGGGTGCATCCTCGTTGTCGCAGACAACTGGCGTGGTGTAGAATTGTGTAGAATGGTTCAGAGTGGTGTAGAATCGTGTAGAATGGTTCAGAGTGGTGTAGAGTCGTGTAGAATGGTTCAGAGTGGTGTAGAATCGTGTAGAATAGTTCAGGGTGGTGTAGAGTCGTGTAGAGTAGTTCGGAGTGGTGTAGAGTCGTGTAGAATGGTTCAGAGTGGTGTAGAGTCGTCTTCCGCAGAAAAAACAACGCTACCCAACACTACCCAACTGCTACCCAATGCTACCCAACCGCTACACAATGCTACCCAACCGCTACCCAACTCTACCCAACCGCTACACAATGCTACCCAACTGCTACCCAACTCTACACCTCCCAAAGGCAGAACTGCTGCCGACGTGGAGCATGAATTAACTCAATTAATCTTAAAAGCACAAAAGGAACATGAAGAAATTATTCTCGAAGTTACGGATTATAAGCCTGGCACTGAGTATGGCTATAATACCCCTTGCCCTTGTGAGTTGCAAAAGCCATAAGTGTTGTTCAGACGCTCTGCGAGCTGTTCAGGATAGTTCAGCATTGTTCAGCGTAGCTCGCTCGGTGGACACCATCTATCGGCACGATAGTGTGTATGTGCGAGAAGTGCAACGTGGCGATACGGTATATTTAACTCGCGTAGAGTGGCGAGATAGATGGCGGACACGAGTGGAACGGGATACCGTGGTGGATGTGCGAGTGGAGAAAGAGGTGGTACAACTGCCGCCAGAGCGATATGTACCGAAGTTCTACAAGTGGTGCACAGCGCTTTTATGGGTGATAGGGATACTAATGCTTCTTCGGATAGTTATCCGTATTCGAGCGAAGCCCTAGAATATCAGTTGTGACTTATGAGGTATGAATACGAAAAAAAAGAGCGCGATATCACATCGAGCTCTTTTTTTCATTATGAAAAACACTATTTATTAAATAACACAATTACTTGCGCTTTGTCGTTGTCGTTGCATGTATATAAAATAATTTACAAAAGCCGTGCCAAACTGTGAATAAAAATCGAAAAAATATAATTTTTAATATCTATGCAGACTTTATTCGTTCATAATCACTAGTTTGTAGCCTTTACCGTGTACGCTCAGGATCTTAACAGGGTTGTCCTTTCCCAAATAGTTGCGCAGGTGGTTGATATAGACACTGAGCGAACGCGAGTTGAAAAATGTATCGCTTCCCCACAGACTTACTAATATACGATTGCGCTCAATGGTCTTGCCCATATTCTGGCACAACATCAAAAGCAACTCGTTCTCGCGAGAACTAAGATGCTTGTCGCCCAAGGTTTGTCGAACTGCATCAAAATGCATACCATTAAGATCAAACTCCATATTGTTATTGGAATCCGTCATCCTACAGCGACGCAAAATAGCCTCAATCTTGCAAATGAGGATATCCATAGAGTAAGGTTTGGTCATATAATCATCGCACCCCAATTGATAGCCACGAATGATATCTTCTCGATCGGTCTTGGCACTGATGATGATGACGGGAATAGAAAAACTGCTATCGCGCAGCGTTTTGAGTAGTTGCCAACCATTCATCTGAGGCATATTGATGTCCATGAGCAACATATCGAAATGCTTTTTCGATAGTAACTCCCATGCCTCTTGTCCATTACTTGCAGTTTCAGCTACATAACCCTTGCTCTGCAGGTAATCTGCGAGCACGGTACTGAGATTGATATCATCCTCTGCGATGAGTATATGTGTGGTTATAGCCATAATAGTTGTGTGTAAATATTCGTCAATCATATGTAATACAAATACCGTGCCAAAGTGTTTGGTTTTGAGTTCATTTTCACGCTGCAAAATTACTGCTTTTTATTGATACTGCGGTGGTAGCATTTACCACAAATGCAGCAGAAATGGTCTGTGCTACCATTTCCGCACTATTCTTCTCATACGAGCATAAAAAAACTTGCCCAGCTCACATAGAACTGGGCAAGTAATCAATAGATGATTCAATTAGGTTAAGGGTTATTTCACTTCCATTCCCATGATATTGTAGGTCTTGCCGTCGTGGAGAATCAGCAATTGGTCATCACGGACAAACTTGTGCGCAATCAACATGTCTAAGTATTTTTGACGAGAGAATAACATGTTGTTTAATATTTTTGCCTATATAGGCATTTTTCTAAAGTGTTGCAAAGGTAGTATTTTTTTTTGAAACAACCAAACAAATTCCCTTATTTTGCAAAATATTGCATCATCAATTCCCTTATTTTGCGTATTTCCACACCATCAATTCCCTAATTTTGCAACTTCCCAGCCTCACCCCTACAGACTTTTTATCCATTAACCGCTATTTTATGTTATTTTTTCGATATTATATTGCTGCACTCATCATCCCTCGCCTTTTAACCTTAGTCTTTCAACTTTCGACTGTGACTATATACATCTGCATTTACAGAAGATTAAGCGCACGAGCCCCAATCGGGGTCCCCACGAGCTTCGTGAGCGAGTGGGGAGAGGAGAAATGGCGGCAACCCTAACGAACGAAGGTGAGTTCATTGTTGCAAGCCAGTTTCGACGAAGGAGCGGTGGTAATGGATTACGGAGTCGTGGACGAACAAAGTGAGTAAATGAGATTAATAAGATTTCTTATCTCGCCACGGGCGCGAACGATTTTTTCTGCCCGTAAGGGCTAGGAGCTACATATACAATGTTGTTGATAATAATCCTTGTTGTTGCATCATGTCTTTCGACATTCGACAAAAAAAAGAGAGACACGTCTGCCTCTCTTTTATCGGGTATGTGAATGGATTACTCAGCTACTTCCTCAGTTGCCTCGAACTCAGGCACTGCTTGAGCAGCTTGCTCTGCCTCGTAAGCCTCTTGTACTTGCTCGCTGATAGCGCTACTTCCCTCTACAACTTCAGAAGCGCTCTTGCCGAAACCAACAGCCAAGATGCTCAAAGCGATGATGATACCAGCCAATGTCCAGCTAGCCTTCTCCAAGAAGTCAGCAGTCTTAGGAGCACCCATCACTTGGTTTCCACTCGAAAAACCTGCAGCCAAACCGCCGCCCTTGCTGTTTTGAACCAATACCAACAAGATCAACAATACTGCTGCAATTACAATCAAAATAGTTAATAGTACGTACATAATATTTTTAATTAATAATTAATATTTTAATAGCTAAGATCCAATACTATTTGTACAGGATTCTACAATGAGCCTGCAAAGGTACGTAAAAATTTGCAATCGTGCAAATTTTTGCCCTTGAAAGTTAAAAGTTTGGCCTCGAAAGAGATGTTTTTTACCATTTTGCTACCGTATCGTTGTAAATTTGGTCTGCAATTTCGGCAATCATCGTGTTACATAGCTCCTCTTGCACATCGTTGAGCATTTGCGATGCATCAAAGGTTTGATATGCTGTATAGGTCTTCTCAAAACTCTCTTCAGGCGCGATATTATTGGTGAAACGCACTTTCACAATGATGGTCAGTTTCGTTTCAGCAGCATAGCTATCCGCGGATACGGACATAGGCGTGAGGTTATAGCCTGTAATCTCGCCTTCCAATTCGAGGTTACCACTGCGTCGCACTTGCTCTAGGCGGGTCTGACGTTGATACAAATCCTTAATACCATCTGTGAGATTGACAGCCAAAGGAGCATATACCAAGGCAGCGTTGTTCGTGAAATCTGCTACGGAAATGGTTTTGACCTTGGAATAGTCAATGCTGGCGCCGTTGAACTTATAAGAAATGGTACAGCCATTTATCAGCAAACCCATAAGCACGAGGCATGATAAGAGGGTGTGGTGTTGTGTAGTGTGGTGTAGCATTGTGTAGGGGTGTTTAGAGGTGGTATTCTTTTATTTTTCGATAGAGTGTGCGTTCGGAAATATGCAATTCGGCAGCAGCCATCTTGCGGCTACCATTATTGTGCTCCAATGCGCGTCGGATACTCTCGCGTTCGATATCCATCATCGTAGTAAGCTGGCTCGTGTTGCTAGGAACGCTCTCTACTGCGCGCTCCTCCTCAACGATTGGTGGGATTGGATCGGTGGTTTCCGCTTGTACTTCCTCCACTTGCTCGTACTGCTCGTGCTTGCTCATCACCATCTCTGTATTGTGGTGCGTAGAGGTGGGAGCGGTGGCAAGCAGACCATTGAGCTGCTGGCGCATCTCTGTCATATCGCGCTTCATCTCAAACAGTACTTTGTAAAGCAGTTCGCGTTCGTTCATATATGTGTCGCGATGGGTTTGTGTATGTGCATCCAATAGCGCTATACCGCGTTGCATCTCATGTGCTGGCAAGTATTTATGCAAGGTCTGAGCGGTGATGGTGCGTGTAGTTTCCAATACGCAGAGTTGTTCTGCAGTATGCTTGAGTTGGCGTACATTACCATTCCAATAATAATGTTTGAGCATCTGTACTGCCTCATCGGTGAGTTGCAGCGTAGGCATGCTATAGCGTTGGCAGAAATCAACAACAAACTTTCTGAATAGCAAAGGTATATCCTCCGCACGATCGCGCAAAGCAGGTACTTTAATCTCTACCGTATTTAAGCGATAATAGAGGTCCTCGCGGAAACGTCCTTCAGAAATAGCGCGTCGCATATCCAGATTAGTAGCAGCTACTACACGCACATTCGTTTTTCTGATTTGGCTAGCTCCCACACGCATAAACTCGCCTGTTTCCAAAACGCGCAAGAGTTGTGCTTGCGTTTCCAAAGGCAACTCGCCTACCTCATCTAAGAAGAGCGTTCCTCCATCTGCGATCTCGAAATAACCTTTTCTCTCGGCGCGAGCATCGGTGAAAGCACCTTTTTCATGACCAAAGAGTTCGCTCTCTAATGTCCCTTTAGGGATAGCACCGCAGTTGATAGCAAAATAGGAGTCTTTTTTATGACGACGAAGCGAATAAGCGTGGATAATCTTAGGAAAGTTCTCCTTTCCTACACCACTTTCGCCTGTGATAAGTACGCTAAGATCCGTGGGAGCTACTTGCACCGCCACTTCTATACCTCGGTTGAGCAACGGACTATTGCCGATGATTCCGAATCGCTGCTTAATTGACTGTAAATCTTGTTGTTCCATAGTTATTATTTGGTGTGTCTGCCAAAATGGCAGGCAAAGGTACTACAAAAAATGCATATACGCAAGTAAAAAGGGAATTATTTTGAAAAAAGTGTTCAGAGTTTAGAGAACGGCAGCATTGCTGCCGCGCTCAAAGGGATATTTTTAAGACAATGAGGATGATTAGAAACAACCATGAAGATGATTATATAACGACAATATCGACAACGTTGCGCTCGAATTGTCGTTAAAAACATCATCCCTCGCCTTTTAACCTTAGTCTTTCAACTTTCGACTGTGACTATATACATCCGCATTTACAGAAGATTAAGCGCACGAGTATCGGGAGTCCGATACGAGGAGCGGTGGCAATGGATTACGGAGTACGTGGACGAACAAAGTGAGTAAATGAGATTAATAAGATTTCTGCCCGTAAGGGCTAGGAGCTACATATACAATGTTGTTGATAATAATAATCCTGGTAGTTGTATTCCTAGTCTTTCGACTTTCAACATTCAACTACTTGCGTTGCTCGAAGCTCAGGTAAGGCTTGAGGCGGCGAAGATCTTGTTCGCTAAGACATTCTAATGTTTGCAATTGCTCGATACGATGCAAGGAAATCTTTTTACGCCTTAGTTCGTAGATGGCTTTTGCCTGCTCAAACGACAAGTAAGGATGACGCAGCAACTGTTCTACACGCATGCTGTTCACACGTAATGGTTCTAGTTTGATACTATCAATAAAGAAGTGCGAGATCAATGAGTCGGCTGAAAGTGAGTCTTGCAGCAAAGGTTGTAGAGCAGGTATCTCATACAGTTGTTCTACGCTTGCAAATCCACCCAACTGTTGGCGATAGCGGATGATCTGTTTAGCACGGTAGCTGCCAATACCACGAATCATCTTGAGCTCGGTAGTATCCGCTGTACGCAGATTTAGGATAGTATCGCGCTTGTGGCTGATATAACGGCGAGTGGTATCGCTGCCCGCTTTGATGCTGTCGCGTTGTGCGGCAATGCTATCTTGCCGTTGACGGATAGCCATCGTGTCGATGGCAATATAAGGCAGCAAAGCGAGGTACATACTATCGGTCATGCCATAAAGACGTTTGAGGTCTTCGGCTGTGCGGTAGCGTCCGCCTTTAGCGCGGTACTTGAGAATATTACTGGCTTGCCACTTCTTGAATCCCACATGCACAAGCGTGCTACTGTCTGCCGTATTAGGGTCGAAAGGCTGCATGTGGATAACAATCGTATCGCGTGGGTATTGTTTTTTCCACTGCGCTTTGCGGAGGCTATCTTGCTGGGCTTGGTGGGTGGCAAAAACCTCGCGCGTAGAATCATTGGCCAGTGTTATGGTGCTATCTTGTTGGGGCTGAAGAAAACGCAGTATAGCAAGCGTACCCAATGCTAGTATAGCCAGTACCAGTACGCCCAACCACTGCTCCCTTGTAAGCAGAAAAATAGCTGTGTGTTGCTTTTTCTTCATGATCGTCTCGTTTTTATCGGATACTACAATACTTCACTCTGTATTACGCCATCGGCGGTGTTAGTCTGGATATGTTGCCCGGCCTTGACGTCATGTATGCTTTTGATCACTTTTCCATTCACTGTGGTTAGGCTATATCCCATGCGATAAATACGTTCAGGCGAGTGGAGCTCTATGGTCTTTTGCCATAGGTCGAGCTTAGCGCGTTGCTTGTAGAGGCGTTGCTGCGTAGCAAAGCGCATGGATTGTAGCAGATGCTGTAGTCGGTGCTGGTGGCGCTGCATGGTTTGTCGGGCTGATTGTTGTAGGCGTGCAGCGAGTTGCTCGATGCGTTGAGCCTGGATGTCCATACGCAGTATCAACCATTCGGCTACAGCAGTAGGGGTCTTTAGACTGGTATGTACAACCATATCTACGACACTGATGTCGCGCGTATGACCAATACCAGATAGGATAGGCAGTGGAAACTGTGCACAATGGTTAGCCAAATTGTAGTCGTCGAAGTTACGCAAATCGCTAGTAGCTCCACCACCACGAACAATAACTACCAGATCGTATGCATCGATATGGCAGGCTATATCGCCCAATGCCTGTATGATAGATGCAGGAGATTGTTCGCCTTGCATAAGAGCGGGGAAGAGTTGGGTATGAAAACGATAGCCAGCCTTGTTGTAGTTGAGCTGATGGAGAAAATCGCCGTAGCCGGCGGCATCTGCCGAAGAGATGATAGCGATTCGCCTAGGCAGGGTGGGGATGGATAAGGACTGCTGCATATCAATGACTCCTTCGTCTTTTAGACGCTGTATGGTCTGCTGACGCTCTCGTGCTAAAGCACCGATAGTGAATGTAGGGTCGATATTCACCACATTGAGACTCAAACCATATACTGCATGAAAATTCACCTCTACCTGCAATAGCACCTGCATACCCACGGATAATATTTGTCCGGTTTCTTGTGCGAAAAACGGTGCGAGAACGTGATAAACATGGCTCCAGCATGTAGCGCGTACTCTAGCTGCAATACTATGGTTAGCAGACTTCTCCACGAGTTCCATATAGCAATGACCACGTTCTGAGAGCGAGGCGATCTCTGCTGTTACCCAATATGCCTCCGATAATTCGGCGCAGAGTGTTTCATCAATACAATGGCATAACTCCAATAAACTATATTGCTTCATATCATGTATAATTACGTGTACATATAACCCCTATCAGGCAAGCTACAACGCCTATTAGCCACCACCATTTTACCCTGTCGCCGCGCATCATGGCTATTGCGCAGATGATAGCTCCATAGCAAAAGAAGGTGCCCATGGCACTCAATTCAATATGTGTGGTAGAATAGGGTAATGCCTCAATATATGCTACAAAAGTCCGTAGTCCACTGGTGCAATACTGTGCTGCTTGGCTCAGCCATTCGCCTATGAAGCACCACGAGAACATCAATCCTCCAACACCCAAGAGCAATAATACAAAAGCTGCGGGGATGACTACGATATTGGTGAGTGCAAAATAATTGCTTGTTTGTCCAAAATAGTGTAGTGTGAGTGGTAGAGTGCCTATTTGTGCGGCTATGGACATGATGAGCAGTCCGCTGATGTATGATCCGATCTTGCCGCGCAGTACAATCCGTTGTTGCATCCCCTGTGCCACAAAGATGATAGCCGTCATAGCTGCGAAACTGAGTTGAAAACTTACGCTCCATAGCGCTAATGGATTGATGATCAAGATGATCACTGCGGCAGCACATAGGCTATTTAGACTGCTGACATCACGGCGGAGCAGCCATCCGAGTTCCACCATCGTAAGCATGAGCGCGCTGCGCATCACTGATGGACTAAGACCTGTGATAAAAGCATATGCCCAAAGCGCTACCAGAGTCAATAAACTCAATAGGTACTGCCAAACGCGTTGCTCGTATAAAGGTTTGATGAGTCCTCCCAATGTGAGAATCCATGCGATTAAGCCCCACACGATACCAGTATGTAGTCCGCTGACGGCTAAGATATGCATAGCTCCTGCGCTAGAGAAATGTTGTTGTATGTCTTTGTCTAGTTCCTCTCGGTAACCCAGAGTAAGGGCGGATAGGATACCTAATTCGGGTTCGTGAACCCCCAATTGTATATAGCGTTGATGTAGCCATCGTTGGCAACGTTCTGCGGTGGCACGAAGACCAAGAATGGGCTGGTGATGAATGATGAGCCAGTTTCTTCGATGTGCCCATGCAGTACCTACGATACCTTGCATGCGCAGGTAATGACCATAATCAAAAGTGCCAAGAGTGTCGCCGCGTTGCACGTGGGTTTGCACCATGAGTAGGTCGCCCATCTGTGGGAAAGGCAGACTGTCTTTTTGCAAATAGAGTAGCAATCGGCTGCCATCTTCAGCCTGAGCCGTATAGCGAATCGTCTTGCTGCGTGCTTGACCTTCACTCACGAGATGCAGGCACAAAGTGGTATCACAATCGAGGTAATCAACTGCGGTATCGTGAAGTAAATCGTAGGGGAATCTTGTATAATAGCACAGCAATATGCCTGCTATGAGCGGGATGAGTGCGAGCAGCCATGTATGTGCTGCTATCCATCTCATTGCTTGAGCAAGTCAATAGTTGCAATTGGGTCTGGGGCTTGAAATACAGCACTACCTGCTACGAGAATATCGGCTCCTGCTTCCCACAAAAGAGAAGCGTTCTTGGTATTGACACCGCCATCTACTTCAATCAGGGTGTTCAGACCACGTTCATCAATAGCCTGACGCAGGTAACGCAGACGATCTACGGATTCTGGAATAAAAGACTGACCTCCATATCCAGCCTCTACCGACATGAGCAATACCATATCTACTTCGCCCAAGAATGGATCCAAGGCATGGATATCCGTTTTAGGGTTGATGGTCAGGCATGTGCGCACGCCCTGCTCACGAATGATGCGAATAGCTTCCATAGGATGATCGGTAGCTTCGATATGAAAACCTACACTCCAAGCACCAGCCTTGCAGAAACGCTCTACGTATTTCTCTGGTTCGGTGATCATGAGATGCACATCTAGTGGTTTGGTGCAATGGGTAGCCACGGCCTTCATCACGGGAAAACCGAAGGAGATATTGGGTACAAACACACCATCCATCACATCAATGTGTAGGTATTCTGCACTACTACGATTAATCATTTCGCATTCGCGTTGTAGGTTGCCAAAATCGGCTGCCAAAAGAGATGGAGATATGTGTCGCATATTGGTGGATTATTTTGTGCTTCGTTTATTGAATGTTTTTTTTGCTTTGCTAGAATTATCACCAGCGGCAATGAGCTCTTGGCATTGTGCTTCGGTGATAGTAGATGGATCTACCGAGCGAGGAATACGATAGTTGCCCTTGGATGTCTTGATGTACGCTCCGTATCTGCCGTTAAGCACTTGTATGTCGCCAAACACGTGGATAGGCAATTGTTGTTGCTGTTGTTGCTCCAGCAATTCGATAGCTTGCTCTGGTGTGATGGTATAAGGGTTGATGCTTTTTGGGATACTCACAAACGATTTATCGCAGCGTACATATGGACCAAACTTGCCCTCACCAATCACAATATCATGCCCATTCCATTGGGTGATGGTGTATGGTAAAGCCGTCTCAAAGAGCGCCAAAGCTTCGTCTAAGGTGATGGTGAAGATACTTTGTCCTTTTTGCAGTGAAGCGAAGCGTGGTTTCTTCTCATCGCTATTGCCAATCTGGATGCAAGGACCATTCTTGGTGATACGTGCTACTACCACCTCGCCAGTCTCTGGATGGTAGCCAATCTCACGAGCTGCCATTTTGCCTGCAGGAACTTGCTCAATGAGCGGATGGAACGTGTGGTAAAACTCGTCCACCGTGTTTACCCAGTTGGCTTGACCAGCAGAAATAGCATCGAATTGCTCTTCCTCGTTGGCTGTGAAATCATAGCTCATGATATCTGGGAACTGATCCACTAAAAAGTCGTTTGTGATACGTCCTAAATCGGTAGGGAGAAGTTTGCCCGAATCACTACCCACCAACTCTGTCTTGATGGTATCTTGTATCTTACCATTTTTGAGGGTGAGCATATTGTATTCGCGTGCTATACCGGCTACATTACCTTTCTCTACATATCCGCGTGATTGGATGGTTTCTACCACTGGTGCATACGTAGAAGGACGTCCAATGCCCATTACCTTCATTTGGTAGATAAGCGAACCCTCATCATAGCGAGTAGGAGCTTTGGTGAAAGACTCTTGCGCCAGCGCTTGGCTCAAGGAGCATGGCGATAATGTTAGGTTGGCAGATAATGGTGTGCTTTGTGAGGATAACTCTTCATCCACACTTTGAGTATATACGCGCATGAATCCGTCGAAAGTGATCACCGAGTAATTGGCTACCCATACATAGGGCGAATGGCTCATAGATACTTCCACATGTGTAGTATCAGTCTCGGCATCAGCCATTTGTGATGCAATAGCACGTTTGCGAATCAATTCGTATAGACGACGCTCGTCGTTGTTGCTACCGGCTGAGACAGCATTCATATATGTGGGACGAATAGCCTCGTGTGCCTCTTGTGCACCTTTAGTAGTGGTCTTGTATTGACGTGCCTTGTGGTATTGTTTGCCAAACTCCTTGATAATCTCCGATTTTGCCGTGTTGATGGCTAGCATGCTGAGGTTTTCCGAGTCGGTACGCATGTAGGTGATATGTCCTGCTTCGTATAGCGATTGCGCCAAGCGCATGGTCTTTGATACAGAGAATCGCAACTTACGTACAGCCTCTTGCTGAAGCGAGGAGGTGGTGAATGGAGGTGCTGGCGAACGATGACCAGGTTTGTGGGTTACGGCAGAGATGGCAAACTCTTGTTCTTTACATTGCTCTAGGAAATCCAAGGCCTCTTGCTTGGTGGAAAAACGATGGTTGAGCTCGGTCTTAAAAGTCACCTTCTCTCCTTCTGGGGTTTTACCGATGAATTCGGCAGTTAATCGGTAGTTGGAGGTGCTAACGAAGCTTTCTATCTCACGTTCACGCTCTACTACCATGCGCACTACCACCGATTGTACTCGACCTGCACTCAAACCGGTGGTAACCTTTTTCCATAATACTGGAGATAGCTCAAAACCTACGATACGGTCGATCACACGGCGTGCTTGCTGTGCATTCACGATATCCATATCAATACTGCGAGGGTGTTTGAGCGATTCTAGGATTGTCTCCTTGGTTGTATCATTGAAAGTCACGCGGCACACTTTGTCTGCGGGCAATTGTAGCACTTCCTGAATATGCCATGCGATAGCCTCTCCCTCGCGGTCGGGATCGCTCGCAAACCAAACCATATCGGCTTTTTCGGCTTCCTTGCGCAAACTTTCCACCAGATTAATCTTATCCTTATCAATTACATAATTAGGTGCATATGAGTTTTTAAAATCCACACCCATACTATTTTTTCCAATGCCTTCAATATCACGGATATGACCGCGAGAAGCCATCACACGAAAATCGTTGCCTAGGTATTTTGCAATATTGTCTCCCTTGCTTGGAGACTCCACAATCATTAGGTTTCTGCTCATCTGCTTGCTATTGATTTTAAGACCTCAAAGGTACTTGATACTACTATATAATAAGGTGTCGTTTTGCTCAATCATCGTGAGTCATAATTCCCAATTGAGAACAAAACGGCTGCAAAGGTACTGCTTTTTTTCAAGATTTGCAAATATTTTTTTGCGCAAAAATGTGTTACTTATAAGTAATTTTTTGAAAATTCTTGCATATGTGCTTTTTTTGTTGTAAATTTGCAGCCTAAAACAAAATATGAGCAATTATGTATATCGTTCTTACTATTCTTTTGGTCCTTTTTGGTATAGGATTATTGTTAGCAGAGATGTTTCTATTGCCGGGTTTTGGCGTGGCTGGAATCTTTGGAGTCCTCAGTATGGCTGGTGCAGTAGCGGTGGCTTATATCAAGTTAGCTGCTCTTTGGGCATGGGCAGGCCATGTAACTTTGCTAGCATGCGTGGTGCTCTGCGGTATAGCCATCTACTTGTTTATTAAGAGTAAGGCTATGGACAAGATGGCGCTCGATACGAAGATAGAAGGTGGCGTTGATATGCCAGCTCCAGGCAAGCATATGGAAGAACTGCAAAAATAAGCCTTCATCCCGTTGATGAATATTAACTTTAAATGAATATGATATGGAAACTTTAGGTCTTTTACAATTAGTAGGTATAGCAATGCTAGCTATCCTCGTGATCATTTTCTTCTACTACGTGCCATTTATGTTGTGGATCAACGCAGTAGTGAGTGGCGTACATGTATCTTTGATTCAGCTTTTCCTGATGCGTATCCGCAAGGTGCCACCAACACGTATCGTTAATTGTCTTATCGAGGCACACAAAGCGGGACTTACCGATGTGAAGCGTGACGGACTTGAGGCGCACTTCCTCGCAGGTGGACATATCGAACGCGTAGTACACGCTCTGGTGAGTGCTAGCAAAGCTAACATGTCCTTGACCTTCCAAATGGCTACAGCCATTGATCTTGCTGGTCGCGATGTGTTTGAGGCTGTACAGATGTCTGTTAACCCTCGCGTGATTGATACACCTCCTGTAACCGCAGTGGCAAAGGATGGTATTCAGCTCATTGCTAAGGCTCGTGTGACCGTGCGCGCGAACATCCGTCAGCTTGTAGGTGGTGCTGGTGAAGATACTATTTTGGCTCGTGTAGGCGAAGGTATTGTTAGCTCTATTGGTTCGTCTGATAGCCATAAGATGGTGCTAGAGAATCCTGATAGCATCTCTAAGCTAGTGCTCTCCAAAGGCTTGGACGCAGGTACTGCATTTGAGATTCTTAGTATTGATATCGCAGATATTGATGTGGGTAAGAATATTGGTGCACAGCTTCAGATGGATCAGGCAGAGGCGGACAAGAATATTGCTCAAGCTAAAGCAGAGGAGCGCCGTGCAATGGCTATTGCCACAGAGCAAGAAATGAAAGCGAAAGCACAAGAGGCTAAAGCAAAAGTGATTGAAGCTGAAGCATTGGTGCCACAAGCTATGGCAGAGGCCTTCCGCAATGGTAATTTAGGTATTATGGATTATTACCGCATGCAAAATATTCAGGCTGATACTGCTATGCGCGAGACAATTGGCAAGCCTGTTGCTGCCCCTGAAAAGAAGAAATAAGATATTTTCTGAATAATGACTAATTGCAGAAATTAGCACATTCGTATAAAAAAACAGCAAACCTTCGAATGAATGTTTGCTGTTTTTATTTGTGCCTGATGTGTTGCGAATCTTACCCCCACTTGGCTACTATCTCATCCATGATTTGGAATACTTCGGCTTTGGTATCGGCTCGGAGAAGGGCGATGCGGGTTTGTCGAAAATCGAATAGCCCCTTGAAAGCGGGCGAAGCTGCGAAATGACGACGGCTATGCACAATGCCTTTGCGCTCGTCGCCAATCCACTCAATACTGCGTTCGACATGCTCCTTAAGAATACTAACGCACCATTCCAACGTGCGAGCAGGTAGTATTTCGCCCGTCTTGAGATAATGTTGCATATCCTCGAAGATCCATGGACAACCGAAGGTGGCGCGACCAACCATAATGGCATCTACCCCGAATTCATCGAAGCAACGTTTGGCCTGTTCAGGGGTCGTGACATCGCCATTTCCAATGATAGGAATATGAATGCGAGGGTTATTCTTCACCTCGCGGATAAGTGTCCAATCGGCATCACCACGATACATTTGACTACGTGTACGGCCGTGGATAGCTAGTTCGGCAATACCACAATCTTGCAATGGCTCGGCAATTTCGGTGATGATACGGTTATTGTCGTCCCAACCAAGACGCGTTTTGACGGTTACGGGAGTGTTGACCGCCTTTACTACTGCGCGGGTGATATCTAGCATTTTAGGTATGTCTTTGAGCAGACCTGCACCAGCACCTTTGCCTGCTACTTTTTTGACGGGGCAACCGAAATTTATATCGATGAAATCGGGCTTAGCTTGCTCTACTATGCGTGCTGCCTCTGCCATGCTTTCTGGTTCACGACCGTAGATTTGAATTGCTACGGGGCGTTCGTCATCACTGATGATAAGTTTGCGTGTGGTGGATGCTACATCGCGAACGAGAGCATCGGCATTTACGAATTCAGTATATACACGCGTAGCTCCAAAGCGCTTGCAAAGCAGGCGGAAGGCTGGGTCTGTGACGTCCTCCATAGGAGCTAGATATAGTGGGTAGTTGACAACTGACATATGGGGTGGTCGTTGGAAGTTTAATGTTTAAAGTTGAGAGTAGAACGTCTGGGGTAGCGGCTATATTGCATGCTCAGAGACCTTAGATATTCAACATTCTACAAATGGATAGCTAACAGTTACTTGTTTTCTTCAATGGCTGGATAGATGATGCGGTGGTGGTTGATCTCAATGAGTTTTTGCTTGAAGACGGCACGAATATCCTCCAAATCCTTGAAGGATAATACGGTATCAGAGAATTGTCCATCTGCCACTTGCATGTCAATCATTTGATCCACCATCTGGGCTATTGATTGCTCTGTGAGTTCGCTTAGGGAGCGTGAACGCGCCTCAATAGCGTCCGCCATCATCAAGATAGCAGCCTCTTTAGTAGATGGCTTAGGGCCGGGATATGCGTAGTCTTCTTTTGAAACATCCGCAATGGTTTTTCCTGCGTTAATAGCTTCATTTACAGCAGTGTTGTAGAAATAACGAGTGACAGAAGTACCGTGGTGCGAGCGGATAAAATGCACAATCAACTCAGGCAAATGATGCTTGCGGGCAATCTGTTCGCCATCTGCAACGTGACTAATGATGACTTTGGCTGCTTCTGCGTGCGGCATAGACTGCAATGGATTATTGCCGGTCTGGTTCTCAATAAAATATTCAGGATGCGCCATCTTACCTATATCATGATAGAGTGCACCAGTACGTACTAACAACACTTTAGCGCCAATGCGTTTAGCCGCTTCGGTGGCAAGGTTGCTCACTTGTAGCGAATGCTGGAAAGTACCTGGAGCCTTCTCCGCGAATTCTAACATGAGATTCGAATTGACATTTGTGAGCTCTACTAGCGTGATATTGCTTACAAGTCCGAAACTGCGTTCGAAGAGGAAAATTAGACCATAACTACATATTACCAATACGGCATTGATAGCGAAGTATAGGTAATGCGTATACTCCACACTCTTAACATTGCCATTAATCAGCAAAGTAAGAGCTGTGTATAAGATACTATAAGTTAGCAGGGTGAAGAGCGCAGTCTGTGCCAATTGTGCACGTTGAGTCATATCACGCAAACTAATGACTGCCACAATGCCCGTGATGACTTGCATGAGTACAAATAAGTATGGGGCTGGTGCAGCTACCGATATGATGAAAATAGTGATGATATGGATAAAAATAGCCGTGCGTGAATCATAGAAGACGCGTGTGATGATAGGTACCCACGCAAACGGAATCAAGTAGATATACCCAATAGGATTATGAGCCAAAACTAAAAAAGAAGAGGCAATCATAAGTGCCATTAAGATGGAGAAAAATAGTATGTGGCGCAGGTGGTCCAATAATTTGCGGCGATAGGTATAGAGATATAGCGCGAAGATAATGATGAGCAACAAGATATATATGACAACGCCAATAGTAGATGTCAACGATTGCCGTTGTGAGATATTCCTTTCTTCCATGGTGCGGCGAAGCGATTCAAGGATTTGATAGGTTTGCTCGGACACGATTTCTCCAGTGTCAATAATCTTTACTCCTTCCTGAACCATGCCTTGTGTGAGGGATATGGTTGAAAGCAGATTAAGGCGAATATTCTCCGATGTAACCGAGTCATATTGTAAGTTAGGCTGTATGTTTTTCTTTGTGCGTTCGTATGCCTCCTTTGGTGTATGGATATTAGTGATGGCCACAGGTGTAGCCACGTGGTTATGTAGCACCGTCACTTTGGAACTTCCAAGCGTACGTATGCGCTCCATCTCGGAAAGGGGAAGCACATAGATATTGTCCTGGAAAGAAGCCGTATCCAAGATATAGCATGGTGAAAAGTCGCTTAATACCTGTTGGCGTTCAACTTCTAGCTGCGCATCGGTTTTGTAAATAGCAAAATCCGCCTCAGCAGTCACTAATCCATACGCCCATGGTTGTCCCACTTCGAAATGGTATTTGAAGGGGTTGCTGTACTTAGGCGAAAGATAAATAGATAGAGCCGCTAAGATAGCAAGCGATAGAATTTGTAAGGAGATTCGAAGGGATGGCTTCATGGGAGTTATGAGTTATAAGTTATCGTTTTTTTGCGAAGAATGATTGCATTAATTGACGGCAGTCGGCTTCAAGTATACCCGATGTAATCGTACATTTTGGGTGTAGGGCACGTGGAGCGAAAGTGGTGAATCCGCGTTTCTCGTCGGCTGCACCATATACTACGCGTCGTATCTGCGACCAACCGATAGCACCTGCACACATGACGCATGGTTCTACCGTCACATACAATGTACATTGTGTGAGATATTTGCCGCCTAGACTACCAGCTGCTGCGGTGATAGCCTGCATTTCGGCATGGGCGGTCACATCGTCTAAGGTCTCAGTCAGATTATGTCCACGACCTACGATCTGGTCATCGGCAACTATCACGCATCCTACGGGTACCTCGCCCATTGCAAAGGCCTTCTGTGCTTCAGCCAATGCTAATTGCATGTATCGGATGTCATTTTCCATATTTTTCTTGTTTGATTCGAACAAAATCATCGATTTCATCGGGATTTTGCTCGAAATGATTGCCTATTACCACAATATCTGCTCCAGCTTCGTATGCCTGCATCATTGCATCTGGGGTTGTGACACCCCCGCCAACGATGAGCGGTACTTGTAGTTGCTCTCTCACCGCACGAATAATCTCGGGTGCAACGGATGTCTTCGCTCCGCTACCAGCTTCTAGATAGATGAGGGACTTGCCTAAAAGTTGTCCAGCTATGGCTGTTGAGATTATATACTGGATGTCGTTTTGCGGGATAGGAACGCAATTCGTAGCTATTTCAACGCTACTTTTTCTTGCTCCGTCAATAAGAATATATCCCATAGGTATAGTTTCGATGGCGGAGTGCAATACCTGCTGTGCCACCTGTATATGTGGGTCTATCAGCACTTCGGGCGTGCGGGCATTAAGCAGTGTAAGAAAGAGCAGAGCATCTGCTTTCGGCGTGAATTGCGCTATATTACCTGGAAAAAGTACGATAGGTTGGGTAGTATATAGGCGTAATAGCCCCACGCAGGCATCGCATTGTTGAGCTGTGCTTCCTCCTACAAAAATCATGTCTGGCAATGACAAATGCGGCAAGAGTTTTGGTAGCAAGTCTTGTTTCTCAGGATCAATGAGTAAAACCAATAATTTACGAGATTGGTTTTTAGCTATCAATATGTCTTGCATTATTGCCATAGTACAATCCGTTTATTTCCATTTCATCGATTCCATTAGGGTGCGCACATCGTGGCGTATATACTCGTAGATAGGCGCTAAGGAGTCTTGGTTGGGTATGTCGTTGCAATAGACCGAACCGCGGAAAAAATGGTCGGTGGAATCGGTCAGAATGAACTGAATAGGCGAAGCCGTATTGCCGTGTAGTTCATAGTAGACGCCATAAACACGATGGGTAGGGTTTTCAAACTCCTGCGCGGGGATAGCTGTAGCTATAGTGCTATGGCTGAACAGAAATTCTTGTGCATCACGTGCGAGCGTTCGGAGGTTATTATGGATTGGTTTGTAACTACAATGAATGGTGGTATTCAGTGCAGGATAATGAATATCAATCCAGTATGGCTCACCAGTATGATCAATGGTCTGTACTTCAGCGTTTTGAGATAGACGAAAGGCGTAAGGATAAGCTTTGGGCGCGTAGTCAGCATAAACTGTATCGGGAATGGCAATGCGAAAATAGCCATATGGTTTAGGCATGGCTGGTGGGCGGCATGCAAAAAAACATAGGGGCAAAAGAAAAAGTAGTATAGATAATCCTTTTTTCATAAATACGCATATTGGCACGCAAAGGTACAGCTTTTTTCTCATATATGCAAAAAAAAACGCCCAGAATGGCGATTTTATGTGTAATCTGATAATTCTTTATCCCAAATCAGTCATTAGATTTTGCAAAAGTTGTCAAGTGATTTTTGAGTAGATTTTTCGGCTTCTTTGAAGGAGCATAGCCAGCTATGCGACTGAAAAGAGTTTATAAATACAATATGGAGACTATCAAACAGATAGTCTCCATATCTTTAGTTCTGTAATCTATGATTGGATTACTTTGCTTTTGGGAACTCGATGAGTGCGAAACCTGCCTTTGTAGCAGCAGTGAAGACAATGAGTTTGCCATCTACTTCAGCCACATTACATTGTGCAGCACATGCACCTACAGTCTTATTAGCAGTAGGCTCAGTAGGGTCGAGTGAATAGTGGTAGGTAGGCTCCCAGAAAATCTCCTCGTCGTACAACATCTCAGACCACTTGATGAGAGCAGCCTTGGTGTCGATACCATCGGTGATATCTTGCAAGAACAAGCCAGGACCAGAACCAATACGCTTGCCGTTGTTATAAGGAGTAGAGAATACCAAATAGCGTGCACGGTTATAAACAATCACTTGTGGGTCAAGACCACCACGTGGATTCAATCCAGCCTCAGTAACATCTAACTCGATATCCTCCATCAATGGTTGACCATTAGCATCCATCAAGCGAATAACTGCCATATAGTGGCTTTTGAAGATGTATTGACCAGCCTCAGGAACTTGGTTGATATAGCCATAGTATGGGAATGGTACATCCAAAATAATCTCTGTAGGACTAGAGAATTGGTTGAAATTGGTGATTTGAGCACGGTATACCTTCTCAGCAGAACCCTCTTGCCCGCAGAAGAATGCATAGCCATTACCGCTCTCGTCAATATTGATGGAGATGTTATCACCAAGACGGGCAGGAGCGCCGATAGTGTCGCCATATTCGTCAACACCAAGCACACCATCCCACTCCCAAACTACCTCTGGAGTAGCATTTGCATCAGCATAGTGGTACACCTTGAGAGGCGCATCCTTGCTGAGGGTAGTAGTGAGGTTACAGATATAGATATGACCGTGGTTCAAGCTACCAGAGCTAATAACGTGTGTACCACCCTCGATACCAGTAGTATTCAAAGCAATAGGATTGCCAGCATTGTCAGCCAAAAGGTCAGAAACCTTGTAGAGGTGTGGATTAGCAGAGCCATCAGCAGCACGAGCTACTACGAGTACGTGCTCACCGTCGAAATCAGTACCACGAGTATTCTCAGCAGAGAAGGCCTCTGGAGCATTCTCAGTAGCTACAGAGAAATCGTGAACTACGGCAGCAGCGATATCTGCACCAGGAGTAGGAGCAGCTTGGAAAGTAATATCAAGAACTGTCTTACGACCCATGAACTCTATCTCTAATTGACCAGGGTTAGCAGCACTCAACTTATCATTTTGCATAGTGGTAAACTTGTAGTTAGCACGAGCAGGAATAAGCGAGATGCTCGCGAAAGTAGCCTCTGCCTCCTCTGGCATACCTAATGCTACAGCCCCATCAAAAATCAAAGCTGTCACCTCTTCACCATTGCTACCTTTCTTCATAATCAGCTTATCAAGAATAGGATCAGATGTTGGGTCGAGCAAGTTGATAACAACTGTATATGGTTGCACTGCTACTTGGTTGATAACCTGAATAGTTTGAACCAATTGCTTGCCATCTTCAGATGCGCCAGTAGTAAAATCATAAGTCTCTTTGTCAAGTTTTGCACCCAATGACAAAGATGTAGTAAATTGAATAGCCTCAATGTTGGTCTCAGCTGCTACATCGTTGAATGTAACAGTGAATGTCTCGTTGTTAACCTCACCAACATAAGTGGTGTTCTTAATAGAGATCGTTTTGATTTTAGCCTCTATTGTACCTTCTGGATTTGTGTTAGGGCAACCAGTTAATAGTACGCACAATGCACTGGCGATACTAAAGAATAATAGGTTTCTTTTCATGTTTAAAATGTATTTATTGTTAATAGATATTTATCAATATTACTCCCACTCAGGATTTTGTGAAAGAGTATATCCTTTGGTCTTATACAGTGTGATCTGACCAGAAGGAATAGGATTGATATAATTGCGTTTGATAGGGCGATTACGTTGTCCCAACGTATTACGCAAGATATATCCTTCGGTAGCAGTAGCATCCTCGAGTACTACCTCAGCAGCTTTGTTAGGATAATCGCTCAGACGAATATATGAACCATAGCGGATATCAGGATTGCAGCCATTCCAGAGATAATCGAGTTTGCACCAACGTTTGAGGTCGTTGAGGCGGAAGCCCTCCATACAGAGCTCTACGCGACGCTCACGACGGATCTCCCAGAGCAAAGCATCGGTGATACCACCATCGGCATTTTGCTCGATCTCAAGGCGTTTAGGATCGTCGAAGGTTACACCATTAACAGCAGGCTGATCACCCACGATTTGCAACGCAGGTAGGTTGACATCTGCGCGAGCACGGATAAGATTGATAGATTTATCCAAATCTGCTTGTGTGAAAGCTGCGCCCGTGAGTAGGTGTAATTCGTATGCAGCTTCTGCATAGTTGAGCAACACTTCTGCATAGCGCAAGCATGGTGCATCGGTGACATTCTTTGAGCCAGACCAGGTAAGATCTGGTTTATCTGCCTTGCTATCATCCATAAACTTATTCCAAGAATAGCCCGAAAGCGCGTAGTTGAAAGGTTTGGTATCGGTACCCTTTACATAATACTTAGGACGGATACACATTGCCAAACGTGGGTCACGATTAGCAAAGAATTCATCTGCTGTAGGTGCCAACCAGTTGGCATCTTTGCTATATACAGGTAAACCATCGCTGCTGACAAATGCTTCTGCCAATGATTTGCTCAGACCAGCTTGCGCTTCTGTAAACGAATAAGTAAGCGTAGAGTGGGCCAATACACCATCTACATAGTGGCGGTACATGATGACCTCAGCGTTAGAGCCTAAATCATCGCTGGTGAATAAGGCTTTGTAAGAAGGAGTAATAGCATACTTCTTAGAATTAATTACCAATTCAGCGGCTTGCTTTGCCATTGTGAGGCACTGTTCTGCAAGCTGGAGATCAATATTGTGGTATTTGAGGAAAGTACCCTCACGTAACATAAAGCGAGATGCCATAGCCGCTACCACATATTTGTTGATTTGCAATGAACCATCGTTCTCACGCACGCTATCGATAGCATATTGGAAGTCAGCCATGATACATGAATCTACATATGCACGTGGATCGCGATCTTTATACAGATAATCCATATCCTCTTTGCTGGTGCTGAGTTTAGGCACGCGGTCATACCAAGGTACATCGCCATAGCGGAACACAAGATTGCTGTAATAGCAAGCGCGGAAGAAGCGTGCTACACCACGCCAGTGGTTTTTAGCTGCAGGCGTTGCATCAATACGATCAATGCTCTCAAGTACATAGTTGGCCTTACGAATATTGCTAAATGACCAAGAACCATCAGACTCAGGTACAACCAATGGGGTCAAATCTTGTTGTTCTACATCCGATGCAAAATCATCGTTTAGGGTTTGTCCCATAAGGAATGGACCATGGGAAGTGCCTGTACCATATCCAGAGAAGACGGAGGTGTAGAAACCATACATATAAGTGCGGGCTTGATCTTCGGTTTGCCAATACTCCTCATCTGTGAAATCATCGTAAGGAGGTTGGTTGAGGAAACCATCGCAACTTGTCATCGAAAAGGCCATGATTACAGCCCAAACGGATAGAAAAATATATTTTGTTTTCATATTATGAACGTTTCAAAGTTTCTAAGTTTCATTACAATGAGATTTGCAAACCGCAACTGATTTGACGGGTGAAAGGATAGATACGTCCCCATCCCATGGCACCACCATCACCAGCTGAAGTGGCTGTTTCAGGGTCGATAGGCAGGTTGCCGAGTTTATCAAACTCACATACATTCTCTGCACTGAAATAGATGCGGAATTTTTGGAAGTGCATTTTCTTCAGTACCTTATCAGGTAAGCTATAGCCCAAAGTAATATTCTTAAGACGTAGATAACTCATATCCAACAAGTAGCGTGTTTGGCAAAGGAAGTTAAAGCCTGCAGCTGAATATTGACCAGGTTGGTTGGTTTCTGTTAAGCGTGGATACCAAGCACCGGTGTTCTCTAGAGTCCAGTAGTCGGTTTGGTGAGCGTAGTATGTACCCTCAGAGAAGTTCCAACCTGGAATCAACATGGTACCAGTAGCCCAATATTGGCGAGAACCTACACCTTGGAAGAAGATATTCAAATCTACTCCTTTCCAGTCTACACCAATCTTGAAGTTGTACTCATAGCGTGGGGTAGTATTACCGATGCGGCTCCAGTCGCCATGGTCATCCACAGTCTTGTTGCCCCAAGTAATCTCTCCGTCACCATTAAGGTCTACATATTTAACATCACCAGGACCATACTTATAGCCATAGCCACTGCTCTTTTCAAAATATGCTTGTGAGGCAATTCCCTCTACCAGCGTGCCATCTGCGTTGAAATCGCTTTCTTGGAAGAGGCGATCGGTAGTGAAGCCCCATATCTCTCCATAAATCTTGCCCTCGTAGTTGCTACCATCGATGACAGAAGAAGTCTTGCGTGGGTGCTTGGTAACGATGGTAAGCGCGTCTGCCAAGTTAGCAGATACATTCAAGCGCAGACCATTGCTAAAGCGGTGATGGTAGTCGATACCAAGTTCCCAACCATTGGTTGTCAATTGAGCAGCGTTCTCGTATGGAGCAGAAGCACCGAACGTACTAGGTACCTCGCTGCCACCTACCACCATACCATCGTTGATACGGCGATATACGTCGAAAGTTAAGCCCAAATCATCGTTGAAGAATCGGGTATCAATACCGGCGTTGATAGTTTTGATAGTCTCCCAAGTAAAGCCTTCGGCTAATGCTGTTGGCAATGAGAATGACAATACATTGGTTTCGCCCACAATCCATCCACTATTGCTAGAAGACATGATAGCGCGGAAGCGGTTGTCGCCAATATCTTGGTTACCAATTGAACCATAAGAAGCACGAAGTTTGAGGAAACTCCAATAAGGATTAAGAACCTCCCAGAAACTTTCCTCACTAGCTACCCAACCCAGCGAACCTGAAGGGAAGAATCCCCATTGTTGGTCGGTTGGGAAACGAGAAGAACCATCAAAGCGACCATTCAACTCGATTAAGTAGCGGTTTTTATATGCGTAATTAGCACGTGCAAAGAAGCCCATGATGGCCCAAGAAGAGTGACTACCATATACAAATTGCTCGCCAGTAGTCAAGGAAATCTCAGGCTTACTTTGATCCAAGAGATCGCGTACCTCAGCGTTGTAGTAATCTACCTCTTTGTATTCGATATTCATACCACCGAAGATGCTAAAGGTGTGAGCATCATTCCATGTGTGTTTGTAGCGAAGCACTGCGTTACCTGCATGGTAGTTGCGATTGTATTGGTATTTGTCTACTTTGTTGCGTGATGTAGCAGCCCAGTTCTCCGACATGGCCATGCTACCGCTCCAGAAGTCCCATCCACCTACCTTGCCACCACGTTGGGTGATAGCCTGATTGTCAAGGTTGTACGTATAATCGATATCCAATGTCAAATCAGGAATACCGAGTACGAAGGTAGCACCCACAGAGAAACGCATATAATCCTTGATATTGCTATCCATGCTAGCTGCAGCCGTCTCTGTGATAGAGTTGCGGAATGGCACTCCCTCGTATGTACCATAAGGCATGATAGATGGCCAACGATAGAGGTAGTAAAGTGCATCGTAGGAAGAGGTTCCATAGTTGAATGGAGTCTCCAAATCTGTGCGTGTGTAAAGCGCTTTGCTACGCACTTTGAGCCAAGGTTTGATTTCTGTATCGGTAGAGTAGTTAACAGAGAAACGGTTGTAGGAGTCTGGATTTACTTTTACCACACCACCTTGTCCCATATAGCTCAGACCCATGTAATAGTTGGTTTTTCCTGCAGTGCCACTGAAACTCATATTGTGTTGTTGGCTGAATGAGAAATCGTTGATATACTCCTCAGCGGCATTCCAACTGCGATAGAAATGAGGTACACCTGATTTTATCTCGAAGTCGCGTCCTTCTACCATCTCTGCACCAAGATCCATACCACTAAAATATTGATCCCATTCATACATCTTTTCTATGTCAGAGGCATCCCATACCAATCCGCAAGCATTGGTGAAAACGGTAGTGCCTGGTACGCGACGATTACGTGCCTCCAAGGCCATTTCAGCACCTTTGTATGATTTTGCAATTTCAGGCAATGCTGTAGGAGTGGCCCATGAGAAGTTATTGGAGTAGTTAACAGTAAACTTAGATTCAACGCCACTACCCGACTTGGTAGTGATGAGAATCACACCAAACGCAGCTCGAGTACCATAAATACTAGAAGATGCGGCATCTTTTAACACAGAAATCTCTTTAATATCATCTGCGTTGATCATGGAAATATCGCTAATCTCCACTCCGTCCACCAAGATGAGTGGTTGGCTACCGCCCTCATTGAGCAATGTACCTACCGCACCGCGGATACGGAACTTAGGTGTATCACCGAGGCGACCCGAAGAGTTAGTGACTGTCAGACCTGCCACCGCACCTTGCATACCTGTACCCACATTGGCAATCGGACGACCTTCTAATTGGTCTTCTACGCTAATAGAACCTACTGCACCAGTCAGATTGGCTTTACGCTGGGTGTCATAACCTACTACCACCACCTCATCTAGTACGCGTGTATCCTCGCGCATGCGCACGTTGATGGTAGCACGATTGTTAATTTTTTCCGTCACCGTCATATAGCCGATGTACGAGAATTGAAGTTGTGCATCACCTGCAGCATCAATAGTGTAAAAACCATCGAAATCGGTGATGGTACCATTGCTGGTTCCTTCTACGACAACGCTCACACCTATCAGTGGTTCGCCCTGCGCATCTGTCACCTGACCAGTGACTACATTGGCATTGGCTACCAGCACAGTAGCCAATGCGATGAATAGAAATGCTAATCGTTTCATTTTATCACTTTCTTTCCGTTAATAATATACATTCCTTGAGGTAGGTTACTTTCGTCAGTGCCGAGGTACTGGCCCGTGACGGTATAGATACCTGACTTGTTTATAGGAGTATCTACCTTTATATTTTCTACGCTTGTCAATACCACTGTAATCTTGTCATTATCAGGTGCATTTACAACGCAAGCGTTCTTCTCGGTAGGCAATGCCCATGCACACAAGCTACCAGCTCCTGATGCATATACGTTGCCAGCTACGTCAAAGACGATATTCCAGCATGATTGTGCGAAACCGGTTTCAAGGCGAAGTGTATTCTCCAATACAGGTACGCTGTCGTTGTAGCTTACCTTCCAAATCAAGATACCGCCAGTCACAGCCGTAGCCATCAATGTCATATCTTGATTGAATCCCAGTGCACCACGAGTACGTCCGCCCAGTGCGCCAGCAGAGTTGTAATCTACTTTACCTTGCTTGTTGATGTGAATGAGAGCAGGAATCTCTGCATTGTCTGCAGAACGATCTTGGCTAATCCACCAACCATATTGATCAGGTTGGATAAAACTATTACCATTTTGTTGATACCAATCGGCATTATCAAAGACAAGTGCGCTTGGAGCTTGCTCCCATGGGGTAGCGAGTTCGCCGATATTGTATTGATACAATCCCATAGGGTGTTTCAATCCTTCCATCTTAATATCCTCGTCGAAGGTATAGATCACGCGGTTAGCGCCAGTACCCTCTACCCAAATGTGGCTGATGGAACCGTGGATGTCTTTGCCATCCGCTGCGGTGTAGATACCATCCGCCGCTGGTGTACCACCAAAGATTGGAGTAAGCACTGAGGTGTTAGCAGGATCCATAATATATGCATTGTTTGGATATACATCTGCCCACTCGCTGATATATAATTGATGATCAGGACCCACAGTCACACGGCATGGAGCACTTACAGCTGCACACCATTTATCGGATGTCACTTTCTCAATCATATCCAATGCTGCATCGTAAATATAAATAGCCTTATTCGCTAAAACTTTATCACCAGAAGACTCTGCTACATAGAGTTGACCAAAATATGGTGAGTTATAATCGTTGTCAATAGCCAAACCTTTGGATGCTACCATCTTGTCTGGCAAGTTGTCAACAGCGCAAAGTGGTTCGTTGTTTGCGATTGGCAGGCTCTTGGCATTAAGTGCCCAGTTATACAGGCCAGACTTGATTCCCAAGTTGTTCAAGTCTACTTCTACTCGGTGTGAACCTTTGGTACGATTTTCAGGACTATTCATAGGGATAGTAGCCACAATCTGCTTTGTTTCATCAATCAGTTGTAACTCAAGACCTGAAGCTGGAGCGTTAAGCGCATAGGTAATGACCACTCGATTTTCGGTCTCAAGTGCGGCAGAAGACATATTGGAGGTATATGCATTCAATCCTTCTTTGCGCTCACCAGTATCTTCACTTGGCTCCTCTGGTTTTTCGCCCTTTTGTACACGTGGATAAGTCTCGCGGTTTAGTGGCACACGAGTGGTATATGTGTTATTTGTATTTGGCAAAGAATATACCATCAGGCGTTCGTTGGTAGGCGACACGATGTACAAGTTGCCAGCTGCGTCGAAATCTACGCCCATAGTGATAGCTTCTCCTTCTCCCCATACAATATTATATTGCTCTGTAAGGGTAGGTGCACCTTGATTATCATACTCAATAGACCAGAGTTTCACAGTGTTGTATTCTGTACCCATGGCAAGAAGTGTTCCATCCGCATTAACAGCCATAGCGCCACGGTGTGAGGCATCTACTCCATTATTGGCAATGTTGAAGTCTACTTTGCCATTCTTGTTAATGTGAATCAGGGCTGGGTTAACGGCGCTACTATTATAGCGGTATTGGCTCATAAAGAAACCACCACGTTGATCCGAAGCAATTTGTCCACATCCGTTTGCCATATACGCACCGCCCTTCATATCATCATAGAACTTAGCAGTTGGTACAGTATCCCATGGCAGACTGTCGAGTTGACCAATATTATATTGTGAGATATTGCTATATACCGTACCCATTGAATTGTCGCGATCGTAGGTGTACAATACCTCGTCTTTTCCAAGACCTGTGATATAGCAGTGCATAACTGGGTTAGCTACCACTTTGGTGCCTTTCTTGAGCTGACCGGTAGCCTTGCTGCGTTTGCCATCAAACATAGTCAAGAATGTTCCATCAGTTTTTGCTGCTTCCATGATATATACACCTGCTGACGTAAATGCAGAACTTGTCACGAACAAATCGCCATTAGGTGCTACCGCTGGACGTGCTAATGAGAACTCGTAGTTAGGATCCGATTTATTTGCACCCCATTCAATATTTCCGTTCCATGCGTTAGCACCTTGGTTGGTAATGTCTTGGAAATCACTACTCAATACAAACACACCCATGGTAGAGTTTCTAAAGGACTCAGCAGTACCCTCTGAACATTGTCCTCCTGTTGTATTGGTTACATATACGCGACCAAAATATGGACTAGCAGGAGTCTTATCCACAGCCACACCACGAGCGGCATAGAATTGGAATATCTCCTCGTTGCCAGAAATCTTAGCAGGATATGCTACTGGTCGAGCCGAAGCGGTAATACTATAGTAATCAAACTCGGTTTTACCGAATGGGTTAGCCACTTTATTTGCACCTTTCTTGAGTGCTCCCAGTGATTGAGTAGCTACAATCTCATTGTTCTTCTCTATGGAGATAGTTACATCCGTAGCATCTTCGTTCAGGCGGAAGGTGAAGTTCTTACCATCGTAGTTCACCTCACCAGCGTAGATATTCGCTACTGGAGATGTGAGGGTTTGGTAGTGAGTAATACCATGTCCGAATGCGACAGTAATCACGTGCATGAGATATCCATCTACCCATGAAGTCGTTTGGGCATTAACATAGTCACTCGTTGCCATACCTGGATATACTTCACTAACTGCTTTAGCATTAGTCATACCCTCAGTCACGTCATACAACTGGAATTGATCTGCATTGCCAGTTGGCTTAGCCATATAAGAACGACCACCATAGCGCAAGAAAGATGCACCTGATATAGCCTCAATTGTTTTTAGTGGCGATAAGGTAAGTTGTTTGTCCGTTAAATCATTATCTGTTGTTTCAGAAACGACAGAAGCTGTATTTGTGACTTCATCATAGGTGATTTGATACATTGTATTACCTTCACCCAAAAAATATTTGCTCTCCCAACGTGCACCGCTTACGGCAAATGAATTACCCTTCACACCTTCTATCTCAAAGAGCTTGGTAGGATTTTTCATATCTGCATCCCATGTGTAGAATACGCCAGAATCTTTCGCTTTAGCTACAAGGTAGTTGTCTGCGGTAAATCCTATGTCGCATAGTTCGACACCAGCAGGGAGTGGTAATGGGGTAGTAACGGTAAAGTCAAGGGATTGTTGAGTGATTTGACCGTCTGCTAAAATATAGAGGTGATTATTTCTGTAAATAGCGCGTACAATATTTTTTGGATACGTACTGGTACTAGCTACCGTCTCAAATTCATACTTATCCAAAGCTACGATATCATCGCTAGTCTCGTTGAAATCGTTAACATGTTGACGAAGATTTTGCAAACGTACTTTCACTTGTGCTATTTCTTCAGCAGCTACGGTCACCTCTTCTGTGACAACATCATATCTGTTGTCCAATGATACCACCAACTTATAAGTTCCTGGCTCAAGATCATAGAATGCAAAAACGCCATTGTACCAATCATCCGTAATTTTCTCAGCAACTTTAATATCACCCTTATAGAGTTCAACTTTTGCACCATTCAATGGCAACCATTGGTCATCGGAATTCTTTACATATACGAATTTCTTCTCGCCTAAAACATCTACTAACTCGTTGCTAGATTTCACCCAACCACTGATAGTTGCTGTTTGTGGTAGTTGAACGTTGAACCACTTGTGGAAGTGATGGAACATACGCAAAGCCTCGAGTTTGCAATAGTCCTCGTTCATCAAACGGTGGGTCTCTGGTGCATAATCGTGGAAGCTACCCTCGCTGAGGAAACCAGGCACTGTCAATGGACGCAATACGCCAAGACCCATATCATCACCATAGAAAGTGAAGTCGCCACGGAGCAATGGTTTAGGACTGGTCCAAACGGTTAGTTCGTTTAGGATTTGCAGCTTACCACTGCTGGCTGCCATAAGATCAGACTGTGGCACAGTTGGCTGATCGTTGTAGCCGTGGTAGAGCATGAGAAGGTAGTTGGTTTGGCCGTTGAGTGCGTTGGAGTGGATAGATAAGAAATGGTCCACATCATTGGCATTAGCCTCTTCGGCAATAGCACTAAGATCGCGGTCGTCACCATTGCGCAGTTCCTCTTTCTCAGCTTCGGTAGCACCTGGATAGTAGCTCAAGTCGCGAATACCAGATTTGTTCGTGTGGCGTGACATGATGACGGTAGCACCTGCTTTCTTGAGCATCTCCTCCAATGCCAAGGCTTTTACCAAGTTGGATTTACTCTCCCAATAACCTTCAGGGTTAGTCCATGTTTCTGGTACTGGGATTGTCCAGCAACTACGGTCGTTGCTATCATAACCGCCGTGTCCAGCATTGAGGTAAATTTTTATGCCGCTAAAGTCTGTACGTGATGCCGCAGCAAACCTGCGAGTTGCTAAACGTGATGCTTGGCGTTGTTTTTCTGTAGCCAGCCTAGCCTCTTCTGCTTGAATGAATGTAGTTTGCTCTTGTGCTGTCAAGTCGCGTGTGAGTTTTCCATCTATAGAGCGGGAAATGTATCGCACATAGTCGATTTCATCGTGCTCTTTGTAGAACTCTTGCATACCTGCCACATGTTGGTTGTCCAGCCATTTAGGCGCATTCATACGTCCCATAGAACGTACTTGATTACCATTGATGTCGCAGACAAACGTGCCGTATTTGGCAGTTACATACACAATGTGTTTTCCATCGGGCGAAATACTTGCCCAGAAATAACTCGCATCGTCTCCGTTAGGAGCCAATACATAGCTCTCATCGCCGTTAGTGATCAACATCTTTTGATCTTGAATACTAACGGTAGGTTGTGCCATAAGCATTGTAGCTAGTAGCAAACCAAGAAATAAAGTAAGTTTACGCATATTTGTTTAAATGTTTGATTATTTCGCAATATTTCCAAGAATTGTATAGGTGCATCCATCTCGCATGATGTACACCTGTCCGTCTTCTACCCATTTCTCTACTTTCGCGTTCTCTTCAGTCACGTTGTTAACGGCGTCATCCAGCGAGAGGGTCACTTTGTGGACACGACTCCATGTGTCACCCGCATTAGGAATACGTGTTTTTACGCGCCAATAGTAATCGCCCAAAGGCAAATAGTCGAGGTTGATGCGCAACGAGGTATTAAATGATGGCTCGGTCACTTCTTGCGCAAAGATGATTTGAGTCATTGCCTCATCCCTAGCAAATTGGATGATATAGCTATCAGCTTCATCTACAGGAATCCAGCTGAAGGTGAAAGGCAATGCTTTTATCGACTCGTGGTCGGGAGATAGTTTAGTAACTGCTGTAGGAGTACCTAATGGTTTTCCCAGAATGCGGAGGGCGTATTCATTGTTATATTTGTCCAAAACACTCACAGCAATTTGGTGTGTTGCTGCGGTAATCTCGGTAGGTAATGCAAAGGTGTTGGTATATGAAATGCCTATCAACATATCGCTTCGCGAATAGATATTAGGCAAATTTATCGAGTCGCTAGGCACTGCATAGATGGCAAAATGCACATCTTTATCGCTGTGTGTCCATGCTAATGTTTGCGCATTCAGCGCTAAGTTTTCGACCATAGTGCGTTCTGCAGCTGGTTTCCAGTTGATGGCTGGAGGCAGAGCAAGGTCGTGATATTCGGCTGTTTCTTTTGTGATGTTAACGCGCAGTTTTGAACTATTAGTCCATGCTCGGGTATTGTACCAGATGGCACCTGGAGCATTGTCTGTAACTACACGATTATAGACGGTTTGATTGCGGATCTCCGTGGCGTTGAAAGTACCATCTTCGTATTTGTAAAGCGCCATACTAGAGTAGAAATGCTTACCAAATCGGTTGCAAATATTTGCCCACCATTTACTCAGTTTTTTATAATCTTGACCGCCGCCAATTTTCCAATAGAGTTGTGGTGAGATATAATCTACGGTTCCCTCTTCTAGCCATGCTACTGGGTCGCAGTAAATTTCGGCATACATATTTCCGCCAGTGATATTATAAGGTAGGGTAATTCCTCGTTTAGATGCTACGCTGCTGTCGGTGGTCCAAATACCAAAAGGAGATACACCGAAAGTAACCCATGGTTTCACCGCTTGAATGGTGTCATATACCCCTTTGATCATCATATTCACGTTCTGGCGGCGCCAATCGCCCACGTTCATGTCCGCAGGCTTGTATTTCGCTACGCTCGCAGCATCTTGGTTGGTGGTTCCACCGTATGGATAGAAATAGTCATCCATCAGCAGACCATCTAAATCATAATTGTTGATAATATCGCCCACTACCTCCTTGATGCGCTGACGTACTTCAGGTAGAGCAGGGTCTAGGTAAATATCATTTTTATAATAGAGCAACCACTCTGGATGAGTGTGCTTATAATTCAGTTTTGTAGTGTCGTCATTACCAGTCCAGTCGTATCCACCGCGTTTGCCATAGCGATATGGATTAATCCATCCGTGGCAAGCCAATCCACGTTTATGACATTCGTCAATACAGAATTGTAGCGGATCCCATCCTGGATCTACACCACGTCCATTATTTAGATAGCTAGACCAAGGCTCATAGCTGGATTTGTACAATGCATCGCAGGCTGGACGAATATGAAACATCACCGTGTTCATATTATACTTGACACAAGCATCTAAAAGATTAATCAATTCTTTTTGCTGTGCATCCTTGCCTTTAGTTGTGGACACTGGCCAGTCGATATTGGCTACGGTAGTCAACCATGTGGCACGCATCTCGCGCTTAGGATTATTTTGTCCAACAATGCATGTCGCTATCGCTAGTAGTAGGAGTAATGTAGATGTTTTTTTCATGTTTTAGGGAAATGATTGATAATGTGTACGATATCATTAAGATTAGTAACAAACCACTCTCTACAGAGCAGTTTGTTACTAATTATTTTGTCAGGATCGACATCTCACGATGTTACTTTACCTCTTGACCAAGCAAGTTAAAGAATTGTCCATCACGTACAACCAATACTTGACCATTAAGTACGATCTTTTGTACCTTGTTAGATACGCTTACGTTCTCAACTGCTGATCCATTACCAACAACGGTCAAAGACTTCTTAGCTGGAGTGGTGCAGGTGTTGTTCGCGGTTGGAACTGCAAACTTGTAGAAGCGCTCAGAAGAAGCTGAAATAGCATACAAATCACCTGCATAGTCGAATGCGATACCGTCGATATTGCTACCCAAGGCAGGAGTAGAAAGAACTTTAGCTATGCTAGGAACGCCTGTAGTAGCATCGTAGGTCACCTTGAAGAGAGTCACCACTTTGTTTCCTCCAAATGCCAAGATGTCTTCAGCTGCATTGTAAGCGCATTGACCACGATATGATGCGTTGGCATCATTTGGGAACAAACCTGCATCAGCAGAACCGCCTACTACTGAGTAATCAACCACGCCAGCTGCGTTTACGTGAGAAAGAACAGCATAAGCATCTACTGCCCAGCGGTTTTGAGCAATCCACAGACCGCCGCGACCATCAGATACCAATGATATATCATGTACACCCCAAATAGCGTTTTGAGCGATAGTCACGAGCTCGCCATTCACTACTTTCACGATCTTACCACCGTCAGAAGTGTTTGCATTGTCCAATACATAGAGTGTACCTTCCTTATCAAAGCAGAGTGCGTTAGCCTTGGTGATTGCCAAACCTTCGATCAAGTTTACTGCATCACCAGCCAAGTTAGCAGGATCCATACTCCATACAGCAGAAGCACCTTCTACGTTGTAGCAGAATGCCACTTTGTTATCTACTGGGTTAACAGCCATACGGTGAAGGGCTTGACGAGAAGCGTCGGTCATTAGAGGCGCAGCATTTGCAGGCAAAATACCTACGTTGCTCTCTGGGTTCAGTTCCTCCAATGCTTGGTTATATACAAACACACCGCGTTTTTGACCTTTGGTGCGTGCAGAAGCACCATCAGAAGCACCGTCAGTACTTTCTGCTACGTAAATAGTACCGAAATAATCAGACTCTGGGTTGTTATCTACAGCCACATCTTGTGGTAAATAGTAGTTGTAAATCTCAGTTCCAGCAGCGTTAGTTACTTCTACCATTGACTCAATTGCAGCACCAGTCAACTCTACTGCCCAGGTCAATTCGCCTGCACCTGGAATTTGGGCTGCAGCCAACTCTACAGTGTTCTCGCCTTTAACTACAGGCACTGCTACTTTGCCAGCCTCTGTACCATCAGCATTCAAGAATACCAAATTCGCTGCTGTTGCATCAGTACTTGCAGTGAAAACAAACTTGTAAGCGCCGTTATTAGCTTCCAAGTCTAAACCGTATGCCCATGTACGTTGTGCGCTGAGCATACCTACCATCGCTACGAGAGCAACAAAAGAAAGTAAAATTTTCTTCATAGAAATTAAAAATTAAAGTTAATATTATTGATTGTTTATGTGTTTTTTAAATTAGGCTGCAAAGTTAGTGTTTTTTTTTGATTTTTGCAAACGATTTCGATAAAAAATAACAAAAACTCTGTTCTGCTTCTAAAATTTATTAATTTTATAATCCTTATGTTGACGTATGTTTGCTCCCTAGTTGATATATCCTTATACCTTAATCGGTATTTTCTTGCTCCTTACATTGAGCACAAAAGTTCCGTTTAATTCGGGAATAATTAGCAATTTTGCTTTATATGATTCATTATGTTTCACCTGACAATCTTTAGTGATTCTTTAGTGATTCGTTAGTTATTCGTTAGTGATTCATTAGTTATTGAGCTACCCACACCGAAAGAAAACAAAATAATCGCAGCTAATAGCCACGATTACATACTGCATACTTTGTTGGAGAAAATATCTAACGCGCAGCCGTACAAATCTCCCTATGCTGAAGGAATAAAAATCAAAGATTTTGCGTGAGGCGTGCAGGTCAAAGTGACCGAAGATTATAAAATTTCCGCAAAATTACAATTATTTTTTCAAACAAGCAAAAAAAAGAACGAAAAAAAACATACAAAAATGAACTTTTGCTTAATTTTCTTGCTTTTCTGCATTTTTTGTTGTACCTTTGCGAACTATTTGTAGGGCAAATAATAGTAATTTGTAAAAAAACATATACCATGAGAGAAAACAACTATTGCGTGATCATGGCTGGAGGAGTGGGGAGCCGCTTCTGGCCATTCAGCAGAAATCACAAACCAAAGCAATTCTTGGATTTCTTTGGCACGGGGCGCAGCTTGCTGCAAATGACGGTGGACAGATTCCGTCCGATAGTACCTGTGGAGAATATCCTGATTGTGACCAATGTCTTGTATAGAGATGAGGTGTTGGCACAGATTCCCGATTTGCGTGCGGAGCAAGTGCTCTGTGAGCCTGCCCGTCGTAATACCGCTCCATGTATAGCTTATGCCGCTGCAAGAATCGAGGCGATGAGACGATTGGGCAATAAAGCGAGTGGTGAGGTGAAAAAGGCGAATATTGTGGTTGCACCAAGTGATCATCTCATTCTGCAAGAAGATAAGTTTAGACAAACGATTGAGCGTGGTTTTGATTTTATCCAAGAAAACGATGCGTTGCTCACTTTGGGCATGAAGCCTACTCGTCCTGAGACGGGCTATGGCTATATCCAAAGAGGTGATGAGATCGCCTATCCTAAGCCTATCCCTGAGGGAAAAGATTTGCTAGAGGAGGAAATGATCTACAAAGTGAAAGCCTTTACCGAGAAACCTAATCTAGAATTGGCAAAGGTGTTCTTAGAGAGTGGCGATTTCCTGTGGAATTCGGGCATCTTTGTATGGACGCTAGAGAGTATCCAGAATGCCTTCAAGCAGTTTTTGCCTGAAGTGGCTGAGAAATTTATGATGGGCGCAGAGAATAATCAGATCTCAGCAATTGGTACGGAGAATGAGGATAGCTTCATACAAGATATGTTCCCTACTTGCCCTAGTATCTCTATTGACTACGGCGTGATGGAAAAAGCGCAGAATGTATATGTCATGCCAAGTGATTTTGGCTGGAGTGACCTCGGCACGTGGGGTTCGTTGTACGAATTGAGCGAAAAGGATGAAAACGAAAATGTGACATTGCATTGCGATGCCACCTACTACGATAGTCATGGCAATATTGTTACCCTGCCTAAAGGACACCTAGCTGTTCTGCAGGGTCTAGAAGATTATATTGTGGCAGAGTCGGATGGCGTACTCCTCGTTTGCAAAAAAGATGCAGAACAGCAGATCCGTCAGTTTTTTATGGACGCGGAGATTAAGCATGGGGGAAAGTTTAGCTGATAATCAAGTGTTTAGAATATAAAATTTAAAGGCTGTAATAATATGAGTTACTTGAATTTTGATAAGACTTTGCTCATCAATCTGTATCGCAGTTTGAGCAAAGAGATGATTCGCACCAATCGTGCTGGCGCGTACAACTCAACTACGTTGATTGATTGTAACACGCGCAAATACCACGGTCAGTTGGTGTTGCCACTGAGTGGCGAACTGCCAGAAGACAACTATGTATTGCTGGGCAGTTTGGATGAAACGGTGATTCAACACGGCGCAGAGTTCAACCTAGGTCTGCACAAGTATGGTTGGAACAACTTCTCGCCCAATGGACACAAGTACATTCGCGAGTTTGATTGCGAAGTGATTAGTAAGACTACCTACCGTGTGGGTGGCGTGATTCTTACTAAGGAGCGTTTGCTGGTAAGCTTTGAACCACGTGTGCTGATTCGTTATACGCTGGTGGAAGCCCATTCACCTACCATCTTGCGCCTAAAGCCTTACTTGGCGTTCCGTAGTGTGCATGACCTAGCTAAGGAGAATGCTGATGCCAATGCGGATATGCGCGAAGTAGAGAACGGACGCGCCAACCGTATGTATAGCGCATATCCTGAGCTGTACATGCAATGCTCAAAGAAAGTGGAATACACGCATGCGCCTACTTGGTATAAGGATATACAATACTACAAGGAAGAGGAGCGCGGCTTTGACTATAAGGAAGATCAATTGGTGCCAGGTTGGTTCGAGTTGCCAATGAAGAAAGGCGAGAGCGTGATCTTCTCGGCTGGTATCAGCGAGGTGAATACCAAGACGCTGAAGGCATTGTGGAAGAAAGAGGAGGATCGCCGCGTGGCACGCAATGATATGTTTGGCTGTTTGAAGAACGCGGCATCGCAGTTCTACAAACGTGAGGGTGATAAATGCTACTTGCTAGCAGGCTATCCTTGGTTTAAAGCCACTGCACGCGAGGAGTTTATTGCTGTGCCAGGATGTACCATGGGTATAGGCCGTCCTGAATATTGGGATGCTATCGTCAACAAGACTGCCGTAGAGGAAATACGTGCTTTTATGGAGGGACGTCCTCATAAACTGGTGGGAATGGATGAACCAGACGTATTGCTGTGGTTTATTCATGCTCTGCAAGAATATGCGGCATATACTTCAATAGAAGAAACGACCAAGATCTATGGTCAGCTCATTATTGATATCATGCTCTTTATCCGTAGACAACAACACCCACGCCTGTTCTTGCACAGCAATGGTCTGTTGTGGGTAGATGGTAGAGAGCGTCCTGCTACATGGATGAATGCTGTGGAGAATGGTCGCCCAATCACCCCTCGTACAGGTTATGTGGTAGAGATCAATGCCTTGTGGTACAATGCACGACTCTTTACTGCGGCTATTCAACGTTGCCTGGGCAAAGAGCAGATAGCTGATCTGATGGAGTATCAAGCAGAGATCACGAAGGATAGTTTTGTGAAGACCTTCTGGAATGGCATGTATCTAGATGATTATGTAGATGGCGATTATCATAATAAAGAAGTTCGCCCTAATCAAATCATAGCTGTATCGCTGCCATATTCACCGCTGGATAGACGCCAATGTAAAGCCGTGGTGGATATTTGTACGAAAGAGTTGTACACGCCAAAGGGACTCCGAACCATCTCTCCAAAGAGTGGCGACTACCGTCCTGAGTATATAGGTGGACAATTGGAGCGCGATAGAAACTTCCACAATGGACCAGTATGGCCATGGACAATAGCAGCATATGCTATCGCCTACTTGAAGGTTTATCAACACTCGGGCGAGAACTTTATTCGTCGTCTGCTCACTGGATATGAGGCTGAGATGAGCGAGTTGTGTATCGGTACACTCAACGAGTTGTATGATGGTAATCCTCCATTCCGCGGACACGGCGGCATGAGTTATGCGCCTAGTGTGGCAAGTGTGATTGAAGTATGTAACACCCTTAAACAATACGAAGAAAAATGAAAGCATTGATGTTCGGTTGGGAGTTTCCTCCTCATATCCTTGGAGGTTTGGGAACAGCTAGCTACGGTTTGACACGCGGCATGGCGCAACAAGAAGATATGGAGATTACCTTCGTTATCCCAAAACCATGGGGCGATGAAGACCAATCCTTCTTGAAGATCATCGGCGCAAACAGCGTGCCTGTAGTATGGAAAGATAATGATTATGAGTATGTGCGCCAGCGTATGGAAGGCAAGATGTCGCCAGAGGAGTACTACCATTTGCGCAACAATATCCATTACGACTACTCACGTATTGGAACCGATGATTTGGGTTGCGTGGGCTTCTCGGGTCGCTATCCAGACAACCTATTGGAAGAGATTGGCAACTATGAGGCCGTGGCTAGTGTGTTGGCACATGCATTGGATTTTGATATTATCCACAGCCATGATTGGCTGACCTATCCATCGGGTGTGTTTGCAAAGCAAATATCGGGTAAACCGCTGGTAATTCACGTGCACGCTACGGACTTCGACCGCAGTCGTGGTAATGTGAACCCTACGGTATATGCCATAGAGAAACGCGGTATGGACGAGGCTGACCATATCATGTGTGTGAGCGAACTGACTCGCCGCACCGTGATTGAGAAATACGGTCAACCTGCGCACAAGGTGAGTACGGTGCACAATGCCGTAGAACCTTTGGCTAATCCAGAAGAGTTTGTAAAGCACGAGAGGAAAGATAAACTGGTGACTTTCTTGGGCCGTATCACGATGCAGAAGGGTCCAGAGTACTTCGTGGAAGCTGCGGCACGCGTATTGGCTAAGACCGATGGCGTACGCTTCGTGATGGCGGGTAGTGGAGATATGATGAACAAGATGATTGATCTGGTGGCACAACGCGGCATCGCAGATAAATTCCACTTCCCTGGATTCATGCGTGGTCGTCAAGTGCAAGAGGTACTGGCTGACTCCGATGTATATATCATGCCTAGTGTGAGCGAACCATTCGGTATCTCTCCGTTGGAGGCTATGCAAGTGGGTTGCCCATCTATTATCTCGCATCAATCGGGCTGTGCAGAGATCCTTTCTCATGTCATCAAGACTGACTATTGGGATATTGATGCTATGGCAGATGCTATCTACGCTATCGTGAAATATCCTGCAATGTATAAGTCGCTCCGCGAATTGGGTCGCGACGAGGTGAACAACATTAGATGGTATGATGTAGGTCTCAAAGTACGTCGTATCTACGATATGGTCATCAATGGTTAACACCCTAAAAATTAGTAACTATTAATTATTAACGAACTAGTATAAAAAAGTCATGAAAAATATTTGTTTTTGCTTTCAAATGCATGCGCCTTACACATTGAAGCGCTATCGTTTTTTTGAGATTGGTCAAGATCATTATTACTACGATGATATGCAGACTGAGGATCGCGTAGAGGCACTCATCAATGCATCGTATATGCCATTGTGCAAGACTTTGGCAGAGATGATTCGTTTGTCTAAAGGTAAATTCCACTGCGCAATAAGCGTATCAGGAATTATGTTGGAGATGCTGGAGCAATATGCACCAGAGATGATTGACGAGTTGAAAGAGTTGGCAGCTACGGGCTGCGTGGAGTTTGTGGTAACTCCTTATGCATACTCTTTGGCAAATGTGTATAGCGACACCGAGGCTGTAGAGCAACTCAAGAGCCAACAATCACAAGTGAAAAAACTATTGGGTGTAGAATCCACTACAGCATGCCTCACAGAGCTTCTTTACTCCGATGAGATTGCTATCCAACTTCATCAATTAGGTTTTAAGACCGTTATGACAGAGGGCGCAAAGCATATCTTGAGTTGGAAGAGTCCAAACTATGTATATAGCAGTAGCGCAGCTCCAAAATTGAAAGTGTTGCTCCGCAATGCTACATTGAGCGATGAGTTGGCTTTCCACTTCTCAGATCCTGCTTGGAGCAACTTCCCTATGGATTCCGAGAAATATGCTACCGCTATCGCAGCAGCTTCTGACGAGGAGCAAGTGGCAAATATTTGGGTTGGTGCTGAGACCTTTGGTGTTCGCCAAAATGCGATGACGGGTATCTTTGAGTTCCTCAAGGCTCTGCCATACTATGTGCTGGAGCAAGGTATGGGCTTTATGACTCCTAGCGAGGTGGCTAAGAAGTGTGCTGCAAATGATGCTGTAGTGGCTCCTTATCCATTGACATGGGCTGGCGAGGCAAAAGACTTGAGCATATACACAGGTAATGACTTGCAACAAGAAGCTTTGCAAAAACTCTATGCTGTAGCAGAACGCGTACACCTATGTAAGGATAAACAACTCAAGCGCGACTGGCTCATCTTGCAAGATGTAAACTACTTGCACTTCATGAACCATATTGACCAAGGCGCAACACAGTTTGAGAGTGCATATGATGCATTTATCAACTATATGAACATTCTCTCAGACTTCTTGCAACGCGTTGAGGAGCAATATCCTACTACAATAGAGAATGAGGAACTGAACGAACTTCTCAAGACCATCCAAAATCAAGAGAAGGAGATTGCTAAATTGGAGCAACAACTCAAAGACGCTAAGAAAAGCGCCAAGAAGACTTGCGCAAAGAAAGCGGAAAAGTAATTAGTAAATGATGTACCCCGCTACACCCGCTAGGATAATGAGGGCGATAGGATGGGAGATAATATCGAGTGCTGTCTTGAAAAAGACGGCACTCTTTTTTGGTATTTTGCCGTTGGATTCAGACTTTTTGAAGAATAGCGGAAGGATAGTAAGTAAGCATACTACGGCAAAAATAATCCAACTGCGATAGTCGATAAAACTCACTGGAGTCATCAGCGATAATGCCGCTGCGGCAATCAGTCCGAGAACGGAGAAACGCAGCATTTGCATCGTTCGAACGAAGTAAATATTGCGTTGAAATCGGGCATTTATGTAGAAATATGCCTTGCAGATGAGTAGCATGATAACAAGGCTAGGGATGATAATGGCTAATGTGGCTAAGAGACTGCCCCAAATACTGCCCGTAGCCGTATAGCCCACATAGGTAGCACAGTTGATGCCGATAGGGCCTGGGGTGACTTGACTCACGGCTACAATATCCACAAACTGCTCCTGTGTCATCCAACCGTGTGACTCTACCTCGTGTTGGATAAGCGATAAAATCGCTAATCCTCCGCCAAAACCGAAAAGACCGATCTTTAGGAAACTGATGAAGAGTTGTAGGTAGAGCATATTTAGACCGCTTCGCTATTAGATGTTAGACCATGTTATTGTTAGACCGCTTCGCTGTTAGATATGTGTAGAGTAGCGTTGCTAGTACTGTGACAAAAATTATCCAAATAGGTGAGAGTCCGCCGAGCCAAATAAGCAATGCGCCAGCAATAGGAACAATAGCCGTACCCCATGTGATCTTAGCACTTTTAGCCATTTTGCATAGTGGAGCTGCAATCAGAGCTACAACAGCAGGGCGGATGCCCTTGAAGATAGCCTCTACGGCAGGGTAGTCTTTATAGTCTTGAAAAAGCATGGCTATTGCCAAGATGATAAAGAAAGATGGAAGGACTGCGCCTAGGACTGTGGCAATCACTCCACGCCATCCGCCTATGCGCCAACCAATAAAAATAGCCGAGTTCACCGCAATTAATCCAGGTGCGGCTTGCGCAAGGGCAATCATGTTCATAAACTCTTCACGGTCAATCCACCCCTTGCGATCCACTATCTCACGTTCTATCATAGAGAGCATGACATAGCCACCTCCAATAGTAAAGGTGCCGATCTTGAGGTATGTCCAAAAGAGCTGAAGGTAGAGCATTATTTCTTTTCTTTGAGCTCTTGTTTGATGAACTTAACAAGCATGTTGATAGCAGCATTGTTATGTCCACCTTGTGGGATAATGACGTCCGCATAGCGTTTGCAGGTCTCGATGAACTGCTCATGCATAGGCTTTAGCACACGTTGATAACGGTCCATGACCGCTTCGATCGTACGTCCACGCTCTACGATGTCGCGTTGTGCTACACGGATAAGACGGTCATCGGCATCGGCATCCACAAAAATCTTGAGGTCCATCTGTTGGCGGAGCACAGGGTCGTGCAAAGCCATAATACCTTCCACGATGATGATCTCGCGAGGATCCACATGAATGGTCTCTGCTTGGCGCGAAGATGTGATATAATCATAGATAGGTTGCTCGATGGATTCGCCGTTTTTAAGCATTTCAATATGCTTAGCAAAGAGCGACCAATCAAAAGCATC
>JAEIGA010000951.1_pt1 | contig 43438 bp, 49 predicted proteins | sample 9270691 | NCBI WGS metagenome assembly JAEIGA01 (sample SAMN17057246, study PRJNA624740) | gut metagenome | biome: biome; isolation source: fecal sample | host: Bos grunniens | place: China: Xizang | collected 2019
ACATTTTCTGCAACGACCTTGCCGGATGCGTCCTTGACGGTGAACAGCCAGCCTTCCACGGTGCCGCCGTTGGTGGCGGTCTTGACGATCTTGCCCTTGCCGTAGAACTGGTTCTCAAAGGAAACGGAAGCGGTTTCGCCAGCCTTAACGGTCAAGGTTCTGTGGGCGGAATCCATCTTCCAATACGACAACTGCTCACTGGTCAGGGAGTTGTGTCCGGTTTCGATAACGGTGTAGTTGCCGGGAGCCAAATCGTCAATGATGATTACGCCACTGGAATTGGTAGCAACATTTTCTGCAACGACCTTGCCGGATGCGTCCTTAACGGTGAACAGCCAGCCTTCCACGGTGCCGCCGTTAGTGGCGGTCTTGACGATCTTGCCCTTGCCGTAGAACTGGTTCTCAAAGGTTACGGAAGCAGTTTTGCCTGCTTTCACGGTCAAGGTTTTGGGGGTGTTGTCCATCTTCCAGTATGCCTTTTGAGCATCGGTCATGGATTTGTGTCCGGTCTCGGTGACGGTGTAGGAGCCGGGAGCCAGTTCGATAAGCAGTTCGCCCTTGGAGTTGGTAGCAACATTTTCTGCGACCACATTATTGGTTACATCCTTGATGGTAAACAGCCAGCCCTCTAACGTACCGCCATTGGTGGCGGTTTTGATGATTTTTCCCTGACCCCAAAGCTGGTTGTAGAAATTCACGGAAGCGATTTCTCCGGCTTTAATGGTCAAAGTTTTCGGCGTTGCGTCCATCTTCCAATACGACAACTGCTCACTGGTCAAGGAGTTGTGTCCGGTTTCGATAACGGTGTAGTTGCCGGGAGCCAAGTCGTCAATGATGATTACGCCGCTGGAATCGGTGGGTACATTCTCTGCGACCACCTTACCGGATGCGTCCTTGACGGTAAACAGCCAGCCTTCCTTAGTGCCGCCGTTGGTAGTGGTCTTAATGATCTTACCCTTACCTAAGAACTGGTTCTCAAAGGTAACGGAAGCGGTTTCGCCAGCCTTAACGGTCAAGGTTCTGGGGGTGGAATCCATCTTCCAGTATGCCTTTTGAGCATCAGTCATGGTGCTGTGTCCGGTCTCGGTAACGGTGTATGTGCCGGGAGCCAATTCATCAATGTGGTATTTACCATTAGCATCGGTAGCAACATTCTCTGCAACCACCTTGCCGGATGCGTCCTTAATGGTGAACAGCCAACCTACCTTGGTGCCGCCGTTGGTAGTGGTCTTGATGATTTCTGCTTTGCCATAGAACTGGTTCTCAAATGTAACGGAAGCAGTTTCGCCAGCCTTAACGGTCAAAGTTCTGTGGGCGGAATCCATCTTCCAGTATGCCTTCTGCGCATCGGTCATGGATTTATGCCCGGTTTCGGTAACGGTGTAGGAGCCGGGAGCTAGGTCGTCAATGATGATTACGCCACTGGAATTGGTAGCAACATTTTCTGCAACGACCTTGCCGGATGCGTCCTTAACGGTGAACAGCCAGCCTTCCACGGTGCCGCCGTTGGTGGTGGTCTTGACGATCTTGCCCTTGCCGTAGAACTGGTTCTCAAAGGAAACGGAAGCGGTTTCGCCAGCCTTAACGGTCAGGGTTTTGGGGGTGGAATCCATCTTCCAGTATGCCTTCTGCGCATCGGTCATGGATTTATGCCCGGTCTCGGTAACGGTGTAGGTGCCGGGTTCCAGATCGATTAAGAGTTCGCCGTTGGAATCGGTAGCCTGATTCGCTGCGACGATCTTGCCGGATGCGTCCTTGATGGTGAACAACCAGCCTTCTACCGTACCGCCGTTGGTTGCGGTCTTGATGATGTGACCGACACCCATTTGCTTGTTGGTATAATACTCGGTATGAACTTCCTCATAGCTATTCGCAGAGATCGTTACTTTACGGGTAACAGCTTTGTCCATTTCCCAGTATTCGGGATCGAAGTTGGGATCATTGTTTCCGGTTTCCTTTACGGTGTAAACATCGGGAGGAAGAATCTTGGAAGTCACAGCATAACCGTTTGCATCGGTAACGAGGGTTTCGATCAGAGTGCCATCGGAATCTGACACGGTGAACGTCCAGCCGGAAAGGAACAAGCCGGTATTGGTTGTTTTCTGCACTGCGATCTTGCCGCCCTTAACGTTCTTGACGTTATAAGTTGCAATTTCACCAGCCTTAACGGATACGGTGCGGTCTGATGTCCAGGGAGTAGCTGTATCACCGTATACGAATTTCGGCTGCCTGATTGCAAAATTGCCGGCGTTTTTTGCGCCACCAAAACCCACAACAAGGTTTTTGTATTCACTGTTCAGGGTAAAGGTGTACTCTACGTGGTTCCATTTGTTTGGAGATAACGTTATTGTTGCGGTTTCAAGTGCTGTGCTGCTTGTAGAACCTTCCCAAACAGCAAGGTAAAGAGTGTAAGCCTTTGTGACGTAGATTTCAGCAGAAAGAGTATACTTTCCGGTTCCGGTTTTTTGGACAGTCTGCGTTGCGTAACCTATACTCTTGGTGCTGGTGGAGGGGGTTACTTGCATCGCAATCTTTCTGTTGACAGTTGCGATGGCTATGCCGGTTCCGTTTGTTCCGGTCCAATGGCTGGTAGTGGAAGTTAAGCCAGAATTGAGAAGGAGGTTACTGGAATATACAATATTGCCGGATGCGGTGATATCCGTAAACCATCCTTCCGAAGAACCGGGACCATCCACTTCCTTGACGTAATAAGTTTCGGCGGGGAGAGCACTGGAAGTAGCAATGCCGTTACTGTCTGTGATGATGGTTTCAACATAAGTTCCGTTGACCTTGAAAATGTTAAATTTCCATCCTTGCAGATCACCACCTGTATTGGTGGTTTTCTTGACCTGGATCTTACCCCAGAGTTCATTGGAGAAAGAAATGAGTTCGGTTTCGCCAGCCTTGATGGTCACTGTTTTAGGTGTCGCATCCATTCTCCAGTAAGACAACTGATCACTGGTCAAGGATTTGTGCCCGGTCTCTGTAACGGTGTAGGTGCCGGGGACCAAATCCTCAATGAGAAATTCACCGTTGGAATCAGTGGATACGTTTTCCTTGATCACCTTGCCGCTGGAATCCTTGATGGTGAACAGCCATCCTTCTACGGTGCCGCCGTTGGTAGCGGTCTTTTTGATCTTGCCCTTACCGTAGAACTGGTTCTCGAAGGTAACGGAAGCGGTCTTGTTTCCCTTGACAGTCACAGTCTGAGGAGCGGAATCCATCTTCCAGTATGCCAACTGATCACTGGTCATGGAGTTGTGTCCGGTCTCGATAACGGTATAGGTGCCGGGGATCAGATCATTAACGGAGATTTTGCCATCTGCACCGGAAGCCTGATTTGCTGCGACCACATTGCCCTCGGAATCCTTAATGGTGAACAGCCAGCCTTCCACGGTGCCGCCGTTGGTAGTGGTCTTAATGATTTCAACGGATCCCGTAAGCAATTTATTCGCAAAAGTGACCGGTTCGGAGGACAAGTCATTTCTGATAGTGAGGGTCTGCGTCCGGGTATCCATTTCCCAGTTTTCCAGCTCCTCGGAAGTCATGGACTTGTGCCCGGTTTCTGTGACAGAGTAGGTTCCGGGCATCAGATGTACGACTAGCTCACCGTTAGTGTCGGAAGGCACATTCTCGTGAACCACTTTACCCTTGGAATCCCTAATGGTGAACAGCCATCCTTCTACGGTGCCACCGTTGGTAGAGGTCTTTCTGATTGTGCCCGGTCCTGTGATTATCGTATTTTTGATTTCCAGTGCAATGGGGTTGGGATCTTTTTCGGACACTTCCCGATACCACTCGGTTTCACCGCTGTTGGTGTGCCATGCCGGATATGCAGTCTCTACGATTTTGTAATAACCGTAAGGAATATCAGTCAAACAGGTATAACCATTACTATCAGTTACGGGGAACGTATACGTTTTACCTGTGGTAGTTTCCGTAGCGGTGAACACGGCACCGGCGAGAGGTTCACCCTGATTATTGGTCTTGTAGATCACCAATTTACCACGACCTAGATACTGGTTCGTGAAGGTAACGGGTTCTGATTGATAGTTGCGGTCGATAACGATGGTCTTGGTGGAGGTGTCCATCACCCAGTATTTGCTGAGATCTGCGGCACTGATGGTTTTGTGACCTGTTTCGGTGACGTAGTAGGTGCCCCGTGGCAAGTTTTCGACGAGTAAACCGTCAGCACCGGAAGCCAGGTTCTCGGCAACCACATTGCCGTCGGAATCCTTAATGGTGAACAGCCAGCCCTCCACCGTACCTCCGTTGGTAGATTTTTTGTAGATCTTCGCAGGTCCGGAGTTCTGCTGGTTGACGGCATTGACGGTGCAAGTGCCATTGGGGGTATCTTCGTTAAGGGTCACGATCCATTCGGTTTCGCCATAGGCAGAGTAGCCTGCCGGGAAAGCAGTTTCCACCACCTTGTATGTGCCGAAGGGGAGGTCTTTCCGCATAGCGTAACCATCAGAATCGGTAGGACCAATAAAGAAAATTTCACCAGTTGTGGTATTGGTTGCAGAGAATTTTGCACCAGCCAGATTCTTGCCGTTGGGGTCTTTCTTGTAGACCTCGATCTTGCCAGTGTCATCGTATGGCTTTGTATCCTTAATACGGTACACGCCGGTTACAATGGAGGCGGGTTTGGGACCACCGGTTTCGTAAAGATCTTCGATGGTGCCAAAGACAATGGAAACATTGTGGGTTTTGTTGTTTGCGTCTTTATAGGATCTGGAAACGCAATGGCTGACCCAATGGTATTCGTTTTTTTCACCCAGATAGATACCGACATGGGAATAACCTTCGGTACCGTCTGCTTTCTCGTAGCCGAAGGTAACGATGTCGCCTACTTCCCACAAATCATAATTGTCGGGTATTTTGCTTACCGGATTTCCATACGCATCTTTGTCTTTTGCGTTATATTTTGCGTAATAAATCCGGGTCACACTTTTTTGTTCTTCACTGGCTACGATTTTCTCAAGGGCGTACCGCCATAGCTGCGCGCCTTGCCAGGATAAGCCAGACTTATCCTTCCATACCTTCATTTCGTCCTTAAAGAGCGACGTATCTTCGCCTTTGATGTTCGGCAGATAATTCAAGTAATAATAGGTCAGATAGGAGGCGCAAACCAAGCCTTCTTTTTTGAATGTTGCAACATCCGGGATGGTAGCTCCAGTCTCGGGGTCTGTGGTGGTTTCAAATCCTCGTAGGTTGCCTTCGTGGTTATCACCCCAGGAATCGTCGTCGTAACGAATATCAGGGGCAAACGGAAATGAAGCTGTTGCGCTTTTGTACATCATGCCTGTCTTTTTGAAACCCTCGATATTAAATCCCAGGTATTCCATGGCATCCAGAACATAGTTGTCCATCATTTCTGTTTCCGTAGGAGCCGCCCTTGCGGAAATGACGGAGGAGGGAATGACCGATGCCAGCATGAGCAGAGCCAGCGCAAAAGACATCAGCCGCTTAAAGGTTTTCATTTTGCATCGTCCTTTCTTAATAAGAATATATAAAAAGGACACTTGCTCAAATGGTTTGAACAAGTGTCCTTATTATTAAGTTGAAGGTGAGAATTAACCGTAGTTTACGCTGCCGACCATAACGCAGACATACCATACGTTGTGGGATTTGGTAACGCCGATACCTGTATAGCTGTATTCGCTGCTTCCGACATACCGCCAGTGACCAGTGCTTTCGTGAAGTCCTTCCACCCAATCCTTGGCAAGTGCGTCTGCATCGTGCCAATAAGTAAGTCCTCCGGTATGTCCGATGGCTTCCTGCGTTTCGGCTTCATAGTAGCCTTCTGCATCCGGTACTCCATAATCAGCAGGATCAAGCCATTCGCCATACTGATAATAAGCAAGTGCTTCCCGCTTATCAGCAGTATCGTGAGCGAAATTGGTAGTCAACTGCTTACTCCGATATCTTGCGACCTGAGCCATACCAGGGAGATAGGTGAGCTGAGTGCTGCCCTCTGCCGCCCGGTACTGGTTGATGTACTTGGCGATTGCCTTTTCGATATCCTCGGCGGTAACTTCGGGGAGGGCATCGACGAAGTTATCCTTGTAGGAGTAACCACATCGCATACAGTAGCGCAGGGTGTAGCCTTCGTAACCGGGACCGGGTTCGGTGATTTCTTCATCCATATCGTGTCCCAGAGCATCGGTTTCGGAATCGGTGTAGGAATCGCCGCAGGAACAGGTGTGGATGGTGTAACCCTTATCCTCGCAAGTGGGATCCACAACCTTTGCCTTGTACTTATGGGTATGAACCTTGGGGGGATCGGTGGGCTTCGGTTCCGTTTCCTTCTTCGGTTCGGTCTCCTTCTGAGGTTCCGTTTCCTTGGGAGGATCGGTAGGCTTGGGAGGATCAGTGACCACAGGCTCGGTCGCAACGGGTTCGGTCACAGCAGGCTCGGACGCAACAGGATCGGTCACAACAGGTTCGGTTACAACGGGTTCCGTATCAGCCACGGTTTCATCCGGCACCGTTACAGGCACAGTCTCAGGCACCGTGACCACCGGCTCTGTCACCACAGGCAGGGTTTCTGCCGGAGTGGTTTCAGGGTGGGTGGTGGGGGTGGTGCTTTCAGCAGGCACCGTAGCTACCGTGGTTTCGGGAGGAGTAGCATCTGGTTGCAGAGCCACAGCCGCCGCAACACCGCAGCCGGTGAGGGTCAGAACAAGCACTGCGGCACCAACACAGGTCAGCACCTTTTTCCTGGTGGACATATTCTTCCAGAAGTTCATCATAATTCTCGCATCCTTTCTTAGCATTCTAAATCTTGCTATTTTGATCTTTTTGCATCGGCTTGGTACTGGTCGTCATACGCCGTCTGTCAGGGCACTGGGGGCAGCCAGAGCGAATTTTCTAGCGTGGACGAGAGGCTTCTGCCGTTTTCTTAATTTCATTATATGGCAGACCTGCCGTATGTCAAGTATTCGAAAAAAAGAAAAGCTGCGATTTGACGTGAACTTTCTGTGAACCTAAATAAATTTTACACAAGTTCATTGTATGACGCCCCGTTTTTATGGCGTTTTTGCGGTCACGACTGTTTATCATCTCCTCCGTGGAGCCGGTATCGTTTCGACTTCTGTTTTCACTCTAGCAAATAATCTGAAAAATGTCAAGAGATACACAAGAAAATATTTCCGGAAAATGTGAATAGCGTTTTTGCCGGTGGATGCTCACCCTTGCTGCCGGGGAATTGTTTTTTGCGAGGGGCGTGGAGAATATGGCGGACGATGGATGTTGGAACCCCTTGTAAAATCTACATTTCTACATTTGTAGATTTGTAGAAATGTAGATTTGTAGATTTGTAGATTTCTACATTTGTAGATTTGTAGAAATGTAGATTCCGGTATTTTGCGTCTCCGTGTTACTTGCGGACAAAATCCCTTTAGATTCAAGGATACATAGAAGAAAAAACTTGACAAGTAATCAAGTTGGTGATATCGTGGAAATAGAAATGCTAACGAATGGAGGCGTTCTTGTGAGCCTTGCGAAATATTGCGTTCCTGAGAATCTGGCTTGGCAAGGCTTGGTAGGAAAAGCCTATCACTACACTAAAAAAACCTTATCAGGTGATTCAGAGAAAACGGTCTTTCGTTATCAAATCCCATTCCCTGCTGATGTGGAAGCTGTATACCTTGCCAGATATGGACTTTCGGATGCTGACCGCCTGGGTTTTTATCAAAATCTAGTTCGCTGCATCCAAAGGGAAGTTGATGTGACAAGGTTCTTAAAAAGCCATTCTGTTAGCAGCATTCTTTCTTTTTCCGAAGTGGAGCAGTTACGGGATGATAACGGTATCATTCATATCTTTCTTGAGACTGAAAGGATATATCCTATTTTGCGACAGCAACTTGGAGGGAAAGAGGTTTCCGCTTTAACGGTTATTGACATTCTTTACCGATTGTCCATAATTTTTCGGGACATTAACCGGGTTGGTGTTGTGCATCGTGGCTTTGATCTTGAGGAAGTGTATATCACATCCGATAACAAGATCTTGCTTGGTGGATTCTTTTATGCTTCTTGTCCAGGTGTAATACCGTATACGGAATATTTGCCGCACCTTCCCCCTTATTTGCCAAAGAATTTAAGGAGCGGAGGCACAGGCTCTCAAAACAGTGATATTCAGTCCTTGAGTGTTCTTGCGTGGAATCTGTTTTCTGGCGGTGCGTATGATTTGAGCCTGAACACTGCATATTTGGTTCGACCGGAGTATGCCCCCCAGGAAATTATTGAAACTATTCTTTTGGGTCTGCGTTGCAAGGACGAGGAATGCAATTCTTTTCGCCGCCAACTGCTGAATGCGAGAAAGTCATTGAGCAAAACGGAATATGCTGACCAAATGCTGCCGCTTTCCAGGCAGGCATTGTGTTCATTCGCTACTAACTCTGTATGAATGCCTTTTTAGGGGCTTCGAAATATTATAGGAGGTAATTGAAATGAGTACGTTTAACGACATTAAAAGACGCATGAAAGCAGCTCCCAAGAAGGATCTGTTCGCAGCCTGTGTCTGCGGCTTGATCTGCGTAGGATTGCTTGTCTATTTTGTTACACTTTTTCTTTGAGAAAATGATAAAAGAAGGGCACCGGGATCACCTCTGCATGAGGCGAACCCGGTGCCCTTCTTTGAAATAGGGTTGATTTAAGGGATATATGGAAATCTACAAATCTACAAATGTAGAAATCTACAAATCTACATTTCTACAAATCTACAAATCTGCATTTCTACAAATCTACAAATGTAGAAATCTACAAATGCAGATTTGTAGATTCGTAAAGAAAAGCACCAACCGTCACAAAGGACGGTTGGTGTATTTTTGCATTTAACTATATGGAGCATCAACTACGGACATCAATTCTCTCCATAGAACCCCTGTTGGCTATACGCCGACCATTTCAGATACATTTCTTGATAGTTCACTTTGATAAACTTTTGAATTTTCAGCAACTCCCTTTCTGTGAGAATGCCGGTGTTCTGAACTACGGTATCGCCGTTCTGCTTAACAAACAGCTTTGCCGATGCTTTCTCGGTTAAACTTCGGTTGCTGGCGTGTATGTGCATACATTCAATCACGCAGTGGGAAGTGAAATACAAATAATAACCCGCTACCATGAACTCGTAGTATTTAGGCATATCAGTCCTCCGCAAACTGCTTGTTCTTTTCCCAATAGCCGGACACAATACTGATTTCAATATCATCCATACTGGTTTCCTGTACACTACCGTTCATATCAAAGACAGCAGCCCGTTCTGTATTGTTCAGATTCAAAACACGAACCATACCATTTTTTATGATGAAGGAATATCCGTTGACAACAAAATCTGCGCTCTGTACAATTTTCTCAATTTCACTCATAGCTGATTTTCACTCCTTTAATTTGTGCCAAAAATTCTGGTGCATCAAAAAACAGATTTTCCAGAATTGGAACGAGATCGATATATTCTTCTTCCGGCTTTGTATTGTGATTATACTTAGCCACGACTACAAGATATCCATTATCCCAACTTTTGATTTCCGTGTACTTTTCCAACGAATAAGGCGCACGGAAACGGATTGTATGTTTTCCAAAGCGGAATAATGTAAAACCATCTTTATTGCTCAAAAAAGCCAGACTATCGGTTTCCATACTTTCAACCACCTCATTTCTATCAGAATACATTATATTCTGCGTTGTCAGAAAATTCAATTCTTTTTATGGAACATCTTTTGATAATTTAGTAATCATCCACATCCCATCCCAGATAATCGCAGATACTTTCGTAGCTGGTGCCGTTCTCGTACATATTCTTGACCGCCTGCCCGATGGCAGTGCCATCGTAGGCATCAATGAACTGTTCGATAGCGACATTTAGACAGTAATTGCTTCGCTCGTCCATCTAAGTTTCTCCTTTGGGGTCAGCAGTGGGATCACTCTAAGCGGAACACATTTTCAGCGTTCACCCTTGCCATGGCGACCCCCTTCATTGTGTCAACTGATTGATAGAGGGTTGAACAAATCAAATCCACCCATTCTTTCGGGTACGAAGTGTCACTATGGAAAATAACAGAACCAATAGCTGCAATATCATTGATGGTTTTTTGCACCAACACTTCCATTAGGGATTTTTCCCAATTGTCACAGTCCCGCTTTGCGACTTCTGCCACAGTCTGAATTGCTTCAATTTTTTCAAAACGATCTTTCCAGTTTTCGCTTTTTAGCAATTCAATAACAGCAGATGCCCGTTTGCTTGAAATAACATTGTTTTTGATATCTCTTGAAAGGGTCATGGGGGAGGTTTCCAGTGCCAATGCCAAATCCTGTTGTGTCAATTTGGGATCTGCACATAGATACAAGTGCAGCAGCACATGAAAATCCAGCTTGCAGATTTCCTTAATAATTTCATTATCGCACATAAATTAAACCTTTCCGCTTTGTGATACAGAGCAAACATACGCAAGAGCATCCCCAACATTGAGGAACCTCTTTCTATGATTTACCTTAAAAATAAATTTTGCCAGCTCCTCGTTGTTCATGCTACGGATAGCATCGCCCATCGTCCGGGGCATTTCCTTCGCAACCACATCGAGGAAGTAATCATTTCCATCTTCGTCGTGGAGAAGAAAGGTATCCAGCATATCGCATGATTCGTCCCATTCAGCATCATTGCTGGACGTAAGCTGCGCATGGGCGGACAAAGGCTGAACCACAGAGTTTGCCTTAACTTCGTACACTGCGGTCTTACCGTTGTCAAAAGCCACCTCTTTCTTCAAAACCGTACTAAATGGCGTGATGCCATATTTGGCTAAGTCGGGAATGCCATGGAATAACGGTGCCAGCTTTGCAACTGTTTCGGTGTCCAAAACTAGCTTTGCACGGTATCCTCTGCGGCTTGCCATAGTGCCACGAATATTGCTGGTATCACAGCATTGGGAGCTGTCAAACCACCGATATACCGTTTCGTGTGGAGTACCCGCATCGAAATGCAGGAACCCAACAGTCAGCTTTCCGTCCTTAACGGGAACGGACTTGTAAACCTCCATGGCATCCATGACCGCATCATCCGTCCAGTAAGCATTCAGTTCGTCCATGATGGCACTCATGGTATCATCGAACTCGGCAGAAGGGGTGCGGACATTCAGATGTTCCAGAATCACTTCTTCCGGCTGACCATCCAGTTTGCGGTTCAGCCAGATATTGAAGTAGTTGTACCGGGTATGGCTGCCAGCGAGGGGAACATATCGTATTTCCAGAAAGAACCCTTTAGGGAAGGGTGCCGGAATATCGATGCGAAGTTCACCGCCTTGGGTGCATTTCCAGATTTGCTCTTTAACAGAAGCAACGAAATCATAAACGCACATATTTAACTCTCCTTTTTTTCGTATTCTTTCTGCTGCTTGCGCCACTCGTCAGCCCGGTTCAGCAGATCTTCTTCTGCTTTTTCGGGATTGTCGAAATAGTGCCCCCAGTAGTAGTGGTCGCCGTTTTTGCATTCCCATGTCACATACATGGTGTACTTCTCGTTCTTGAGGATTCCCAATACCACCTCGGTGGTATCATTGAGCCGGATCGCCCAAATGATGGTGTAGTTCTCATTGGTGCGAAGGGGGAAATCCTTAATGGCAACACAGCGGGACACGGCAGCAAGATATCCTGATACGGTACACTGCTGCAATGCAACCGGCGCATTGATCAGCACATTGGCAGGGGTCCTTGCCTTCCATTCGGCGCAGAACTCCACCGTCATTAGGGGGCTGTTCAAAGCAGTAATGACCGCTATTTCCTCCGGGGAAAAGATCTTCATGGGGTCGTAAAGTAATGTCATAATATTTCTCTCCGTTTCTTTGTGGTTTGGAATCCGGGCGGCAATTGCCACCCGGATTTTTGTTGTTTCAGCCGATGAACAGATATCCGTTTTCGTAGCCCCACAGTTGGAGCTTCTGTTCCTCAACTCTAAGGAATCTACTTAGTGCAGGATAGCCGCCTTCTTGGTTAATAGCATCCAAATACTCACTGACAGTCCCAAAGGTTTTGAACACAAAATACTGTTCCTTCTCACCATTCTTCTTTCTGGAAAACGGTGTAGGGTCAATGACCGTATCGTTCTGATCCAGAAAAAAGGCATGACGGACATAGATATTTTGTGTTGAGAACACAAATCCATAGGCAATGCGCCACTCGCCAGAGGCAAGTTTCTGCATACAGCTTGTCGCTACATGAAACACATTAGCGTAACACTGTTTTTTGGCAACCATGGATTTGCACCTCGAAAGGATATCTGTGGTTGCGGCAAGGTTGAGCTGGAAGGGGTTCATCACAGCATAACCTCGTTTCCGAGGGGGTCGGTATCCACGGCACCGCACTGTTCAGCGCTCCAGGGCATCTGCGCCGGGTCGAACTTGATGTTGTCCATCGTGTAGGTCTTGATGGCATCAACCTCAACGCCGTATTTTTTCGCAACGGCAGAATAGAAATCATCCAGCCAGTAGTGGCAGTCGTCGTCCATCTCGCCGGAGATGGGGAAACATTCTGCGTAACACTGTCCGTTGATAAGGACGATATCCCGCCACCGCAGATTCTCGAACAGATAGTTCAGTCCGAAGCTCTCTTTCAGCTCCTTGGCAGAGAAGATATCCAGCAGAGCCATACGGGTTTCGTCCTTGGTGTATCCGTGCTTTGCCGCCAGTTCCAGATAGGCGTTCATAAGGGCAGTCATGTTTTCCATCACACTCAGCCCTCCTCACCATTGGCAGGAAAAGCCACGATATAATTTCCTACCCGCATAAATTCCTGCGGGGTCTTGAACCGTTTGGTATAGAGCTTAATTTGCCCTTCGGTCAAGGAGCAGAAATCTTCCTCTCCAATACCCGCCACGAAAAAGGTTCCGTGCAGGATATCGTATATGTTGCATTCATAGTATAGTGCCCGATTCGGCTTCAAGCCGCAGAGCTTACCTTCCTCGTTGCAGATAATCGCAACGGTGTCCTCGAAAGGATAAACTGCTTCGATAGAACCGCCGACCTCAGCCTGCAAATTGCGAAGGGTGTGTTCGATTTCCTTGACATAAGGAGCCTTCATCGGCTCCACTACGAGAATTTTGATTGTTGCCATGGTTATTCCTCCTTAATGAAGCTGTCCCGGAAGGACGGCAGCTTATTTTCGCTAAAGTCCTTCAATAGTTCCAGAAGCTCGTCCTTGTTGTAGGCATCAAGCACCCGGAAGTCCAGCACAGGAACTAATTCGTCCATCATGGGCTGCGCCACCTGTTCGGTCAGAGTATCTGCCACCTTACACTTCAAGGCGATGATCTCCCGATCCTCCAAGAAGTTGGGCAGAATCATATCCTGCACCATAAGGATCAGCTTAGTGGCAAGCTCGTCATTAGTCCGCCACATAGATACCTTATCCTCAATATCGTTGCGGACATTTTGAGCAAAGGTATGAATGAGACTACGGTTGGCGTTGATCATGCCAGCATCAAGTCCCGCTTCGATCAGCAGAATACTACCGTTGATAGTATTCTCGATACTGGTACTGATGGCGACAGTTGCTTCGGCAACCAGCTTGTCATAATGTTCTGCCATGTCATAGCCAAGCTCAATAAAATAGGTAATGAACTTATTGGCGATTTCCATGGCAATCTTATTTGCCTTATTCATCGTCCGCATCCTCCTCCATAATTCTGGATTCATCCAGCACGGTAGTGATTGCGTTCTCCCACATGGAGTTTTCGTCCATGTTGCAGTCGAAGTCGTTCTCGAATTGTTGAACGAAATCTTCCAGCATGGTCAACCCATCAGAAACAGGGAAACCATACTCATTGAGGAAGCAGTTTTCCGCCTGCTTGTATTCCTTTTCGTCCAACCAGTCCGGGTTAGAACCGTAGACGATGTTTTTGAATTGGCGTTCAGCATCAGCTAACCGATATTGATGAAGCTGATAGCGATATGCGGCTTCGATCTGATCCTCAGACAGATCGTAAACCTTACCGTTATAGGTAAACTTGGGCATTCCTATTTCCTCCTATTTTTTCATGTTGTATCCGCAGATTTCCAAGACATTCTTTTTGGAACTATCTCGAAGCTCTACGCATTGCCATGTTTGACCACTAACCTTGTGAGTAGCAGTCTGGGCAGTACAGTACGCCTTTTCACCCAGATATTCAAAACTGAACAGGGTGCGAACATCACCATACTCTGCGTCATAGAGCCAGTTGTCGGAGCATCCACGGAAGTTGTATTCTTCGGCAGTCTGCATAAGAGCCTTTTTCCAGCTCTCATAGGATAGCAGGGCGGCTTTTTTTACTACGGATTCCGCCACTTGCTTGAGGGCTTCGTCTGAGAAGAAACCAATCTTTTCTGCCACAGGATCGTCGTATCCGTCCTTGCGGATTTGGGCTTCTTCAAAAACAACCTTGTCCCCTTTGCTGATAACCCGGAAAGTGATTCCGGGTTTCAAAGGAGCGCAAGGCTCAAAGCCACCGCTCCATTTGGAAGTAGTAAGCCAGCGAACATGATCCTTGTCGCAACGCTGCCGGAGATAGTGTCGTTTCACCTCCGGGCAGAAGTACAGGTCTGCTGTGTCCTGCGGTGCAACGAATCGGACATTTCTGATATTTTCGTTCATCTGTGTTCCTCCTTAATGGTTGCAGAGGAACTTTCTCCCCCACCATTTCGCACGGGCGGGGCAAATGCTGTCGCAAGAGCCATTCGCACTGCACTTCAAACAGGGGTTACTTTCGGGGGTGCGGATTTTGTGGTAAATCTTTTCCCACATAGTTAAATTACCTCCCTTACGGTTAGTCCATGAAATATCCGGCGCAAATGCCAGACATCCCGGAAGTATCCAGGCATGAACCAGTAGTTTTCTTTGCTATCTCCGGCACACATCGGGTTGCAAATACTGTCACCGATTTTGACATAGCCGGAACAGCCGAGTAATGATAGCTGGATATAGCACATCATACCAGTCACCGGGTCAATGTCCTGTGCGGTTACAAGTACATGGTCTTGCCAGTGCAGAGGGCTTTTTGCATGATGCAGTACGGAATCAATATGATTCACGGCTGCGATCAGTGTCGCTCCTGCGCCACAGGCAGGGTCATTGATGGTGATATAGCCTTTCTGCCGGATCTGTCCTACCGGATCGTTCAGCGTCATTGCTGCCATACACTGACACACAGAGTATGGAGTAAAAAACTGACCCTTCCAGTGGTTTCCCAGTCCCAGTTCCATGTAGATAGAGCCAAGGAAATCCTGTGCCGGATTTGATTCCAGCGCAGTTATCACATTTGCGCAAAGTTCCGGGAACAGATTCCGTTCCTGCTCGTTGTACCGATTGATGATCTCAAGGTACAGCTTTTCTCGCTCCTCGAAATGGGTTGTATCAACCGCATTTGATAAAGCGACGGCGAACAATGTGACGAAATCAGCCCAAACTTTCCATAAACTGAACCGCTCACTTAATCGGCGGAACTTTTTGATGAAGGCATCTGTATGTTTTCCCATAGCCATCACCTCAGAATCCGTCCCAGACTTGGATGGGCGTACCCGAATACCGACCACAATACTCAAAACAGGTTTGGTCATTGCAGTCCTCCGGGGTCAGATCTTCAATCCGCTTCCAGCTCCGGGAAATAAACATTTCCGCAGCCATAGGGTAGTAGGGCTTGCGGTCCCGCAGGATGTGGTCGATTTTCAGCACTGCTTGGTATCCGTCTGGCTCATTTTCCTTCAAATACTTGAAGAAGTAGTTCTGATGGAATGGACAAAACAGACAGGAACTAGCCTTGGTATCCAGACCCCATACATCCAAAGTGTATTGGTAGTTGTCCTTTCGGCTCAGTTCCATTTCGATCAGAGGATATCTGTTCACGAACAGTTTGTTCGGGTTGAGATTACACCGCTTCTTCTCCTCTGCGGAAAAGCCAATGTGCATCTCATGGGCTTTTATATCCTCCGGGCGGGTGCGCTGACCTTTTTTGTAGCCAAGCAGCTCCCACCGACAATATTTCGCCACAGCTTCGATCTTATAGTCGCCTGTACAGGCACGGCGACCAATTTTTCCGGTTCTGCCATCCGGCATCCGTGTCCACCACGGAATCGCCACAGTTCTTTTCCTTCCGTAGTTTTCGATCAGATCTTTGTAAAGATTCTTCTCGATCACATGGAAGAAAATCCCCGCATTTTTGCAGGCTTCCCGGACAAATTCTAGCTGGGCTTTTTCCCAGCTCGTCGCCGGACCCAGATCGACGATAATGACAGCATCGTAGACCGGGACTAATTTGTGGGGCGGGTCCCGGTGATCCCGGATCGCCAAAGCATTCTCACAGCTCATAAGAGCCAGAGCGGTACTTTGGGTGCCAGCCCCGAAACTCAGTATTTTCATTTTTTGTTCTCCTTAGAAATACCGCACCCCCGGAGGGGTGCGGCATTGTTATAATTTAGGCAGCCGCATCTGCGGTGCCGGGATCTGCGGGAGCCGCATCCACGGTGCTGTCGCCATCAGAGGGCACAACAGCAGTGGTGTTGGTATCCGCAGGCATAGCATCAACAGACGCATCGGGAGCCGTCGCATTCTCCATATCTTCGTCGGTGTCGAAGATGGGATGGTTGCCGTTCTGCAACATCTCCTCCTCGTCGGACATCTCATATCCCAAGGTATGGAGCAATGCGTAGGTAGTATCCAGCGCATCGCAAACCTTGAACACAGTATCATACCGCTGTTTATCGCTATTCCAGTTCTCTCCGATATAGCTCATGCTGGGCTTATCGTTCATGGCGATAGCGGTACACAGGGCGACCCTGTGCGGTGCAGCCACAGAAACACGGGACAGCTCCAGTTCATCGATGTCCTCGCCGTCCATAGGGACATTCAGCAGCTTTGCCAGCAGCTTGTCACTGCATTCCATAGCCTGCCGCTGGGCATGGTTGAACCCATTATCTGCGGACAGATTACGAATTGCCCGGAGCTGGAAGTCCACGATCTCTCCGAAATTCTTCTTGCAGAAGGTTTCGCTGAGACCAGCAACAAAATTATGCCGCAGAGTGGCGCAGCGTCGGGAGAGTTCCTTGATCTCGTTCTCTCGTTTTTCCTTTGCATCCTGCTTTTCCTTCCAGACGGCTTCCTTCGCTGCTTTTTCTGCGGCTTCGGATTCCGTCAGTTTGGCATCCCGCACTACCACGATATCTCCGCAGGAGAAGTAGTAGTAATAGGACACCACATCGGCGTTATCGGGACGCTTGATGTCCTCCGGTTTCTTGCCAGTCCATGCGCCGTAACGACCATGGTAGGTCGTTTCGCCGCAGGGTGCGGAGTTGGAATCCGGGATCTCAGTGGCGAACTGGCTGATAACAGCCACAGCCGCTTCGATATACCGTTCTTTCTTCTGCTGTTCCGTAGCTCGCAGGAGTTCACGCTCCCAGTTCTTCGTTCCTGCTGCCGCAAGAACAGTGTTTTTTGCTTTCTTGCTGTCAAGCTGATTCAGCTTGGCAAGGTCGAACAGGGTTACACCCCGCTCCTGCGCCGCTCTGAACTTGTCCTCGTCCAGATCCAGCAGCTTCACCCTGTTGCGGATCGTGGGGGCGGAAAGACCAGTCTTGGTGGCGATGGTTTCCACCGTATCACCCAGATCCAGCATAAGCTGGAACAGTTCGCCTTCCTTCCGGGGATCAGCGTCCTTGCGCTGATTGTTCTCAACGATCATGGTTTTGAGCTGGTCGCTCAAGGACATGGCGGAGATAGCGCAGGGGACGGTTTCCAGACCAGCCATCATAGCACCCTCCAAACGGCGGTTGCCGATGATTACCACATAGGCGTTGCCAGGGTCAGAAGGGTTCAGCCCAGCGTGGTCCACCTCGTTGAAGGGAACCACAGTGAGGTTCTGCAAAACGCCCATGGTACGCATGGACTGTGCCAGATCCTCGATGTCCTCGTACTGGAACCGGGGGTTCTGGGGGTGGTGGTAGAGGTTTGCGGTGGGGAGCATTGCGATGTTCATGTTGTTGGTGGTGTTGTTGTTAGCGTTCATTTTTGATTTCTCCTTTTTTGTTTTTAATATAAAAAAAGCAGCACCAATGTACATTCCTGAAAGGGTGTACAATGATACTGCTGATTTTTTGATTTAACGACCGCAAGGGTCTTTTATTTGCATTTTTTTTCGGAAATCTCCGAAAAATAAAAAATCGACTGGTTTCCCCCAAAAAAGGGTACAACTCAGTCGTCGAAGGTTGGACTAACAGCATTGAACGCTGTTCCCGGATGGTGCGAAATTTTTCCGGTGTCCTGGTAAATGCTCCACATAACGTGGAGGAAAACAAATCTTCTTTAATATGGAACTTATTTTACAGGAATTTTGATCGATTGTCAAGGATTTCTTTCAGTGTTGGCGCAGATGTGAAAGTTGTCTTTTTGAAGCAATGAAAAATTCCAGTGGATTTGTAGAAATCTATAAATCTACAAATGTAGAAATCTACAAATCTACATTTCTACAAATCTACATTTCTACAATTGTAGAAAAGTAGCTAAAAACGGGTAAAAAATGCCACCCCGAAAATGGGGTGGCATCCAGAAGGGGAGTGGGGAAGTAGGCTGCAAATTCTTGCCATCCATCCTTTGTGTTAAAGTGATGTGCATTCGCCCTGGCAGAGTTAATAGTGATCGTTTGTGCTGCGATCTAGCAGATTAACAGGCGGCAGGTTTTTCTTGCAGATGGTATAAAAATTTTCGCCGTTTATCGTGTTGAGATTGTACTGCTGATTTGCCAGATTATCATAGTCGTATTTTTCCTTACCATCATTCGGCGCAGAAGAACCCTTTACAGCGGAGGGGGTTATCATACTGATCTGGCGACCTTCGTTTTCGCTGGCATTGTACTCCACAGAAAAGCCTCTGCCATCAAGGTCAAATCTGGCTTGTCCTGCCATGATCGCCATTGCTGCAATGTTTCGGTCATTTGCGGATACACCTTCCATTCGTAGATTGGCAACCATGCCTGCGGCAAACTCTCTGTGAGGAGATTCCTGATTCGGCTCAATGTGGATTCTTTCACCGCTATCTACCAATCCTGTAAAGATGCTATGTGTAATTTCCGGGTCTTTGAAAATTGCTTGTGTTTCACCCGGAGTAAATATGTTGTTATCAGGATTAGAAACGAATGCGGTGGCTTTATTTGTCAGGACTTCCTTTTGGGTGGGAGGTGTCGTGTATTTTGCCCATCCATAGGAACCACTGCCCATATCGAAGCTGGCGTAACCGCTTTCCATAAGGGTGGCTGGATCTTCTGTGCCAGCAGGCGTTTTGATAGAGAAAGCATAGGATTCTCCGGCAGCATTTGTCCAACTAAGTTCCATGCCGTTGCTATTGCACGAACTGGTATTGATGGGTGCCCCTCCAGCCAAGGCATCCATAGCTGCTTTTTTGCCAGCGAAAGCATTGCCGGTTACAGGCGTAACAGAAAGCATATCAGCCATTGCACGACGACCTTCTGCTGTGGATGCGTCAAAGGACACATTTCCGGTTCCGAATCCGTTATAGAGTTCATTTACTAAACCGGGGTCTTTACGAAGCATTGCCATTGCGTTCGCATCAAGTGAGTTTTGCAGGGGATTACTGCCAAAGGCTTCAATTTGATTCATGGCATTAGCTTGAGCCTTTGTTATTGGCGATTCAACTCTGGATTTGTTATGGGCGTAATAATATTGCATTCCATTGCTGGACTTAAACGCAGTATAAGCCTGTTGTTTTTGCGGTGGCAATTGACTATACTGAGATGCGTTTTTGTACTGCCAGTCATGCTTCCAGCCATCTTTTTCGTATTGGGCATTGATTCCGTCGTTATCAATGCGGTATGCTACGTTTTCTGCTTCTACATTTCCATAGCCTACATTCAGCACATCCTGGGCTTCTTTATCGACCTGATCAAATCCAATGCCTTGCAATATTGCGGCGACATTATCTGGACGTTCAATCGCATTGCTTTCTTCTGAGTTCTCGAATCTCGTAAAGACCTTATCTGCCATAAAGCTGTTTTTTGCAATGTCGTCAAAACCGGGATCTGTTCCAGGGAAAAAGTGTCTTGCCCATAGATTTTCGCCTTTCGTTTTGTTCCAGGCATCGTGCTGATTTTGATTGAAATTATCCATGAAGGCATTTTTGCCAGCAGTAAACCCTGCCTTCGTCTGTTCGGCAAAGCCTTTTTTATCATAGGCTGCATCTTTGGCTGCCTCCCATGCCTGCCCGGTCGTTTTGAAGAAGCCTCCCATTGCGTTGGATGCAGCTTGAGGAACCATTGATATGGGGGAAACTTTACCGTATGTATTGGCAACCTTGTCTGCGATACCTAGAATGCCACCACGATCTTCGGGATTGGTGTTGATACCAGCATTGCCGGTGCCTTTTTTACCAACAGTACCACGCATACCCATAGCCATTAAGCCAGCAAACGCTCCCATCAATTCATTACCCATACCAACGGTGGCGGTATTTAAGCCGATTTGATTTAGGTAGGAATCAATTTTGGTTGCGATTCTCAGCATTGCGTAGCCCATTGTAAGTCCCAATATGATTGCCGGCGACCCACTCAGGCTTTGGAGCATAGATATAAACATCTTGAGAAACCAAATGTTGAGCACAAAAAGGAAACACTGGCTGATAAACATAGAGAAATACTTTGCAAAAATTCCAGAAGTTTCTTTTGAAGCCAAAGAAGCAGAAGCAAGGGGGGAAAGATATACGAGTACGAACAGAAAAACGTATCTTTCTATAATCTCAAGCATCAATCGCAACAATGCGATTCCCATTGCCACAAGCACCAGGATGTATAAAAGAATGTTGATTGCGTAAAATGCTTCTGAAATAATAAAAGAGATACTAAAACCTAGATTTCCCACGTTGTCAGATACACGCAGGGCATCAAACGGCTTTTGGGCAAACTCCATTATTGCTGTAAATATATAGTTTCCGTAGAAAATCCCAAATACGGACAGTCCGGCAGACAGAAGGATACTCAATGGTGTTTCGTTTTGCTTGTTTGTGCCGAAAAAGAACGGGATAAGCTGCACAGCAGCAATGAGCAGCGCAATTGATATGGCAAATGCCTGGATCAATGAATAAGTTTCGGCTGCATAAGGGAATGTGTTATTGAACGAATCAAAACTGAAATCCAACAACGGCAAAAATATTTGCAAAAGACCATCCAGGGCTTCACCAAGCAATGATGCAATGCCGCTGAAAATATAGTCAAGCATTTTGGGATTCACCTCCTTAACATCATGGGGTCCACATACTTGATTCTACGATATTTTTCACCAGTTTCATTACCATAGGCAACGCAAATAAGGCGATTAGAGTAAAAATGGAATTTAGAAACTGCTTTTTTACAGAATCAATGGCATATTCGGGCTTGCCCATAAATGCGCACAGAAAAAAACGATAGCCGCACACTGCAAATGATACGATCATTATGGGAACTGCGATGTAATTCCGAATAAAAAGATACCAGTAAATTGCAAGCGTGTTCATTTCTTGCAAATAAACATCCGTTTCCGCTGCATAAGCAGGTACTACCTGTGTAAGTATAGAAAATAGCATTACTGAAACGATAGATATTTGCCTTGCGATTTTATTGACGCTCACAAAATCACTCCTTCATAAATAGTGCTTATGGGAAGATGTGAAAACACATCTTCCCATTTTTGAAATTCACAGCAAAAGCCCGATTTTGCTGTGGAAGGCTGAAAGTTACTTGAGGGGATTATAATTGCCGAGGTTGCCATCAAAGCTGCCTACAAGCCATGTGGCGACAGCCTGACCCAGCACCGGAGCAAATGCGATCAAAGCGAGACCGAAAATTCCAGAGAAGCAAGCCTTCCGTGCCTTTTCTGTTCCCTGGGAACCGCCAACCAGGAATTGAATACCTGCGTATGCAAAAATGACGATGGTGATAGGAGTTGCGATTGCTCGCATGGTCTGATAGATCCAGCCAGCCATTTGCTCTACACTGTTAGCAATATTATTTGCAGCAGTTTCAGTAGCGGCAGCTTCATCGGCACAGTAGGCAACAGTGGAGGTGCTGAACATCATAGTGGACATTGCCATCATCATGCACAGCACAAAAGCCAGAACACGGATGGCGATATGAGTACGAGGGGATTCATTAAGAGTTTTCATAATCAAAACACTCCTTTATTCAGATTTGGGTGGTGTGATAATATGAATAACGGTGTTTCATCGGGCGTTCACACCGCTATTTTTTGAGGTGGTGGGATCACACTCTTTTCCCTGCCGATAAGAAATCGGCACGGAAAAGAGTGCGACCCCTTCTCCTGTGGCGGTTTTAACCGCCACAGGAAGGAATCGTTTACCGCTTTTTCTGCAAAGCAGTCAAAGCGTAATCGTCGATTCCCTTGGTCGCAGGGTCCCAATAAACCTTATCGTCCTTTTGTCCCTGCTTTTTCGCAGGAACAATGATACAGGTTGGAATACCCTTGTTCGACAATTCAGCACAAACAATACTCAGCTTGTCGAACACTGAATATTGCTTTTGGATCTTCGGGAGTTGGACACCAACGTGCTTGGCTACCATATACATGGCTTCCAGCTTCCGATAGGCGTAATCTTCATCCCAGTTCCAGTTGCGAACTTGCATCCTTTCCTTACGAAGCGCATCATGGAGGTTCCAGCAGCTTTTTTGGACATTGGGGTTCACCAATTTATCCATATCGAATGCGTTCAGAACAACCGTAATGCCTGCTTTTCGGAAAGTCTTTACATTCGCTATAAGATCCGAAATGTTACTTACGCCGGGGATGCAGGCGTAAATCGCCTGCATTGGGACAAGGTGGCAAGCTACATCGCCCTTTAAGGGACCCTCTGTAATTACCACCTTTGACCCCGGCACCAGCGGTGCATTTCCCAGCGGGAAGTGACACCGTGATACCCCTTCGGTCACATGACCGGGCAGATCCGCTTTGGATACAGTCTTATATTTAGACTTTGTATTTTCGTCACAGCGGACTTGCCAGATCACGATTTGACCTTTGATGTTCCGGGTAGGGATCATCAGACCCGGAATGCAGTAGTAGCACCACTGTGAGCCGAATTTGAAGAACCCCGGAACACCCTGGGGCGTTAAGCCGTGGTATGCCACAGCTTGACCGATCAGCAAGCCCAGTTGAAGAAGCTGGGGGCTGATCCAATGAGCGACTTTTCTCTGTCGCCCGTTGCCTCCCTCTTTGTTGTAAAGGTCAACAATATAGGGAGGAATTGGGGTCTTGCGGCTGATGCTGCAATAGCCGTTTCTGACTATTACATCATCAGTCAGCCCTCTTTTAAGGAGGGCTGCACGATGCTCCGGGGTCAGCCGTAACTCTGGCATCCCTTGAATGACACGGTAAACCGCATCAAGGTGGTTATCGGAAGCCACCGGAACCTTCGGGATTTGGAATATGGACGGAGGGGGGCGCAGTGTTTTGCGACTGGGCGAATCGAAGGAATCGCCCATGTATTCTGATAACTGCCGCCAAACATCCCAACGTTCTTTCTTTGTTTCACCAAGCCTGTGACCAAGCTGGTACATCGCAAAGAAATGAAGGACTTTGCCCGAAGAATCGCATTTGGGGCACCTCCACTTATCACCAGTAGGCTTTATATGGAGTTTCTTTTTCTCACCGCAGAATGGACAGTCCATATTGCCGGATGTGTCCACTTCCAACCCGAAGCGGGTCAGCAGCTCGAAAAGATTATAAAGTCGTGCCACTGACCCAACCTCCTTACTTTACGGATGCCTTGATCGCAGGATCAAGGCTGTCCCAGATCACCTTGCAGGCGTTCCGGGCTACATCATTTGCATCCCCCATACGGGTGGAGGACATGAAGTAGTGGATCGCCTTGATTCCTCCGGGAGATGCAAGGATCTCTCCAAAGGACTTACCCTCCCAGTCCCGTGACCGTACCCGGCACACGGTAGCCTTTGCCTTTGCCAGTTCGTCAAAGACAGGGGCGGCAACAGGGATAGTTGCTGTGGGATTGGGTTCCGCCTTCACCACAGGAGCAGTTGCGCTCTTGGGTTCAATATTGGTTGCGCCGTAATTTTTGGTAGCCACAGGCGCAGGCTCGTTGGTATGATCATCGCCCCCAGTAGTGAAGGGCAGAGGAATGTTTTCCCCACAGGCATCGGCACCGTTGCAGTTATCCGCCACCAAATCGGTGCCGCTGACAGCACCAAATCCGGCATTGGACAGGGCACGGCTCTGGGCAGAGCCGGAAGCATTCTGGATCGCCATGGTCAGATCACCAAGGTTATCAACGAACACCGCCTGTCCAGCGGTGGCATTGGCAACCACAACATCATCGATGATGATATCGCAGTTGCAATACACAAATCCGATCCTCGCCCCATTGCTGTGGGCAAGATCGAAATTGATTTTGGGTTCTCCGCAATGGATGCGACCTGCAACGCCCTTTTCGGTGCAGTAGGTGTGGAACCATACCCGCTTCGCATCCAGCGGGAGGTACACAGACGGTGCCTTACCTTCCGCCACCTCACCGGGAACAAGGTGAGGTGTGGGGTCAAAAGCGCAGGGGCGAATGGACTTCGCCATGTTAAAAAGTGCCGCCCATTCGGGGGGGATTTTCATGTTATTCATAATTATTCTCCTTTACACCTGAAAGCATTCGGTAGCCTTCAATGAACTGCTCTTTGTTGCAGTTCATTTCCCAGCTACTGATATGATGCTTTACTGCGGTCATGGCTTTCGCAAAGTCCTCGTAGCTCATATTCACATAGACTGATTTTTTCTTAACAGCCGCCTTGCCATCATAAGAGATGGCTTTGTTCTGGCGGGTCTGCACCGGGGCATAGCAATTGCTAATGTTTATGAACCACGGGTGAGTAGCAATTGCACCATCGGTACGCACCGGACAGTATTTGATTGCTATTTGGCTTACCGGGGATAAGCCATCGTTATCTTTTACATAAGGATTGACTTTTCCCGGTGGTGTGTACTTATACGGGGTTTCTCCCGGCGCAGGTCTCATAGGATTGTTGGGATGCAACAATTCCCAAGCCCTGTTTGGCTGTTGGATTGCCGCAAGGTAAATCGCATCGATGGCTAAAGCATCGATGTTAGCATTTACCGTTACGGTATTTCCTTTGCCTTTGGAGTAGTCGCAGATAACCACTCCAATGGTAGAATTTATGGCATGATCTTTGCCGCCACACCCGTGGATCATGCTAAAATCCTCCGGTTTTGCCGATACCAATTTGCTAATAAAGTCAATTGCCTTCGTTTTGTTTTTGCTGCCGATGATCTTGCGGAGCCTGTTTACTTTTGCTTTTGTCAGAGGGGCAGGCTGTGCCGCCTGCTGGGGCGCAGGGGTAGGCTGTGCCGCTCTCTGCTGGGGCGCAGGGGTAGGCTGTGCCGCTCTCTGCTGGGGCGCAGGGGTAGGCTGTGTGCTATTTCTTTGTGCTTGCCTTGTCTGCTGTTGGGGCGCAGGAGCGGGCTGTACCGGTCTCTGCTGGGGTTCGGAACTCCATGGCGGTCTGTATGCCATTACCGTCCCTCCTTCCAGCTCAGTCGCTCCGCCTTACGGCGGATCTCCTTTGCGGTGCCGGACAGTGCCAGTGCCATGCCGATGTTCCAGACACAGAACATCAGAATGAATCCGCACATCAAGCAGCTCGTCCAAAACAGACCATCCCCAGCAGGGGTAGCTCCCAGGGCATCAACTGCACCCTTTACTCCCTGGCTTATAATAGCCAGAATGGTCAACCCGACCACTGTTGCGATAAGATTGGCACGGGCGGCATATCGCAGATACGCTGCATCGCTGCGCAGTTCCTTGCGGATTACTGCGTAGGAGTATCTACAATACGCCTTTTTCTTTGTCTGCGTATCAATAACACGCAGAGCCAGGTTGTTACTCATTGTTTTTCCTTCTTTCTTTTTTGTTTTTATAAAAAAAGCAGTATCAATGCGCACTCCCGTAGAAACACGCAATAATACTGCTGAATTTATGTTTATGACCTGTTCAGGTCTTTATCTTTGTTGTTTCCCAGTTAAACAGGGAATAAAAAAAACGACCAGTATTCCCCAAAAAAAGGGTACACTAAGTCGTCAATGGTTGGACTAACAGCATTGAACGCTGCTCCCGGATGGTGCAAGATTTTCCCGGTGTCCTGGTAAATGCTCCACATAATGCGGAGGAAAAATAATCTTCTTTCGTATGTAATGAATTATAGTGTAAATTTCATACAAAGTCAAGCATTTCTTTTAAGTACCTCCGCCAGAATTTGGCGGAGGTGCTTTTGTAAAGATCAGGTTGTGCATTGTGCAAGGGAAAATGTGGCGGAAACGAACTTCCGCCACATAAATTTGAGATAATCTAGTCTTTAATAGCTCCTTCCATCAGCATCGTTTCGTAGATGCTCCTCACAGCAGCAGCCGTCAGCCGGACATTCTGGAATAGAAAGGCTTCCCGAATGCGTTTCAGCTTAGCCAAACGCTCCTGTTCAGCGGTGAACTCCTCCAATGAGGGATACACAAGGTATCCTTCATTGGAGTTTTCATCCCGAACAGTATAGGTATCGAATGCTACCTTAACCGGGAAACGCTCTGTCGCCCGGTTAAAGGTGACATAGAAATACTTTCGGGCTTGTTTGACTACTTTGCCGACCAAAGGTTCACCGTCCCAAAATCGGGCAGCGTTGCCTGTTGGCTGCAAGTAGACAGTTCCCGGCGGGACTTGAGGAATCCGTTCCAAATGGGAATCGTTCACTTCTGTACCTCCATATCCGCAGCAATGGCAGCATCAAAGAGATCCTTACGGAAACAGGTCAGATAGGCATTGTATTCGCCCTGCTTGGGAATGCAACGCAGGAAGTAACGGTACTTGTCAGTCTCCGTCACATAGCCCCACATTTTCGTCCACTCTCCGGGAATCTCGCCGCCATTGGCATGGCAAAACTCCTTCATGGAAGTGAGGTCTTTCAAGACTGTCCGGCGCAGGGTATTCACCACAGGGTCGATTTCCCGCTTGAAATCCTCACCATTCCATTCCTCGATACCACGCTGGTGCCAAGTGGTCCAGAACTCCTTGCCACCATGTCCGAAGTCAATACGGAGGTGTCCGATACAGCCGTACTTCTCGTCCACCTCGTCTTTCAAGGCGAAGAAGAATTTGTTCTCACCCATAGCAGGAGTGCAAACGCCTGAGAACTTGCCGTTACGATAGTAAACGGGGTTGGCTCCGGGAGCGTCCCAGCCGAACATAGACCCGGTTTCCATGCACATTTTCTGAACATCGGTCACGCCAAGACGGTCATTGTTATACTGGGCGATCTCCCGATTCTGCTGAGAATCATTCGTACTCCACTCAGAACGATGGTAGCCACTTTCGCCCTTTTTGATGGTGATAAGCTCCCCGGTACTGGGTAGCACGGTGAAACACATTTCCGGCATCACATATTCGTTTGCGACACCGCTGATAATGGCAGGGCGCAGATCAAGGGGCGCAATGCCGACGATCTGGCACTTCTTAACCTTCCAACCGTCCTTGCCGCCCTTTTCTGCGGTCATATACCGATCCAGGCGGACGCAAACATCCGATCCATCACAGGAACTCCCGTAGATGGAATAGCCGCCTATATTGGGCTGGAATGCCTTGTTATCGCTGGACACCTCATAGGTACGGGCTTCCAGCGAATATTTCTTGCCCCAGCTTGCCACATCGTCAAATTCGATGTGGGCGATCAGATGGTGCATGGGACGATCTGTTTCATGCGCCCGGAAAATTTTTGCCAGCTCATGGTATAACATGGTTTTCAATCCTTTCTTCTCAGTTCGCCATGGCATCTGCCACAGCGATAGTTCTCTGGATGTTCAATCAGTGCGCTCATTCGGTGGCGGCAATATTCCGTTCCGCAATCCACACACTTTACCGCATAGCGGTATTCAACAGAAATCCCTTTTTCTTCGCTGTTTGTAGTCCGCTTGATGTTGTATTGGGGCAACAACCTGTTGACTTTAGCGGCAAGGTTTTTCCACTCTCCCTTATGCCCATGACAGCCTTTGACAGTATGAAGAAGTTCGTGAATAATGGTATTCTTTGTGGCACAATCGCTAACGCCATCTTTCAATAGCCGTTCTGCGATTTCGATTTGGTATACACCCTGCGCCACCTTTTTACACAAACCCCAACGGCGTTCTGCACGGGTATTCACGACCCAGCTACTAACCTTACCGGGCTGAATCCCGATGGATAGCAGTTCTGCAACACACTCGGATGCTAGCTTCTCAAGGTCTTTCATGGTTTACCCCTTCCAGCCGTAGACCGCACTGATGTGCGGTCCCAGCTTTGCGGTCAGACGGGTAATATCCTTGCGGCTTGCTTTGCCGTCAAGGATCTTACCCATAAGATTCTCTTTCTGCGTATCACTCACGCCGTCCTTCCACACCCGGTAGAGGTAATGGTTGGTGCCGTCATGGTGAATGCCACGGCTGCGGAGATCTCCCAGCTCGTCCACATAAAAGGTGCCGTAGTCCTCGGAGTTTCCAAGGTGCAGGCAATCTCTAATGTTGCCGGACTGGATCTCCCGGTAGCCGGGGAAGCGACCATTCCAGCGTCCCAGATCCGCAACCACAAGAATGGGCTGGTTAAGCTGGATGTTAAGGTTCGTTCTCTCGTCACCCAGATAGTCGCTGTTAAGCTCGACCATCAAGGTGTACAGTTCGTCCTCGGATGCGTCGGGATGATCTTCCAACAGATCTTCCCGCCAAGCATCAAGGTCAAGATCTTCATTGGACCAAATTCTATTTACGGTTTTCATTGATTTTCCTCACTTTCTTCGGTAGGTCCGGCACAGGGGGAACCGTCGAAGCATACGCCATGTCCACAATAAGGACACTCATAGCCCCAGTCGGTGCCCCAGTACGGACACGCCGGATATGTATTTTCTGTCATACCTTTAATCTCCCCAAGGCGTTCTGAACCTTGTATGCAGGCACCTTGTAGAAGGTTCCTTCGGTTTCAGCATCTACCAGCACAACAAACCGGAAGGGCTTGTGCATATAGAATCCGCAGATAATATACTGCTTCCCATAAAGGGTAATAACAGTCTCGAAATCCTTTTCCTCAAAATGGAAATGGGGAAGGTTTTTGACTGCCCACTCCCAGCTTTTGCTAGAAGTAGACATCGAAGAACAGACACCCACAGCCGGAAGAACAGGGAATTTTTCTGCGGACTTCTTTATTGCTTTCCATTCCTGTGCCCACATGGAAGATGCAATTTCGCCGTTCAGTCCATCCCGGATAAAGATTGGGGACATCTGATACAAGTCCCCATCAGCCCGGACGGTAATGAGTTTATCATTGAAATACCCATGGGCACCAACGATCTGAAACTCCCGTCCTGCGTAGGTGAACTTTTTGCCATAGCAATCGGCAGATAAGCTGAACCGCATATCATAGCGGTTCTCTGCCAAAAATTTAGCGAAGGCAATCTTCTCCGGCGTATAGTCAGCCGGAAACACCGCTTCTGCGGTAACAGTAAAAGTACCGTCCAGTCCTCCGTTGATAATTTCACCCCAGCCACAAGACAGCTTGAAGCCATACTTCTGCCCAACAGGGGCGATGGCAGCATCAAGTGCTGCCATCATTGCATCCATCATTTCGGGGGTCATCTTGATGATTTCCATTGATTTCCTCCTTGTTTTATTCAAATGCTTTTTCGGATATATACGCTCCGTCGGGTTCAGAAGTGTCCTCATGGCAGTCCGTAGCTTCCCAGTCCTCAGACCAAATTACCATATCGGTGGTCTGATGGTTAGCAATGTCCCTTGCTTCTGCTTCGGAGTTTGCGCTCACAAAGACGCATCCTGTTCTAACAACAGTGACGCAATACTTCGTCTTGCCATAATTATGGTTACGAACCCGGATCGGAACACCCATCGTTTCATCCTGCATTGCGGCATCATCCATGTTCGGCAGAATGGCACGAATACGGAAGTCTGCCATAGAGCAAGAGTTCTCGGTATGACAACCTTTTTCCATGACTAATCTGATAATTTCCCGTTCCTCCTCTGTGGGATAGTAGGGGCGGTTGATATCTTCGGTGTCTCTGCTGATGGTATAGCACATACGCAGAGAACCATTCTCCGGGAAATATGTGGCATAGAGGTTCACCCATGTGCCGTCGTCCCCATAGGAACGGTAGCCGAATTTCTTCTTGGTGTCGAACCAGCACTCAAAAGTGCATTCGACACCTCTGCCATCATCCGTTACCTCGAAGTCAATGGCGTTCAGATTTCCCAAGGAAAACTGAACCTCTTGGGACTGTTTGAACACCTTTGCAGCATACCAGTCAGTCAGCGGATCTTCCGTGGCGGGAACGGTGCCATCTGCTTCCAGAGCGGCACAGATCTCGCATACGAAGATCGGGAACCGCATGGAAATCTTAGGCTGCACCGCCGGAAAAATCCCGAATGCCAGGGAGTGTTTTCCGCACCGGGGGCACGGAAAAGGATAAGGATGTTCAAGGATTTGGCAAGTTGCCAAACTGCCAAAGTGTTTCAATACATCATTGCTCATAATTATTCTTCTCCTTCATAATCGTAGCTGATATATTCCATCAGCTCCTCCGAGGTCATAAGTACCGCATGAGACTTGATGTACTCTGCGTTCAGTGCCAGCGTTGCCACCACATCGGCGGGAAGATCTTTGCGCCAGTCAGTGTCAGTGTCAGTGTCAGTGTAATCCCAGTCCATGTAGGAAACGGCATCCATGATGCTGTCCGTATTACATTGGCTGTCCACAAAAGCATACTTGACGACCTTGTTCTGGATGTCGATATCCAGAAACAGGCGACCGTTGTTGTTTTCGTCATGGTGAAAAACATAATCACCAAATTCCCATTCCGGGCAATAGTCACGATATTCTTCCTTGAGACAAATGCTGATCTGAACATCCCTCATATCGAAATTGGTGTCCAGAATACGAATCAGCTTATCCGCATATCCCGGAATATAATTGCCACGATCTTTGTCCAGGTATTCTCTTACCCATTCGATAGCGGCTCTCGCACGGCTAACCATGCGCTCTCCATAGACCCATCCGTAGTACCGGGCAAGCAAGATTTTCCCTTGCGTTCCGTCCATTCGGACATAAATTTGAGATCTCTGTCCCATTTTATTTTTCCTCCTTAATGATAGTGGTTGCCATCAGCTCATATAGGGCAATGACAACTATTGTCTTGATGTACACCATCTCCATGATGGTCAGCACAGCATTGTTGCACAGGACATACCAAAGTGCTACAAGCAGTGCCGCCACGGGAAGGTGTACGCTTACTGCCTTCACAGCGGTTTGCCGGTCACAATGTACCGACTGCCGCTGCGGGTGATTAGTGTGACATCACCGTTGGGTGCAGTGATGGTATGTTCCACAGTAGAGGTTCGTAAGACACCCACTGTGGAGATTTTAATTCTCGCAGGCTTCCCCATTGCGTAGGGGAGTAGAGAACCGTGCACCGTTACGGTGCTGTTGTAGTCCAATGCTTTATGGAAATTGGACTTTCTCATGGCTTCGCCGTCCCCGTAGAACAGGTACTTGAGAAGTTCCGTTTCTACCAGCACTTTCGTGCCGTCTGTTGCAACGGCAACAACTTTGCCGGTCTTTTGCAGGCAGTTTTTCGCAATGTCTTTATAGACACATACTTGCCCTTCCTGCAAGGGCTGGTCGATTTGAGCGACCATTGAAATTGTTTCTTTGATCATGGTTTTCCTTCTTTCTTTTTTTGATATAAAAAAAGCAGCACCAATGTACATTCCTGTAAGGTGTACAATGATACTGCTGATTTTGGATTTAACGACCGTATGGGTCTTTGGTTCTTATTGATTTTTCGGAAATCCCGAAAAATAAAAAATCGACTGGTTTACCCTAAAAATGGGTTTACTCAGTCGTCAAAGGTTGGACTAACAGCATTGAACGCTGCTCCCGGATGGTGCGAAATTTCCCCGGTGTCCTGGTAAATGCTCCACCAAATGTGGAGGAAAACGAATCTTCTTTAATATGGAACATATTTTACAGGATTTTTGATCGATTGTCAAGGATTTCTTTGTGCTGTTGTCCAAGAAGCGTCCGTCGCTACCCATGAATGTGCGAACATGGTTTTGCATTTCAAGATGCCACAAAAAATGAAGCCACCCGTGTGGGTGGCTTCTTGTTGGTGTCAGTCTGCTTCGTACAGGGGGTAAACCGAATTGTAGGGCTGTGCCTTGTAGGTCACAGAACGGATCGGCGTACCGCTGATGCCGTATTTGGGATTCACACCAAACAGGTTAATGTAACGGTGCATATCGTCCTTTTCTGCTTCCATGGCTCTCATAACCGCTACGGTGGCGATCACATCGTCTACTGCCCGGTGGGAGTTGACCACCTCACCACTCAGCCCGTAGGCATCGATGGCATTACACAGCTTGTGTGGGTAGGAGCGACGATCCTTGTAGACCGTCAGCAGATCCAGCTTGTCCTTACCCTTGAGGATGGTAATGTTGCCATGCTCGTTGAGCAGGTGGAACAGGAAATTAAAGTCAAACTGTGCGTTGTATGCAAGCAGCAGGGTCTTGGTGGATGTGCCGTTGAACAGTTCTGCGATATCGGCACACAAGATCTTCTTGTCGATGCCGTCCTGCGCCAGATCCTCATTGGAAATGCCCGTGAGGTTCTGGATCATTTCGGGGACTTCCTTACCGGGGGACAGGGCGATCAGCTCGTCATATTCCTGGGTAATTTCCGCCTTGTCGTCACGCTGTTCCACAACAACGGCGGCGAACTCAATGATTTCGTCGCACTTGTAGTCCAGTCCCGTGGTTTCCGTGTCGAAAATCACCAAACGGTCATAGTGAGCGAACAGGGATTCAAATTCTGCCATTTTAGTTTTCCTCCTTAGTGCTCTTTGCTAAAACCTTCAAAGGCGATCTCGCCAGTACGAGGATTCACAAAGACATGGTAGTTGTAGGGCGGTTTCGTGCTGGGCTTTTCCTCCAAGGGGATCATTTCACCCCAAGTCCCATAGTCATATACGATATGGCGACAGCCGGAGCAGTCAGCGAACCCGACCATGTTCAGAATCTCCGTAGGTGTATGCAGTCCGCCGGACAGGGTGTTGTCGGGGTTGAAAGTCTGCACAAAATAGGTGTCCGGCTTGATTTCACTATTGTTTTCCCAGACAATTGCGCCTTCTTTCTTTGCCGTATCGTAAACCAGCACAGCATCATCGTACAAATAATGCCGGAGGAAATATTCTACGGTCTCCTGCTCATGGCGAAGAAGATATTTCCGCAACCACTCACGACGCACTGCAAACTGACTGCAAGAGGTGCTTTTATACCACGGCACTTCGTCACAGGGCGTATCATCCATGTAGAGAAGGACACTCTTGTAACAAATCTCAACAAGCTCCTTATACTCGCCAGTGAGATATTCGTCGGCATCGTCATTGCCCCAGCCGATATCAAAGCCAGCAGAGGATACGGAATCACCAACGGACAGCCCCAGCTTCCGCTCCTGTTCACAGAGCCACAGGGATTGGAGATTTTCAATTTCCTCCTCTACCATATCGGTGGGAATCAAAAGGTAGGCTTCCTTTTCTTCCCCATTACCGAAGGTTCCCATCAGCCGCAGGCGCATCTTGCCGGGTACAGCTTCATGGGCAACGCATTTTTGTCCATTCAGAATGATTTCAACATCAGTCAAAACGAACTCATTCTTCATCACCCATTCGATTTCGGACATCAGCGTGTCGATACCGTCCTCCACAAATACAGTGTAGGTATTGCCCATAGGTTCGGCTGCGCCGTCGATCATGCGGTTCGGTTCAATGACAATTGTTGCACCTCCGTCGGGACGGGTAGTGTCTGTGTAAATATACAGGTGGAAAAACCCGTTCTTGGTGGTATAGCCAACTTCGTCAGAAGTCCCGCTACTGATGATAGAGCGAATTTCCGCCATTTCTTCTGCCAGTGTTTCACTGACAGGGGTAAATAATTTACTCATTGCTTTCCTTCCTTTTCTGTTTTTTGGGGCTATGGGAGAAGGGTTTCTCCCATAGCTAATTTCTTATGAGTTAATCGGTGATTCCGTCAGAGAACTCAAAGTCAATATACCATGTTTGGTATTCGCCATCGGGTTCTCCTGTGGTGAAGTCGAATCCAAGGATATCGAAAACATCCACAAACTTCTGCCAAGTATCCTCGTCAAAAAATAACAACATATTGTCGTCTATCGTGATGTTTCTTGACAGACAAGGGACTTCATAGCGATTCGCCTTCCCGATGAACTCGATCACCTTGTCTTGGATCTCTCCGGCAATGTCGCAAATCTCAATGCGTGATTTCATTTCCTATACCGTTAGACCTTTCTGAACTGATCCACGCCTTCGATCAAGGCGAGGGAACGCCCATTGTCCCACTTCATGTGGATATTGCAACCGTCGTCCACACGGACAACGGTGCCCTTGGTGCCTGCGGGAACAGCCTGCGGATCATCCATAGAGATCAGTTCGATTCGGGTTCCTGCCGGGTATTTCGCCCGGAGTATGGGAGCCTTCTTTGCTGCTTCGATTGCCCAGTTAGCCATCGTTTGACACCTCCTTAAAGCACAAACTCAACTTCGCATTCAGCGAAATTGGTCTTGTGCTTTTTATTGATGTCCGCAATGGTGCATTCGGGGATATAGCTTTCGCCGTCGAATGCCCAGCGTCCCTCGTCCAGAATCTTAGTGATAGTGAACTTTGCTGCACCCGCATCCTGTGTGCAGATCTCCATGACTTCTGCTATGGTTGCATGAAGGGTGATGCCGCCACGCATCCAGAGGTCTACGGGCTTACCGGGGTCAACAGGCTGGACAGGTCTTTCGCCAGCTCCCCACTCATTTTCGTGGGTAATGGAGATGTACCTGTCACAAAGTTCCCACGAATGTAGGAACAGATCCAGTGCGATCTCCAAATCGGTGCCTTCGGGGAAGGACTGACCTTCCCGACTGTTATTGGGGCAGTCGATGTAGATACCAAAACCGCCGTGGGTTTTATGAACCACATAGACCTTAGTGGGTTCCGGGGCTTCGGTATCAACCTCGTCCTCAAACACGCTTTGCGTGTATGCGTCATAGAACAGGTATCCGTCATAGGACGCATCACCGGAGAAGTGTGCATTACTTGCAACACGAATCTTTTCTCCGTTCTGGAAAACGGTATCGCCTTCACGCAATGCTGCAAATTCCGTGTATTTGATTTCCGTTTCCCCTTTGGGAATATAGGGGATAAGCATATCTTTTTCCTTCTTTCTTTGTTTTTCAAGCGGCGAAGAAATCTCCGCCACGATTTTCGATATCACTTCTCAGCAGCCGGAACCGCATCCTTTTCTAAGATGTATTCCAGCGTTGCGATGACCTCTGCCGTCTGATCCAGATAAGCCTTCTGCTTCTGGGCATCAGCAATGTCCGGTGCTCTTTTCGTAAAGGCTTCGGCACCTTCTCGCAGGATTTTCTTAGCCAATGGAACCATAATGGCGTTGTGTTCCTTGGTCTTGAAATCCAGATGTTCCCGCAGATTGGCAATCCGATCCTGCATTGCGCTCACAGGGATATGCGAGGGCATAGGGAACTGCCGGAAGGGATCGAACACGCCACGGCAATCCTCGCAGAAGTTCACCACAATGTCCGGGATAGGGTGCAGTTCGTCAACATCTTCGTAGTCACCGTTTTCGGTGATACGGCAGTAATCGATTCTACCGCCACAGTCCAGATCCCGGCGGAAGCGGAAGATATTGGTGCTGCCGCAGTAAGGACAGTTAGCCATTCTTAGCAACCTCCTTTTCCAGTTCCAGACCATAGGTGGCGCAGACCGTTTCGATCAGCCACTTTGCTTCCTTCTGCGCTATGGCGATTGCATCGGCTTCCGCTTTGGTGGATCTGCGATTTACCGCTTTTAGCAGGAGTTTCTTACCTTTACCACGTTCAAGCCGGATAGTATCGTAGCTAGTGCCATTAAGCATCGCATGGGTAGTAATTTCCGCAGGGGTACAGTACAAGTAATAACCTCTCTGGATGTAAGCGCCGTTCCAACAGTTGTTACCGCCAAGGTCATATCCGACCTCAACTTGCAGATGCGTTTCTCTCTGTCCCTCTTTCTTGATAAGGGGCAGTTTTTTTGTTGTTCCTCTGATAATTTCCATAATTTATCTTTCTCCTATCCCATGTCATATTCCATCATATAGAATCTGACAGTTTCACCTTCTACTTCTGCGGTGCATTTCCGCCAGTTCCCGTTAAACAGGAACCATACCTCACCACCAACGGTATTGAGATAGGAAATTCCACGGTTCTTGAGGTAGTCCCGGAGGAGGTCATTGACAGACTTTCTCTTGTCCGTCCATTTTACCTCGAACCAAAAGGCTCTGCCGGTGGGTTCGCCAACAGGTTTGTGCATGGCAAAGTCGGCATTCAACTGGGCATAATTCATACGCAGTTACCTCCGATTTCTCGCAGCGTTTCTCTCAGCCCACTCAGTTCCGCATCGTGGATCTGCGTCGGGCGGATAAAAGCGAAAAACGCTTCACTCACCACCACAACAGTCCCAATAGAACCGTTGGTGAAAATGCTGGTTTCATGTCCATCGACCACATTCCAAAGTTTCGCAGGGATGAATACCGGGTATTTCTTTCCTTCTGCGTTGGTTCCAATGAGAATCTTCTGATCCCCCTTATCGTGCAACGCATGATAGGTCAGCCGGGTTTTGGTGGCGATATCCTTTGCTTTGCCCAGATGCTCTTTGAGCATTTTTTTGGTATCCTTTGCGGGTTTTGCAAGCCGCATAGGAACCAAAAAATCTTTGGGGTTAGAAAGGATCAGACCAAAGTGGTCTGACATAAAGTACAGCATACTCTTTGCCGCATCAACCTCATACTCCACTCGTTTGGCATCCTTGATTGCCGCCATGAGTTTGCTCCACTGCATAGCTTCGGATGATTCGGTTTCTCCCTGCCGGGAGCTATGGTCTTTCCACTTGCCCTCATAGGTTTCTTCTGTGGCGAAACCCTCGGAATTATACCGATTAACCCGTACCCAACCGTTAGACTGGTTTGTGGTTATCGTCATTCCTTTTTGATAAATAAATGACACGACGATTTGCTCCCCACTTTCGTTCACACCCACATAGGAGCCAGCAGGAAACCGCACCATAATGTCTTTGCGTCCTTCGGGGGTGTCGATGGAAAACACCTTACCTTCATAAGTAATCTTGTTATTTTGCATTTTTAATTACCATCTTGGAGGGGGATGCCCCCTCCAAGCCTTTCATAATTTTTCTAAGCTGCTTCAATCTGCGACATTTCCTTAACCTGTGCATCCAGGTTAGTGTATCGTTCATTCTCCTCCGCATTGTGGATCATATAGGATACCGTGGCGGTGGGACCGAAAATACCCACATACTTGGAGCTGCGGGTGATCGCCGTGTACAGTACATTCCGCTTCAAGAAAGAAGCGGTCTGATTCGGCAGGATCACAAGCACCAGCTTCCACTGAGAACCCTGGGATTTGTGGATCGATAACGCATAAGCATGGTCAAGCTGGTTCAGATCGTCACGCAAATAGTTCTGCTTGACACCGTTTTCAAACTTGACTACCACACACGGCTCCGTTTCCGGGGCATTGGGGGCTACGAAAATGATCGTACCCACATCACCGTTGGAAAGGGTGTCGGTGTTTTTTTGCTGCATCACACGATCTCCCGTGCGGAAGAAGGTAGGGAACGGTTTGTTGTTCAGCCAGCCTTTGACCTCGATTTGAGGTTGACCTTGATCCGGGTTGATTGCCTGCTGTAACCGCTTATTCATCACCTTGGTGCAAATGTCGGTCTTTCGGCTGTACGGTGACAGCAAAACCACATTCTCGATACCATAGTTCTGAATAAATTTCAGATACAGATTACAGGCAGCTTCCATGTTTTGATCGTCGGTTCCTACATGGAATCGACGGAACATGGGTTCCCACACAAGGTCAGCATCATCCTCCATCATTTTCTTGGAGTTGGTAATGATGGGGCTTTCTGCGCCCTGTCGGTAGATGGTGTTAAGCCGCTGTACAGGCACTACGCCGGACTGGATCAGATCCGCAAGGATGTTTCCCCAGCCCACGGAAGGAAGCTGGTTTGGGTCGCCTACAAGAACAAGGTGTTGTACGTCCTTACCTTTCAGTGCCGAAACGAGGGATGCCATAACGGACTGATCCAGCATGGAACATTCATCGGCAACCACCAAGGACTGTGTTACGGTTTCCACGGGTGGAATCCGTTCATCCAGGCACTCATTGGATACATTCAGCCGGAGGGCAGAATGGATCGTGGTTGCGCCTTGCCCGGTGGTTTCTGTCATTCGCACTGCCGCCTTGCCCGTGGGGGCTAGTAAGAGCCAATCATCATCGACAAACTCCTTCCAGCAATACAGGATCGCATCCAGAATCGTGGATTTGCCTGTACCTGGTCCGCCCGTGATGATACACACACTGCGTGTCAGCGCAGTCCATACCGCTTTCTGCTGGTCAGGGGAGAGGGTGAAGCCTTTCTCCTTACCATACTGCTCCATTGCATTTTTGAACTTATCTTCCGGGATAAACTGCTTTTTTCTTGTCATCCGTGTTACCACGGATGCAATAAGAGTTTCCTCGTTAAAGGAACGGGGCAGATAGTATAGCCCGTCCTTAAAGATCAAGTCCTCGGAAGCAAGGATGTCCAACAGATGCTTATGGATTTCATCGGTAGGCACCGGGGAAATCTGACGAAGGATTTTGTCAAATTTCCCCATCAGCACATCTTGCGGAAGTCCCACATGGGATTGGTTTCTGGCATCCGTGAGGATCTGCTGTGCTGCCGCCAACAGACGGTCATAAACAGCATAGGGCACTTTTCTGACATGGCAAAACCGATCCAGCTCACCGAAGGTATAATCGCAGTGCATCAGTAGGTACGGGTTGTCCTGTATTTGATCCACCATAATATCCGTATCGGCAAAGTATTTGCAGATCTTTTGATACTGCTTTGCCGATAAGGGCAAGTCCGTACCAAAGAACTGAAATAGACTTTGCTGCACGGTGAGCTTCTTTACCTCGTCAGTCATTCGCAGAAGGGATTTCTGCGAAATCCCTTCAATGGACATAAACTGCATGGGATCGGTATTGAACTCATCCCAGAAACGGTCAACACCGACCATTTCCACCATTTTGGCTGCTTTCTTCTCACCAATTCCGGTTTTTAGAGATGCGATGAACTTCACGATCTCTCTGGTGGCTTTGGGGAGTAGATTGACGACCATTTCGGCAACAAATTGCTTTCCATACCGTTCATGGGTTTTCCATGAACCACGGAATGTGACATCTGCCGATGATTCGGGAAGATTACTGCCAACGACAGTAACCATTTCCTTTCTCGCACCTTTGGCGGAGTAGAGGGCAACACAGTGGCTACCGTCGTCATTTTTGAACAACATACGGTAGAACCGTCCGGTGAACTCCTCTTGCCGCTGAATCTCGTCAAATGCCAATTTCTACACGCCCCTTCGGGTAAGTTCTTGTAGAGATTGCCATATCCGCATACTGCGGATAGAACTGCTGAAGCAGATCGACGTTGACGGTTGCTCCTGTGGTGCGCTTTTTGGTATGGCGCACCTCGTAGATGCAGCCGTCCATAGCAGCTACCTTGCCGACATCGGCATCTGCGTCCGTCATGGATGCAAGCTGGACAGCCAGAGAATCCATCTGTTCTTTGATCGATTCTACCTGAGCTTCCAGCTCCTTGCGCTGGAACCTTGTGCTGACATATTCAGCGCACAGGTCGTACAGCACTGCGTCCTCAGAGGTAAATGCAAACTCCTCCTTTTCCCGCAGCCGTTCTCGCCAGTCCTGGTGGGAAACGACATTGGGGGACTGCACAGGATCTTTACCCGCATCCATGGCACGATTGTACATTGCAGTCAGTCGCACCATGAGCTTATCTGCTGCCGCCATATCGTATTTGACAGTACGAATGGTTAGATCTCCGGGAGTGTTGCCCGTAATACGCACCACATAGGCGGTTTCCGGGTAGGTCGCTCTGCGCCCAATGAAGGCTGACTGCTCGTTGCACCATAGCTGTGCCATAACACAGCAATGGATATACGAGGGCACGATACCGCCTTCCCAGTCCGCATCGTTATCCCGAATGTCCGGGACGGCGATAACCGCTGCCGTTACCATATCGCCGTTTTCGTTTTTGTAGGAAATTTCGATATGGGGATAGCAGAAACGGTAATCTCTGCCGCCCAGATTTACGGTAATGGATTCGCCATAAATCTCATGCGGGGTAATTGCGCCGGGGAACATCTTGCGCAGCCAAGCCATTGCTGCTTTGGCTGCGGTTTCCACATAACCGGGCATCAGTGCCAGTCGGGTACTGGGGATTGCGCCAAGGTAGTGGGCAGCATAGCAGGGGTAAATGGTTGCCGGGTCACGGCTGACCGGGATTCCGGCTTCGTTGAAGGCACTTCTGCGGTAGAAGTCCTTATCATAGCTGGTTGCGGTCTTGGAAAACAGACCTTCCAGCTTTTTTGCATTGGGGGTGTTTACCCCCAAAATGTAGTTAATATTACTCATACGGTCGTTCCTTTCTTTGCTCTTGCCTTGGTAGGCTTGGGGATCGTGATTTTCACCTTGGGAGTGGTGTGGCTCAACGACGGGTCTTTCAGTGTCGCTGCCAGACGCTCCAAGTGTTCGGCTGCTGCCGGGTCACGCTCCTTGATGTCGGACATATTCGCCGTTTTGCGGGTACTGGTTGCCACCTTTACGGTGTAGGATACCTCACCCGGACGGCTCACGATGGTCATACCCTCGCTCACCATATCCACGATCTTTTCCTTCAACAGATCTTCCTTGCTCTTGAGAGCATAAAGATCCGTGTTCAACTCCTTCTTCTGTCGTTCCAGCGCGAAATACTCATGGAACAGGGGCAGAGAGGTGTCGGGCAATGCCGTTTCCTTGCCGGATACGCCTTCGTGGGGGATATACATATACTGGGCAGTCAAGTCCAGTTCTGCTCTCCCGGAGAAGGGGGGCTTGGTCCCGGTGGCGATGTAGTCATGCCAGAAACCAGCTACGGCTTCCACCTGTGCGGCACCGGCTACGCAGTCGCGGGTGTACTTGTGGCAGTATATGTCGCCATATTCTGCGCCGAAGCACACACCGATATAGCCTTCCGTCAGCCGGGGATCGTTTAAGACCTCAAGATACTGCCTGGGCTGGGGTGCGTAATACTCCGGGATCTCCTTCCACTCCTGCTTTTTCAGCCAGAACGCAGTCTTGGCTTCAAAAAGAGCGAAATGTCCATCCGGGAACAGCAGGATGCCGTCGGGGTTACAGGAAATGTAGGGGTGATCCTTGTGCGCCCACATTCGGTATTCGGGGTACACCATTGCGCCCAGCCGGGATGCCAGTTCTCCGATGATATACGGTTCAACAGCGTGACCGTAATCGAAGATCTGCTCCCTGCCAATGTCGTAGAGTTCTTCGTACCGGGTGCGCTTTTCGTGCCACAGGCTCCGGGGTGTCTGATACTTACTCAGCCCCAGAACCGTGGCGGCTTCCGAACCGCCGATGCTGTATCGCCGGATGTGTTCCCACTCCTTCGTGGAAACAAAACGGCAATCGAACAGGGCGATGGCATTGGGAAATTCCAATCGCTCCGGCTCGTCAGCGACCAGTGGTGCCATAGCAACGGCGATCTCTGCCATTTCCGCAGGGGTGCAGCGGTTACGGCACTCCGTCCAAAACTCGTCCGCATCCTTCTCGGACTTCTGCTGGAACAGATACATTCCGGCGCAGAAGATGTGTCCGGGGAGCTTGGACAGTTCGTGGACTTCGTTGAGCCACGCTACCCGGTGGCGGATGTCCTCGATCTTGGGGTCAGGGTTTGCGTCACTGTGATCCAGTCCCTTGGGGTACTGGAACCCGAAGGGCAGATAGTTATTTTTGCTCATTTTTTGTTTTCCTCCTTAAATTTTGCAATCCATCCCCGCCACCGAAATGGTATTGGGGATGGATTTTATTGTTTACTTTTGGGCAGACCAGCTCACGGTGCCGGGAAGGTCATACTCCTTCCACTTGCCGGGGTTTTTGGCGACCTTGGCGATGCTCTCCTCCAACGCCAGAACACGGGGAGAGTAAGGCTGGTAGCCCTCCTTGAGCGCACCGTAGATGGTTTCCGCCATTGCTTCGTACAGATCCAGCATGGTGCAGCCGGAGTAGCCGTCCCACTGGGCACGGATGTCCTCCTCGATGGAACCACCCCACTTTTGGGGTATCTTAGCATAGCCGCACAGACCAATAAAGGCATTGCCGGGGTTGTTGATCTCCGTTTCCAGCATCTTGGGGAGGAGTTTGTTGATGTCATAGGACATCTTGGCAAATACGCCATCCAGCTCCTTCAAAAATGCCGACATGGATGTAGTCCGCTGCTTTCCCTCCCATTTCTGGGTGTGGGTCACTCGAAACCCGCCCAGCGGCAGCTTAATGCCGTTGAATTTGAGGAAGGTACGCAGGCTTGCCGCCGCACCGGAGGTGTCGCTGGACTGGAACTGCACAATGGGGATGATATCACCCACATAGCTGCCCTTTGCCGCAGCGTACACCTTAGAGAAGGTGTTTGCCTTTTCCGGGAACTCAAACTCCGCTACTGTGGCGGAGTGGCTGATACTGCCGCCCCGGAAGCACAGCGTTCCAAAGTTATCCTCCAACTTGGAGCAGGCATCCAGCAACTCGCTGATGGGCATGGGCTGATATTTCGCGGAAACAACCGCACAGACCTTGCCGCCCCGGAGCAGGAGCTTACTCTCCTTCCGGGCACATTCGTTGAACACGGACAGACCGTTTGCCAGCACTTCCTTGCTGGCACGGCGGAGCGCATCGCCGCTGATGCCGATGGTGTGCAGCAGGGAGGGCATGGCGCAGTCCCGCAGACACATTGCGGTGCCATTGTAGGACAGCATCAGTCCGGCGTTGTGGGTGGTATCCCGCAGCACTTCCACGGGGATATGGTCGCCGTGTGCCGTCTGATACTCGACGACACGGCTCTCGTCCTCCATAGGAAGGACGGAAAACTCCCCAATGGAAACCCACTGGGAATCCGCTTCCAGCGCCTTCTGCTCATGCTTGAGGGCATCAAATCCTTTCTCCTCGTTGTTGTAGGAACGCAGATATGCGTCCTGATAGCTCTCGTTTAATTCGTACATTTTAATTCTCCTTTTTTGTTTTTTTGATATAAAAAAAGCAGTATCCATGTACATTCCTGTAAGGACGTACAACGATACTGCTGATTTTGGATTTAACGACCGCCAAGGGTCTTTTGGTTCTGATTTTTTTCGGATATCCC